>Ga0208554_1000001_pt1 | contig 121240 bp, 128 predicted proteins | sample Colrivmet1371B02_FD_187628 | JGI IMG/M metagenome (GOLD analysis project Ga0208554, IMG submission 187628) | Estuarine microbial communities from the Columbia River estuary - metaG 1371B-02 (SPAdes) (version 2) | ecosystem: Environmental > Aquatic > Marine > Intertidal zone > Estuary | place...
TTACGTATATCACATAACTTAGCTATTTCTTTTTTGTTGTCACCTTTCATTGACCAACCAATAGGATTGTTGTCTTTGTCTTTTAAAATTTTGATTTTCATTTGTTTGTTATTAAGGAATTTGTGTTTTACACCTAAAACTATACTTAACATATGGTCGAACGTATCAACGTGTATTGTATAGAAACTGGTGTCCTCAACATCTTGGAATGTTATTGAGTTTTTTGTTAAGCAGATTGTTATTCGTAATATGATTGCACATTAATAAGAGCTGTTTATTGGACCACGATGGGTAAGCTAATATCATTTACACATTACTATTCTCATTTATCATAGCTGAGATCACTATATTATAAAAAAGCGGGTGGAAATAAAAATCATTAAACTATAACTAATAGACATAATGATAAGTAAAGAATAAACATATATACTTACATACATGGTTTATGTTTGAAAGAACTTATTTTATGTTGTTTGTACTTAGTAGTAGTAGTCTAGCTATATAGTGCGCAGTTTTTTTGTTGTTTTTAAGAAGTTTTTGTTGCTGTTATAATAGTAGGAGAGTGGTTTTGTCATCACATTAACCACTCTCATCCACTATCTTCTCAAACAAATAATACTTTATAAGTACTTGTATACTAACAAGTTACATTTTAGTAGTCTACTTTGTCCACAGGCTGGAGACAACTTTCTTATCTCTTTTGGTAATTAGAGATAAAAGTAGTATATTATAATGTAATCAATACTTAATGATATGAAAACATGTAAGCACTGTGGTAAAGAATATGATATCACATTAAAAACATTTTATACTTGTTCACCTTCTTATTGTTCTATAGAATGTAGAACTGCTGTTAGACAACAAGTAAACAAAACTAATAAAGAAAGAGCCAAACTTAAACTTCAGCAAGGTGTTGATATAGAATGGATATTGAAAAGAAAACATTCTAATTATAAACGCAGTGCTAAAGAAAGAGGATATGAATATACTCTTACAATTGATGTGCTTAAATCTTACTATAAGAAAGAATGTTATTATTGTAATGATGTTGTTAATGATATATCTTTAGATAGAGTTGATAACACAAAAGGATATACACCTGACAACATTATTTCATGTTGTATAAAATGTAATATAATGAAACACACACAAACACAACAAGAATTTATTGATAGATGTAAAACTATTAGTTTGTTACATGCTGATAAATAACTTACAGTGTTGTTATCTTTCTAAAGAATTGCTTTCTGTCTTATGTTGGAAAGAACTACACCCTGTTAAGGGTGTGTTCTAACCTAATCAACTCAACTTACTATTGAGGTAATGAAGCACCTATTTGCTCCTGAGCAATTCTAAATGCATTAACTTCCTCAACATTGTTGTATTGCAACAATTTGTCAACAGATACACCTGTTGGGTCGTAGCTTGTGAAGCGTAATATTCTATTACCATTGTTTCTAAGCTCAACACCCTCAGCACCTGTACGCTTAACAAACTTAGCAAGAGCTGTTTCATATTCAGCTACTTCATCAGCTGTATAATCAGCAACAGGAACTGTTTTTAATTCCTTTTTGATATTCAGCCTGTTTTTAAGCTCAGGTCTGTTATCAATATCAGCTTCAGAAACTTCTTCAATATGAAGACAACCTGCAAGCTTATAGTTTTTATCTGCAAGCATTTTTTCAAGCTTGCTGATTTCGCCACTAATCAACATAGATTTAGTGTTCACAACTAATAGACCATTAGGTGTGATGTTTTCAGAAGATTGCTCAATTCTGAAATAGCCACGTGGCTTTGAAGCGTCACGTTGAGTTTTGCTTGGTGTTACATAATCAACACCATTTTTGGATTTTGCTACTGTAATAGACATAATAAAGTTATTTAAAGTTATACTGAACCTTTTGGGTGTGTGGTGGTGGGTTGTGTTGTTTTTGCGCTCTGTTTGGTGGCGGTGTGGTGGTTGTTGTTTTAAAAAGAGTGCTGTTGTTACACAACACTCTTATTATTACAATGTAGCCTCAAGCTCTTCTGCTGATAGTTCAAACTTATTATCTTTAAGTCTGTTCCAATCTTTAACACTACACCAATCAGTACGCTCTTCCATAACACCTGTTTTTACACCATATCTATATGATTTGCTTGTACTACCATATTCACACTCAAGTGATTTATAGTTATCACGAGTGATAGTATATTTGTCAACAGTTTCAGGAAAGTAACAGTAGTCAGTTATCTCACTAAGATACTTGTACTTAATCTGTTCAGTCCATTTATCATAAGACATGAATGTACGCGCAGTGCCTTCTGATGTAAGTTTGTGTTTCTCAAACACAGGTTCTACATATACACCACATAAGATTTCTGTTGCAACTGTAGCGTTAGGTGTTACAACAATAACTTCCATTAGACTATCTACATTGATAGTTGGAAATGTTAATTCAATAAGTTTTCTTTCAAGATTGTTCATGATTTATTTATTTAAGAGTTATATACTTTGGTGGTGTTGTGGTCATGTCTTTAATGAAAAAGCAGGATTACTCCTGCTCATCATTACAATGTCTTCTTTCATACTCTCTTTCAGCAATCTCTTCTCTTGACATGTTAAGTTCATCAATCAGTTGGTTCTCAGTCATAATATTATTGTTTAACGTTCTGTTAAATGGATGTGTTGTGGTTTGTTGTGTAACAACAACTATAACAATAAGACACACTTGAGGGTACAGTGTGCCTTATGTCATAATAAATAATAATGCTTTGCTAAAGCTTCCTTTGGTATTACATGTCAAAGCAATAAGACAACACCTTAGAAAGTGATAAGTACAATGCTCTTCAGCCACATGTTAATAATACTACACACTACAAGCACAGTCAGGGGGAGTTGACTATGCCTATAGTATATAATATTCTGCATTGCATCTGTACACAATACAATGGAACAATGAAGCAGATTATTTTCTACTAAGCTATATTACTTAGTGTACTAACTCTCACCTGAGAAAGTTGGCTTCATAACATAATAACATTCTATACAGAAACTTTTCCCAAAGTTATTCTATATTTTATATTACAATGCTATTTCAAGTGGGGGTATGGTGGTGCTTGTCTTTTGGCGTGGGGTGGTTATGGTATACAGTACTCACATTCTCTTTCTCAAGTCATCTAAAAAATACCAAAATTTTTTTGCTAAAACACCAGTAACAAAAAACCCCAGCAGCACTGCCAGGGTTTCAAGTCACTGAGAGATTTGAACTCTCATCCATCAACATTAGGTTGACATGTTTATCTACTGTGGTATTCATTCCCACTTACACCAAGTGACTTAGTTACTCATTGCTAACATTACATCTTTCTCTTCTGATATTTCACATTCATAGTGCCAGCTGGCATCTCCATCTATAGTAAGTTTTATAAGCATACCACCATCAGCTGTACCTTGTACTCCTATTACTTGTCTTGGATCTTGGTTTATATCTGTCTTGACATATACCACTTGTCCATAATTAAATTTACATCTTACTGTTACTCCCATTATTCTTCTGTATTAGGTTTTACAATTTCTGCTGTCACTTCTATATTGTCTACATCCTTTTCATCATTGATCTCATTTAGTATAAGATCAAACTCATTCTTACTTATAAGACCAGTAGTTCTATGTACTTCTTCTCCATCTTTTAAAAAGACAAGAACAGGGATTGTTCTTACTCTATACTTAATAGCTGTTTCATGTTCTGTATCTACATTTATTTCTGTTAGTTTCTCACCTTCTAATCTTTGAGAAAGTGCTCTACATGGTCCACACCAATTGGCGTAGAATTTTAAAACTTCTATTTTCATAATGTTGCTGTATTTAATGCTTCAGTTAGACTATAACTGTTGCTTGTGTTATTAGTAATTGTATTATTATACATTGCTTCTCTTGGATCATAAGGTCTATTATTAGTTCCAGAATTACTAAAGGATACAGTACCATTAGTATTAGACCAGTCTGGAACATTTAAAAATTTCTAACTAGTATTTGTATATTATCAGGATTCTCTGCAAATTCTGTAGGAATGTCTCTTGTGATTTTAAATATAAGATCTTTTTCAGATTTAGCCAAAGCAGTTGTTGGCGCAATAATAAGTTTAGAATCTAAGTACAGTTTGTCTTTGTCATAAGAATGCAGTAATACTGCATATTGAAATAACTTTTTCATGTTTGTTTGTTTTTAAATTATTTTACAAATATATAATAAATTTGTAAAAGTTAAACTTTTATTTATATATTTGTAGTGTTAATTTAAATAAACAAAAACATGAGTACACAAACAGAAGAAAAAAAGGTTCCTACAAAAGCAGAAGTATTATCTTTTTATAAAGAACAAATTGAAGTTGCAAAACTAAGAAGAGATCTTGCAGAGATTGTATGTCAAACTGCTGAGTTTGATGCTAGAAGAGTTGAGGCAATTGCTAAACAAGCGCACTTTACAGCACCTCCACCACAACAACCACAAGATATGCCAGAGGGAGTAGTTCCTCACACTGTAACACAAGAGGATTTGGATAACAATCCTGAGTTAGCAGAACAAGGTATTAAGGTAGGTGATGTAGTTGGTATTTCAGAAAAACCACAACCTGAAAATCAAATGATGTCTGAAGTTGATCCAGTTACAGATGATGAAGCACCAGTAAGAAAACTTAAAAAAGAGTAATGAGTACAGAAGAAAAAACAGTTAAGCAAGAGTTGACATTTGGTCAACAGATAATTGGTGTAAGTCACAACCCTTCATCTATGCCAGAGGTAGATACTGTTAAGATGATGTGTTCTGGTATGATAGATGCATTAGCTAACAGTTTTGACAATCAACAGATTGCTCCTATGCATGGTAAGATTATTGATCATGCAATAATGAAAATTGTAGAAGCACAAATGGCAGTAGTAAAAGCATTAACCTTTAATAAATAATAATGACAACACCTTTTAAAGAATTGACAGGAAAGAGAGTATTGATTACTAAACCTGTAAGAAAAGAAAGTGCAATTGAATTATCTGATGAAACAAAAGCAATGTTAGATGCAGAAGATATGAAGAGATGGACTTCTTTAGAGATATATGCTCTTGGTGCAGATGTATCAAATCCTAATACTGTAGTAGGTGCTAAAGTATATGTTGCTACATATGCATTACAATCATCAGAAATTATTGAAGTAGATGGTGCTTTAAGAATGATGATATACGAAGGTGATATAGCAATCTATTGGTAGAAAGACCTCTGCCAGTGCACTGGTACGTAACGAAGACAGAGATTACAGACACTTATAGTGTTGGCGTGGAGGCTCTCTAAATCGTAGGTTAGCACAGTTTGTAACTCTGGGGGTATTCAAAAGTTACTGAAGGCTTAGTCAGTTGTGCCATAAACAACTGTTTTATAGTGTGGTAGAGTAATAGTAACTTGCTGGACTCATATTCCAGAGCTGAGGGTTCGACTCCCTCCCACGCAACTAAAGATAAAAGTATGATGTTACAATTAGAACCAATGATACCTATTAAAAGAGTATCTGATAATATGGAAGGTTATGCTTTTTTAGTTATTGATTATAGTCAAGAACATGACTTATTATTTACATGTGCAATGGATGATGGTGAGATTTGGACATTGAACAATAAAGAAATAAGATTTTGTAAAAACGTATCATTAGATAGAAAATAATACTGGGGGTGACTGGTTTTGACAGGTCATTAGTAAGTAATACAATCAGCCAGAGAGATAACTGTAAACTAAGGTGAATATAATAAATGGCAAAAACACAATTGGTGTAGTATCTCTAGGAGACAACGCACAAGTAGAAGCTAACATGAACAAAGTATTCTCTTTGATTAGAGAAGAAGTTGCTGTAGCAGCCTAGATTAATTCAGTCAAACACTGGCTCAAGACTTTAAAAATTGCCATAAAGATTTCTCTGTTAGATTAAATAGAGTGGTGGAGTCATCAACTGAGTTGATTACCTATAAGCTGTATAAATTGTATTATTGATCATGGTTTGGACAGGAGTTCGATTCTCCTCACCTCCACAAGAATGTATAGTATTCTATACAAAAACATGCATTTTGCATTAAATAACCAACATTTTATACATAAATGGAAGTAAAAAAAATAAATAAAAAACTAAGATTATCTACACAAGATATAGTTAAGTATCAACTTATAACAGAAATATCTTTTTTCAGAAAGGAATATCTTATACCTTCTGATTTAGAGATACTTACACTTCTTGTTATATGGGGACCTATTGAGTTAGGTAAATTTTGTCTTGCTTCTGCAAAGATAATCTATCCTGATGTTGCACCTGAAGAGTTATCTACGCGCGCGCAGAACATTAGAAATAGAATTGTTAAATTAGAAAAAAGAAACATTATTGTAAAATCTAAATCAGGTAGAAAAGTAATTGTACTTAATCCTAATATTGATATACAATCTAAAGGTAACATATTGTTAGACTATAATTATTTAGCAGTTGAATCCAATAAAGCGTAAAAGTATAGTAGAGTTGACTGCAAAAGATTTGAATCTTTCAGTTGATGTAATAGATGATATTGTTTCATATTATTATTTGACATTACAAAAAAAACTATCTCTTGCAGATCATCCTTATATATCAGTTCCTAGATTGGGAACTTTTGTGGTTAAAAAGAAATCTCTAGTAGAGATGATAACAAAACATCAGAACTTTGTAAATAAAATTGAAAAAGATGAACATATAACAGTACACACTTATGAGTTAATTATAAAGAAACGTGCTGATATAGAACAACTTACAAAACTGCAAGAAAGAATGCAGCAAGAAGAAGAAAGAAAACAAGAAGTCAAACTTAAAAAACAAATATACAAAGATGGGAAACTTGATTAGAATTTGGAAAGAACGCAACAAGATTGCAGAAGGTGTAAAGAACAACATCTTCAAAACCAAACATGTAGAAGACATTGCATTTTTTAGAAATGAGATATGCAGGTCTTGTGAATTTATAGATACTACTGGTGCAAAATGTGCAGTACCTGGAACACAACCTTGTTGTGGAGAATGTGGATGTTCTTTAAAGTTAAAGACAAGATCTTTATCTTCTGATTGTCCAAAAGGATTTTGGAAAGCTGAACTTACTGAACAAGAAGAAGCAATTGTAAACCAACAATTAAATACTGTTTAATTATGGCAATAGTATTTGAAGCACAAACACATTCTTATGCATCAATAGATCCAGAAGATAAAACTAAATGGGTATCAGTAACAACATTACTTGGTGCTTTAAAGCAACCATTTGATTCTGAAGCAATTGCACTTAAATGTTCTCAAAATCAAAAGAAAACAAACAAGTGGCGAGGTATGTCACCAGCAATGATTCAAGCTGCTTGGAAAAGAGAATCAGATAGAGCATGTACATTAGGTAACTGGTATCATGATCAAAGAGAACAAGATATTATTGGTTGTGAAACTATAGTAAGACATGAAGTACAACTTCCAGTTATTAAACCTTTGTTAGATGGTACTGGTAAAAAGTTAGCTCCCTTACAGAAGTTAATTAATGGTATATATCCTGAACACATGGTATATTTAAAATCTGCTGGTATATGTGGACAATCTGATTTAGTTGAGATTGTTAATGATACAGTACATATAACTGATTACAAGACTAATAAAAAGATTGATAAAACTTCTTTTGTAAATTGGGAGGGTATTTCTAAAAAAATGTTAGGTCCTCTAGCGCACCTAGATGACTGTAATTTAAATCATTATAATTTACAATTAAGTATTTATATGTATATTATATTGAAGCATAATCCTAATTTAAAAGCAGGTAAGCTTATTATTCATCATATTAGTTTTGAAGAAGAAGAACAAACAGATGAGTTTGAATATCCTATAACAAAACTATCCGATGAAGGAGAACCTATAATTAGAGATATAGAAGTATATGAAATGCCTTATCTTAAAAGTGAAGTCATGTCTGTACTTAAATGGTATGAAAGCAATAAAGATAAAGTAAAAAAGAAATAATGATTAAATTATTTGATATAAATAATGGACAAGTTGTACCATCAGAACATTGTTATACATTAAGAGATTTAAGGACTATCATGGATGAATATCCTGAAGATTATCATAATGTATACGCGTATTTATTTTATATGACCTGCCCTAACCCAGATTTAAACCCATACTTTGATACACTAGAACATGAAAAAGAAGAACTTATACTTTCGCAGCTTACTGTTAATTTTAGTTTGGAGGATGACACTATCATTACTGCTAGAAAATTTTGTGAAAAGCTTTACCAAACTCCTACGTTTCGTGCATACATGGGTATCAAAACTATGTTAGATAAGTTAGCTTCATATATGGAAAATAGTGAAATAACAGATGGTAGAGATGGAAACATAACTGCAATTGTAAACGCTGCAGCAAAATTTGAACCTATAAGACTCTCATTTAGAGGAGCATATAAAGATTTAATGGAAGAACAAAAAAGCTCTGTAAGAGGAGGACAAAACTTAGGATACGATCAAATGTAAACATTATGGAAAAAGAACAATTATATAACTGGTTATTTCATTATAACCACAATGAAGAAGTTTGGACAGCTTTTCATAGAGAAGATCATTCAGCTTATTGGAATGGTGCTAAATCTACACATAGAATATATAGAGACCCATCTTTTGAAAGTCTATTGATACAACTTTTTGATTTTGAATTTCCAAATAAATCATAAGAATGTATATATCTGTACCAACATATGATGATACAACTGATGTATGGTCACACACAGATTTTGAAACAAGAGAAGAATTTGTAAAGTTTATGTGGTCTTTATTTAAGGAACCAGGTAAATATGAGTTTGATGAAACATCACAAAAGTTTAATGAACAAGCAACAAACTTTGAAAAAAATAACAAAGTGTATTGCTATGCTCCAATGCGTTCAAAAGATTATATTACTTATTGGGATACTGAAAAAGATAAATGTAGAAATGGTGTAATATATAAGAACAAAAAAAACAGATGGTATCTTTCAAGAGACTATTACATGTGGTTAAACTTTCTTCCTATATATAACAAAGAAATATCTAAGTTTGGATTTGCTAGTGTCAGAGATGCACAGTATCATATGGCACTATATGAAGAAATTGGTAGACATAGTTCTAAACATGCACTTATATTAAAGAAACGTCAGATAGCATCTAGTTATTATCATGCAGGAAAAATGATAAATTACTTTTGGTTTGAAGAAGGTTCTATAAATAAAATGGCAGGATCTTTAAAAGACTATATTGGAGAAAAAGGTACATGGCGTTTTCTTGAAGAATACAGAAACTTTCTTAATACTTATACTGCATGGTATAGACCATGTACTCCAGATAAGATATTTAACTGGGAACAAAAGATTGAAATAAATCAATCTGGTAGAAAAAGAGATATAGGTTTAAAATCTGTATTATTAGGACTTATATTAGACAAAGATCCTACAAATGGTGTAGGAGGTCCTTGTACTTTTTTCTTTCATGAGGAGGCAGGTATTGCCCCTAAAATGAATCAAACATTAGAATACTTACTTCCTGCAATGAAGTCTGGTATGGTATATACTGGACAATTTGTTGTTGCTGGTTCTGTTGGAGATTTAGATCAATGTGAACCTTTAAGAGAAATGTTAATGATGCCAAACAGTAAAGACATTCTTGCTGTTGAAACTGACTTGTTAGATGATAAAGGTACTAAAGGTCAGTGTGGATTGTTTATACCTCAGCAATGGTCAATGATACCATGTATAGATAACTATGGTAACTCTCTAGTAGAGAAAGCATTAGAAATGATCAAAGAAGAAAGAATACAATGGAAGAGAGATCTTAAACCTGATGATTATCAATTGCGTATATCTCAGCATCCTATAACTATAGAAGAAGCATTTACAAGTAGAAAAGCTCCCAAGTTTAATCCTGCATTAGTTGTATCACAAATTAGAAGAATAGAAGATGGTACATACTATAAAGAATTTTTAGAATTATCAAGAGATGAAAATAATACAATCACAGCAAAAGAATCTAAAAAAATTCCTATATCTGAATTTCCTATATCTGCAAAAACAGAAAATAAAGAAGGAGTTCTTGTTGTATGGGAAAGACCTGCAAAAGATATAACCTTTGGGATGTACTATGCATCTATTGACCCTGTTGCAGAAGGAAAGACAACTACCTCAGACTCATTGTGTTCCATATTTGTATACAAGACATCACAAGAAATTACCAAACATAAAGCTGATGGTACAATAGATTCATATGTAGAAAGAGATAAAATTGTTGCAGCATGGTGTGGTAGGTTTGATGACCTTAACAAAACACATGAAAGACTAGAACTTATTATAGAATGGTATAATGCCTGGACAGTGGTAGAAAATAATATATCTTTATTTATTCAGTATATGATTGCAAAAAGAAAGCAAAAGTATTTAGTACCTAAAAGTCAAATATTATTCTTAAAAGAATTGCAAAGTAATACAAATGTATTTCAAGAATATGGTTGGAGAAATGTTAGTACATTATTTAAGACAAATCTTATATCATATGCACAGCAATTTATAGAAGAAGAGTTAGATCATGAAACAAAACCAGATGGTACAATTGTAAAAACAACATATGGTATTGAAAGAATACCTGATATAATGTTGTTAAAAGAAATGCAAGCATATAGAGATGGACTTAACGTAGATAGATTAGTTGCATTTTGTGCCATGGTAGCATTTGCACAAGTACAACAATCTAATAGAGGATATACTAAACGTACTGAAAGAGAAGATGATAATTTGCAAAAGTCAAATAATTATGCTAAATTACAAGTGAGTCCTTTTCGTCATATGGGAAAAAATAAAAGTGTAAATAGTGGCATGACAAAACCACGCAATCCATTTAGAAATTTTAAATAACATACAACATGCCAAAATTATATAATGCTCTTCAACTTAAAGGAGGTGCTACTACAGAATATAATAGAATGGGTACACTTACTCAGCCTATTCAGTTTTTGCTTGCTTCACAAAAAAATGAGCAATGGGCAGCATGGAATCTAGATTGGTTAGAAATGCAAGGTCTAAAACAAATAAGACGTAATGCAAGACGTTTATTAAAAAATTATAAGTTAGCCAATGGTATTATAGACAAAACAGATTATATTGTTGAAGAAAATAATGAGTATGCTGATTTAATAGATACACTTACTCAAGAAGATTTATCTGCATTTGAGTTAAAATTCTTTCCTATTATACCTAATGTTATTAATGTTCTTACAGGAGAGTTTGCTAAAAGAAATGATAAGATTACATACAGAGCTGTAGATGATACTTCTTTTAATGAAATGCTTGATGCTAAAAGAGGAATGATTGAAGAAACTCTTATGGCATATGGTGAACAAAAAATGCAAGAGAACATCTCTAAAATGGGATTAGATCCAAACAATCAAGAGCAAGCTCAACAAGCTCAACAAATGATGTCACCAGACAGTATTAAAACACTACCAGAAATAGAACAATTCTTTAAAAAAGATTATAGATCTATGGTAGAACAATGGGCAACACATCAGCATTCAGTAGATACTGAAAGATTCTATATGAAAGAATTAGAGAATATGGCTTTCAGAGATATGCTTATTACTGATAGAGAGTTCTGGCATTTTAAATTAAATGAAGATGATTATGATATTGAGATATGGAACCCTGTTCTTACATTCTATCATAAATCACCTGAAGCAAGATATATATCACAATCTAACTGGGTAGGAAGAGTAGACTTAATGACCATATCAGACATCATAGATAGATATGGATACATGATGACCAAAGATCAAATGCAACAGTTAGAAGCTATATACCCTGTTAAATCTGCAGGATATGCATTGCCAGGTGTACAAAATGATGGTTCATTTTATGACTCTACAAGATCACATGATTGGAATGTTGAAGGTCCATCATTAGGTATGCGTCAATTTTTAGCACACAAAGATGCAGTACTTAATACTGGAGATGACATTATATATAGAATATTAAATGAGTCTGAAGATTTAATGGACTTTAGTAATTACTCTTTATTACGTGTTACTACAGCATACTGGAAATCTCAAAGAATGTTAGGACATCTTACAAGAATAGATGATGAAGGAATTATGCATCAAATGATTGTAGATGAAAATTTTAAAGTAACAGAAAAGCCTATATACGACAACTCTGTTATAAAAGGTAAAACAAAAGATACACTTATATTTGGAGATCATATTGATTGGATATGGATTAACCAAGTATGGGGTGGTGTAAAGATAGGTCCTAATAGACCATCATTCTATGGTAACAATGATAACATGGGATTCAAACCTTTGTATCTAAATTGTCATCCATTAAAGTTTCAGTTTAAAGGTGATAATAGTTTATATGGTTGTAAGTTACCTGTTGAAGGTTCTGTATTTCATGATAGAAATTCACGCTCGCGCGCGCTAGTAGATAAGATGAAACCATTCCAAATTGGATATAATCTTACTAACAATCAGATTGCAGACATCTTAGTAGATGAATTAGGTACAGTTATTATGCTTGATCAGAATGCATTACCACGTCACTCAATGGGTGAAGACTGGGGTAAAAACAATTTAGCTAAAGCATATGTAGCAATGAAAGATTTTCAAATGTTACCTTTAGATACATCTATTACAAATACTGAAAATGGATTAAACTTTCAACATTATCAAGTACTTAATCTTGAACAAACTCAAAGATTAATGTCTAGAATACAATTATCTAATTATTTTAAACAACAAGCATTTGAAGTTATTGGTCTTACACCTCAACGTATGGGTGCAGTAAATGCACAAGAAACTGCTACAGGTATAGAGCAAGCTATAAACATGAGTTATTCACAAACAGAAATGTATTTTGTAAATCATTCAGAATATCTAATGCCTAGAGTACATCAAATGCGTACAGATCTTGCACAATATTATCATAGTACAAAACCTAGTATAAGGTTACAGTATATAACATCTTTAGATGAAAAGATAAATTTTGAAATCAATGGTACAGATTTATTAGCAAGAGAACTAAATATATTTACATCTACAAAAGTAAATCAAAAACAAATTACAGAACAAATTAGATCTTTAGCATTATCTAACAATACTGCTGGAGCATCAATATATGATTTAGGTAATCTTATCAAAGCTGACTCACTTGCTGAAATTGATCATACTCTTAAAAACATTGAAGAAAAAGTTAATGCTCAACGTCAACAAGAACAACAAGCTAGACAACAAGAAATTCAAATGCAAGATCAAGCTGCTGCTGAAAGATTAGAATCTCAACAGAAATTTACAGCTGAACAAAATCAACTTAATAGAGAATCTAATGAGCGTGTTGCTGAAGTTAGAGCATCTGTTAATACTGCAACACAAGATATTAATGCTAATGAACAATCAGATTATATTGATACATTAGAATATCTTGATAAGAAAAATGCAAAACAAGTTGACCAATCATTAGCTAGAACACGTGAAGTTAATCAGCAAATAAATGATCAAGAAAAGAATTCTTTAAAAAATAAAGAATTACAAGTACGTGAAACAATTGCTAATAAACAAGTGCAAGTTGCAGCAATGAATAAAAACAAATATGACAAAAAACAGTCATAGCGTTATAGTGTTAAAAATGTAAAAATAAAAATAGCTTACTGTTAAATCTTTCAGATTTAATTGGTAGATTATATATGAAGAAGAATAAGAACTAATAATTATTAAACAGATGAATACAGAAAACAACAAATCTCAGGTAGAAGACGTAGTTATTGAAAACATTGATGACTTTTTACCAATGCCTGGTGCAGATAGTGTGGTAACTTCTGATGAAGAAGATGATAAGCCAAACTTATTTAGTGCAAAAAACAAACCTGTTAATCTTGATTTCTTAGATAAGAATGATGATGATAAGACAGATGATAAAGAAATTGTAGATTCTACTCTTGATGAATTAGACTCAACACTTAAAACAGGTGATGATTTTGATGATGAAGATGAACCTAAGAAAAAAGGTGGTAGAACTAAAACAGATAAAAGTGGATTAGTTTCATTCTTAAAGAAAAGAATTGAAAATAATGAAATGTTTGCTTTTGATGATTATGATGAAACTAAACAATCATTAGATGATTATTTAGGAAATCTATCAGAAAAAGATATTGATGAGTTATGGACAGCAAATGTTGATAGTATCAAAAATGATGTTGCTGCAAAAACTCCAAAAGAGTTCTTTGAAAGTTTACCTGAAGAATTACAATATGCTGCTGAGTATGTTGCAAAAGGTGGAAATGATTTAAAAGGTTTATTTAGAGCTTTGGCACATGTTGAAGAAATTCGTGAACTTGATGTAAGACAACCTGAACATCAAGAAATGATTGTTAGACAATATTTACAAGCTACAGGATTTGGTAATGGTGATCAAGAATTAATTGAAGATCAAATTCAAGAATGGACAGATGGTAATAATTTATCTAAAAAAGCAAATCAGTTTAAACCAAAATTAGATGATTTGCAAGAAGAAATGTTACAAGGTAAACTTGCACAACAAGAACATTTTAAACAACAACAACAAGCTAAAAAAGAAGCATATATGCATAATATATATGAGACTTTAAAACCAGGTGAACTAAATGGTGTAAAGATTGATGGTAAAAGACAAAAGATGTTATGGGATGAACTTACTACTGTTAAGTATGAAAGTATCTCAGGAAGACCTACAAATATGTTAGGTAAACTTTTAGAAGATTATCAATTTGGAAAACAACCAAGATATGATTTAATTGCAGAAACTTTATGGTTACTTTCTGATCCAGAAGATTATAAAGAGAATGTACGAAAACAAGCAAAAAATGAGGTAGTTGCAGATACAGTTAGAAAACTTAAAACAGAAGAAGCAAGAAAAATTTCTTCTTATACAAGAGATGATGATGATGATCAAAGACCAGCTACAAGAAAGATTACAAGACAAACAAATATATTTAAAAGATAAACATTAACCTTAATTAATTAATTACAATGGCTACACCTGTTTTAAACAATGGTCTCTTCTTGCGTGATACTACTTACAAAGTTAGTTCGCATGTAGATTCATACCATTTGCAAAATATGCTAAAGACTTCAGAACCTATGGATTTAGGACCTGTTGACTTATGGGCAATGACGCAAAAGGTAGAAATGCCTCTTTATCAGATGGCATCTTTTGGTGGTAAAAACACCATAATGGTAGACAATGCTCGTGGAGAGTACAAATGGCAAACACCAATTGTACAAGATCTTCCGTACATTGTAGAAGACGTAGAACCTACACAAACAGCTTTAGGAGCTGATGGTACACTCTTCAAAATTAAAATTAACAGACGTATATTTGGATCAGGTGATATCATCACTTATGACAAATATAAAGGTCTAGAACTTTACATTGTACCTAGTGAAGACATTCTTCCTTCTGGAGATGGATTTATCTATACTGTACAATTAGTAAACAACAACAACACAGCTACCTTAGACAAAAAGTATCTTAAACCAGGTACTAAATTCTTCAGAAAAGGTTCTGCTCGTGGGGAATATGGAGAAAAATTCTCTGACATAGGAGAATTACAAAATGGTTTCAGAGAATACTACAACTTTGTAGGAGGTGCTGAAGCTCACGTACACTATTCAATTTCTTCTCGTGCTGACATGATGATGAAAGGTGGTCTTAATGCAGATGGTACAGTTCCTGTAACTGAAATCTGGAGATCATTTGATAAAAACCTTGATCCATCTATCACTAAGATTGATGATATGGTTAAATCTATGGGTAAAGACTGGATCAAAAAATCATATGATAATGGTAATTTGACTAGATCTTTTGTTACTAATCTTGAAGCAGCTCACTTATCTAAAGTAGCTAATGACATTGAGACTTACTTAATGTGGGGGCAAGGTGGTAGAATTAAACAAGATGGTCCAGATGATATTAGATTATCAGTAGGTCTTTGGTCTCAATTAGATAACTCTTATAAGAGAATATACAACAAAGGATCTTTCAACTTAGAGTTGTTCAGATCTGAAATTTTCAACTTCTACAATGGTAAAGTTGAATTCAAAGGACCAGATCCAAACAGACAAATCATTGTTCAAACTGGTATGGCTGGTATGAGAATGGTTAATGAGTCTATCAAAAAAGAAGCGTTCTCAGGAACTATTGGTGGTACTACTGGATTAATTGCTAACATGGATCAGTCTGGTGTTGGTGCTATCTCTGGTAAAAATGCAATGGACTTGAACTTTGGATTTGCTTTTACAAGTTATACAATTCCATTCTTGGCAAATGTTAAGTTTGTATTGAATCCAGCATTTGACAATGTTCACACAAATGATATTGAGAATCCAATCATTGATGGATACCCATTATCATCTTACAACTTCATTGTATTTGATATTACTGACAACACTAATGACAACATCTTTTTGTTGAAATTAAGCTGGGATAATCAATTGAAATGGTTCTACCAAAATGGTACTATGGACTATATGGGTAGATCTCAAGGATTTGCATCTTCTGGAAACTTCAATGGTTATAGAGTATTTATGACTCAAACTATGCCAAGCATCTGGGTTAAAGATCCTACTAAAGTATTGAAAATTGTAATGAGAAACCCAGTAACTGGTGGATCATTCTAGTAAATAAAAATTAGTACCTGGGTTGCTTCCCATAAGAATAGCTCCCAGGTCTTTTTTTTAATAACTTTAAAACAATAAGAAATCATGGCAGGAAAAAATAAAGCAGTAATGGGAAATAATATTGTAGTTAAAAAAGCTACAAATCCTCAGTCTGTAGTAAAAAACAAAAGTGCAATGGGGAATAATATTGTTGTTAAATCAGCTACTAATCCTCAGTCAGTACAAAAAAATGCTAAAGCTACTGTGTCACCAACAAAGTATAAAAAAGCATAAATTTGTAACTTGTACATAGTATGGCAAGTTAAAGAGATATCCTCTCTCCCCTGAGTGTTAACTCACTCACTTTGTCTACAGAAATGTAGGCATTTCTCCTAAGATATAACAACCTTGACGTGGTTTAGGAGCTTTAAACTAATAGTTATAAAAAACAGAGAAAAGAAAAAAAACAACAACTTAAATTATTACAGATGGAAATTACAATGATAGACAAGCATCAGTCTTTAAAAAGAAATAGCAGTGTTACAATTAGACCTTTTGTTGACAATATTAATGAAAACATGGGTTTAGAAAAATACAATATGGTATTGTTTGAAGGAATTTTTCATGAAGAACAAATTATATGTCTTGAAAATAATGGAATTAAAAGATATGTTACAGGACTTAATGAATTTGCTCCAGAAATAAAAAATTTACCTGAAGAAGAAAAAGATGCTTTGGTAAAAGATATTAGAAATACTGTTGCTCAATTAGAAAAAGAACTTATTGCAAATGTTATTGATCCTAAAGATCCTGATTTTTGGAATAAGGTAAAATTACTAAGACCTGATAATGATGAATTTTGGAGTAAGATTGCATTAAGATGCAGTAATGAACCAGTGTATTTAGATGCTGCAAATGATCCTTATGATCTTATTAAGTTAAGAGCTATTGAACATGGAGGATTTAGTATTATTGCAAAATCATTACAACATGCTAGAACTGAAGCTCCTAGGTATAAGTTTTATTTAGACAAGTTTGAAGAAACTGCATCCATTAAAACAGAACTTAAAAAACTTAAAAACAAAGCATTTGCTGAATTACAAAAAATGTTTGATAAGAATACAAATAAGTTATTTTATGTATGTAAAGTAGTTGATCCAAATTCAACACAATATAAAAAATCTACACCACTTGATGTATTATATGATAATATGGATAAATACATTAGTGGAGAATCAGTAGAAACTAATAAACGTCAAACTGCTCAAAAGTTTTTAGATATATGCCTATTAGATATGGAAACTCTTAAATTAAGAGCTGTAATTAAAGATGCTAATTTTTATAAATTAATTGCAACAAGAGGTGATGGTAACATCTATCATATGAAGTCAGGTTCTATGTTAGGTAAAAACCCTTCTGATATTTTATTATACTTGAAGAATCCTTTAAATGAAGAAATTCTTTTGGATGTAATTACAAATACAGAAAAATATTGGAACTCATAACTTAAATTTATATACTATGTCATTCAATAAAAAACAATTAGATAAAGATTCTTTAGAATCAAAAAAGGTTATACATAAAACTAGTCCTATTATTCCTCCTTTTAAAAGTATTGCAACACCAAATGTGAAAAAAATGGGTGGTAGTATTAAAAAAAGTGGTAGAGGTTGTTAATAACTATATAAGTCATGGCAAAACAAATGATTAAAAGAGCAGATGGTTCTACTTCTCAAAGAGGACTTTGGGATAATATCAGAGCTAACAAAGGTTCTGGAAAGAAACCTACAGCTGAGATGCTTAAACAAGAGAAAAAAATAAAATCTAAAAAATAGAAATTATGGCAAAAGGTAAAACTCCTACAACTCCATCTCAAAAAAAGTTTGCTTCTTTGGCACCTCCAAAGAATAAAATAACTTTTGCTGATAAAATTGCAGGTTCTAAAAAAACATCTAAAAAATAAGCATCATGGCAAAGACAGCAGCTTGGCAAAGAAAAGAAGGTAAATCTCCTTCTGGTGGTTTAAACCAGAAAGGAAGAGATTCTTATAATAAAGCAAATCCTGGTTCTCATCTTAAAGCACCTCAACCTGAAGGTGGTCCTAGAAAAGAATCATTTTGTGCAAGAATGTCTGGTGTAAAAGGTCCTATGAAAAAACCTAATGGTGATCCAACAAGAAAAGCATTAGCCTTAAAAAAATGGAAATGTTAAGACATGACAAATAGTTTATTACAAATAAAAATAAAAGAACGCTTAAACAAGCTTGCCAGTTTAGACTATGATAACATAGAATGCTGGCAAGTTAGTGAAGCATTTAATAAAGCACAGTTAGAATGGGTGCGTAGACAAGTTCATGGTGCAAATCAATTTAAAGAAGGTGATGAATCTTCTAAGATGAGTATAGATGATATACAGTTATTACTTACTGATACTTTAACAAGTCCTATAGTATTAACAAAACGTGATGTTTATTATGAAACTGGTGTTTTACCTGCTGATTATTTATATTTTAAAAGATTTGCAGTAAACTCTATAGCAGATTGTTGTACTGAACCAAGAAGAATGACTGTTTACCTTGCACAAGTTGCTGATATTGATCTTCTTCTTAGTGATGAATTTAGACAACCAAGTGCTAAATGGGGTGAAACTTTTTGTACACTATCTGGTAATAGAATAAAAGTGTATATAAATGATGAATTTGAATTAGCAACTCCTGTTTTATATTATTATAGAAAACCAAGAGAAGTAAAATTTGCAAATTGTGTAGATCCTTCAACAGGAAATTTAATAATTACGGATGTTACTTGTGAATTTAAAGATGATATTGCAGAAATGCTGGTAGATGAAGCATGTTCTATTCTTGCAGGAGATATAGAATCTATGACTCAATACCAAAGAAATAAACAAAACTCAACATTAAATAATTAAACACTATGGATAACAGTGCAACAACAAGAATGTTAAAAAGAAATATAGAAGAAACTGTAAAAGAAATATCTGTTTTAGACAATGTTTCAACAGCTAGACCTAGTGCAGGAGCAACAACACAAGTTCCTTCAAAAATAACACAGAACCCACTTATATCTGAGCACTGTGTTGATTATTTAAATTATAGAATACAACAAGAAGAATATTCATCAAGAGTATATTTAGCAATGTCTATGTGGTTAAATAATAAAGGATATTCAGGTGCTGCTGGATTATGGAAAACATATTCTGATGAAGAATTAAAACATGCTGATTGGTCTAGAACATATTTATTGTCATTTGGTATTCAACCACTTACACCACGTCTAGATCAACCTGCACAGAATTTTTCAGGTTTACCACAGATTATTCAAGATTCATTTGATCATGAAATATTAGTTAGCACACAGTGTAAACAAATGGCATCAGAATCATTTAAAAAAGGTGATCATATGTTATATGAATTATCATTAAAATTCTTAAAAGAACAAGTAGAAGAACATGACAAAATGCAAACTTGGGTTGATAAACTTGAAGCATTTGGCACTGATAAACTTGCACTAAGATTACTTGATAATGAAATGGGTGGATAATGGAAGAAAATTATAAATTAAAAAAAGAAGAATTGTTTTCAATAAATTCTTTAGAAAAACAAACTGCTGCGTGTATTACTGAGTTAATGAATGCTGCAGTAAGTTTTCACAAAATGCATTTAAAGATTACTGGTGTAGGATCATTTGCTGGACACAAAGCTTTAAATGAATTATATGATGCACTACCTGGACATGCTGATGATTTAGCAGAAGGATTTCAAGGTGCTACAGAAAAACTATTAGAATATGAAGATTTTTCTCCAATTGTTTTGAATTCTGTAGAAGAATCTTTATCTTATATAAGAGATATATATCAGATGATTAGCACATTACAAGGGTTAATGCCTTATAGTGAAATTGTAAATGATCTTGATACTGTCAAAAGTACACTGAATAGTATTAAATATAAACTACTATTCCTCAAATAATAAATGTATTATTAACCTTAAATATTTTATAAAATGGCTTATTTTCCACATGCATTTCAAAAAATGCTCGTTGCAGGAAGCTTCCAGACAACAACTGGTATTGCTAGTTCTGCTTTAACTGCTGGACAAGTAGGTGTATTTAGTGCTGCTACCAACTTAACTGTTGATGCAACATTAACTACTACTGCTTACCAAGTAAATCCCTTAGTGTATATTGCACAAGGAAGTTATCACACTGTTGATAAATTGGGACCTTATCATGGAGGTTACAAAGAATCAGTGAAATCAAAAGGGATCAACCCTAAGTACATTAGTGCATACTATGTAACTGAACCATCTAATCCTGTACAAGATATTGTTCAAATAGCTTCTACTCCTGGATGTTCTGTTACTTGTAACACTACTTACAGATTAAGAATTGATCTTAAAGGTTCTCCAGTATTGCGTTTCTTAACTCACAATGCTTACTTTACATTAGATGCACAAACAGGATGTTGTGATTCTGCAACTTCTCCTAATAATGTAGATCCAAATATTGTATTGTTAGGATGGGCAGATAGATTGGCTTTATATCCAACTATAAAAGATTATGTACAAGGAACTGTATGGAACCAAGTATTATTATCTAGTGGTCTTGGTGCTACAGCTACTGCAACTGCTGCAAATGCATTAACAGTATCTGATAGAACAGGTATTTTAGCTGGACAAAGAGTTGTATTTACACCAACTACTGCTACTTCTGCAACTGGTTGTACTATTGCAGGTAATGTATTTACTGTAGGTACTGCAACTAACACAATTTTCTCTGTAGGTCAAGTACTTACTGGAACTGGTGTTGCTGCTGGTACAACTATTACTAAACTATTAACTGGTGGTGGTGGTACAGGTTCAACTTTTACAGTTAATATTTCTCAAACTGTTGCTTCTACTACAATTAGTTCTGTTACTCCTGTAACTGCTTATGTAATTTCAAGTTATGTTGCTGCTACTGGTTCTGGAGCTGTTGCTTTAGTTGCTGCTGATACTATTCAAACTCCAAGTACTACAGCTATTGCTAATATTACAACTACTATTATTACTCCTAAAATATATGGTGTAATTACAACTGCTGGATATACTCCATTAACAGGTGCTACTGCTCCTGATACTGTAAATTCTTTCTTAGAAATTGTAGGTGCTTATGTAGATACTGTATTTGGTGACTGTTCATTTGCTCCAAGAGATCACGTAGAATTACAACCAGTTGAAATTTATGGTTCTATTACTGCATTAGACCCATTAGGAAATCAATGTTTAGCTCAATGTTTTGTACCTACTGAAGTACAACAAGCTATACAAGGTAGAGGTTTTGGTGAAACTCTTATTAGAGAGTTAATCTTAGCTAAGAGATACCAACAAGAACCATGGATCCAAGATCCACGTTTAAGAGAGGTTCTTGATTATAATCCTTTTACTGAACTTACACGTGGTAACAAATATGTTGTTTACAACATTTTACACAGTGTTCCTCGTAAAGGTAATCCAAGTGGAACAATGGATAATGATCAATACTTGGTAAGAGTAGTTGCTTCTACAAGAAATTCTACTTTTGAAGGTATCTTTACAAACTTGTTAAATTCTGCAAATAACTATGATGTAAGACTTACATTGCAACCATAGTACTGCAAAGTATATAAATATGAAAGAGGAAGTATTAAATTGCTTCCTCTTTTTGTTTTATTAAAATATTTTTTGTAAATTCTTATTGTAATGATACTTATAATAAACCAGTTATGGCAATTAAACACACCCTTGCATTAGACATTCCAGATACAGCTTGTGAAAACATCATAAGAATATTGGATGCATCTGTATATGGAGAAGGACTTGATATTGATTGTCCTAGACTTGACATATATTTACCAGGATTTTCTTTACCAATTTATTATACTGAAGCTGAAGGTTTAGCACCAAATTTTGTATTAAATTTGTCTACATCAGATTTAGGTATAACAACAGTGGATACTGAACCTGGAACATTTCCTGATGGATTATATACAATAAGATATAGTGTATCACCAAATGATATTGTTTTTGTACAATATTATTATTTAAGAATAACGCATATAATGAATACTTACTACAGAGAGGTATGTAAAATTCAATTACAAGCATGTGAGCCAAATGCAGAGCAGCATCAAAAGATGCATGATTTAAGATACATTAGAATGTATATTGAAGCAGCAAAGGCAAAAGCAGAATATTGTCACGCACCTTTGCAGGCAGTAGAAATGTACACATATGCAGAAAAGCTTCTCGCCAAGTATTTAACAGGATGTTGCGTAACATGTAATAACTAATAACCTTTAAATATTAAAACCAAATGGCACAATGTAGCAACTGTCAAGCACAACTAGGTTGTGGTTGTCAAACAAGAAAAGCATCTAATGGTGCATCAGTATGTGTAAATTGTTTAAGTACTTATGAGCAATCGCTTGTATATCAAAGCAATGAACAAAAAAGAGTAGCAACTAATATAAACAAATAAGTAAATGGATACTCTTATACGTATAAATGAAGTATTTGCTGAATCTGTATATGCAGGTTATAAAAGAAAGCGTTATGGTTTAAAAACATGCTCTGCACTTATTAATGTAGAACTTGCAGATGACTTGCGTAATTTACTTATAAGAGGAAAAGAAATGGAACTATGTGCATGTGTAATGCCTGCTATATGTAGTTTATCAAAAATTGAAGAAAAAATAAATACAATATAATGGGAACACCAATAACCACTCCAGGATCTAATAGAGATAACTGCCCTAAAATATCTACAGCATGTGTGATATGGCAAGGACCAGATATTCCTTGTATAGATTTGTGTGCTGGAGATTCTATAGATGAAGTTGTATTTAAACTTGCAACATTATTATGTGATGTTACTGAAAATATACTTGATATTACAACATTAGAATTTGCTTGTTTTATACAATCAGGTGTTGAAGATCCTCAAAATTTAAAGCAATTATTACAACTTATTATAAATAAAATTTGTAGTTTAGAAGCTAATGGAGGAGGTACAAGTTTTGGAAATGAAAATAGAAATAGTGGTGATACTGGTACATCAACATCAGACACATATGTAGCATTACCTCCATGTTTATATTTTACAGATAGTAATGGAGATCTTGTAACTACAATGCTTTTTACAGATTATCTTTTGTATTTAGCAAATACTATTTGTACAGTTATATTAGATATTAATAATATTAATAGTAACATATTAATGCTTACAAATAATGTATCAACTTTACAATTTCAAGTTGCTAATTTGCAAGCATATACATATGAAATATTTGTAACTTCTCAATGTGCAAGTGCACCTACACCAGGACAAACACTATTAATACAAGATGCATTTGCAAATTTAGAAGCATCTTATTGTAACATGTTAAGTAGTGTTGGTATTTCAACAATATTATTTGCTGCAGTAAATAGACAATGTCCTTCATTAGCAAGTTCTCCAGTATTATTTGGTTCAGGTTTAATGGGTGATATACCAGAATGGGTTGGCACACCTACAACAGCTGCAGATGCTATAAATAATTTATGGTTAACTGTATGTGATATGAGAAACCAACTTGTAAATTATTTTTCATTACCAGTTGCATTACCATGTGTATTAGCAGTACCAGAAAATGTTACTGCAATGACAATAGGTACAGCATATTCTACAATTACTTGGACTGCACCTAGTTATGCAGGAATTGAATTACCACTTACTTATAGAATTGAAGTTTTTGAATGGACAGGAAGTGCTCCAACAGGACCTTCTCTTTTTGACTCTGTTGTTTCAAATAGTACATTTAGCGTAAATATTGTAGGTTCTTCTATTGTTGTAGGTACAGAATATGTAGTATATATACATGCAGGATATTCTTGTGGTGAATCAAATGGTGCACCTATAGTTACTGAATTATTAGTACCTACTATATTATTTCATATTAATGTTGATGATGTAGCTGCTCCAGATACGAGTATATTCTGTACTGAAAGTGCTTTACCTGTAGCATATACAGAAAAAAATAATAAAACAACTGTTCAATTAGTAAATGCTGTTTCAGGAGTTCCAGTAATAAATGGGAATGCTTATAATATTGAAGTTAAAATAAGATATGCAGTTACAAGTTGTTCATTTTATGGAACATCATATGTAGATGTAATAATACCTATAATTCCTGGTAATTCTTCTGCTAATTATGTATATGCTGCAGGAACCTATAATAATTGTGGCACTGCTTTATGTACTCCAGTTAATACAGTGTTAAGTTGTCAAGTATCTGTAAATGATATAAATACAGAATTTAATCCTGCAAATACTTTTTCAGTTTGTGTATAATAAAAATAAATAAATAAATATGTCTTGTACTAATTCTAATTGTAATCCTGGATGTGGCTGTAATAGCTGTTGTCCACCTGTTCCACCTCCAGTTCCACCTACACCTCCTACATGTATTGGTGAGGATTGTGTTGAACATTATGATGGTAATTGTGTAATATATACAGGTCTAGATATTCCATGTATAGGTATTGAAACTAATGATAGTATAAATACTATTATACAAGCATTGGCTGCAAGAGTTTGTGAATGTTGTTTAAATAATATTTTAACAATTCAAAAAACAGCAAGTACTTTAACTCCAATTGTAGAATCTGAAATGACATTTACAATTGTTGTAAGTAACACAAGTAATTCTACAGCAACAAATGTTATTGTTACAGATATATTACAAACTGGTTTTGAATATATAAGTAATACTGTAACAGATGGTACATGGTTAGCACCTGCTTGGACAATTGGTACAATGGATCCTTATCAAGTATCAACACTGACAATGACTGTTAAAGTTAATTGTTTAGGTGCATATGAAAATCTTGCAATATTGTCTGCAGATCAATCAGAAGATTTAGAAGCAAATGTTACAATTACACCACTAGTATTATGTACAAGTTGTTGTGAAAATCCAATTGTATATTTCTTAAATTATGCTTTTACTACATCAGGTTTATAATAATAAATAAAAAATAAAAAAAATGGCAGAAGGTATGGAAATTTTTAGTGATGCATTAAACGAAGGACTTATATTAACAAAATTTAATTTATGTTGTCCAGATTGTAATGGTCCTTATACTTTAAATAATTTTATTGATTTTGAAAGTTTTTTTGAAAATTATAATGTTTCTCAAATTGCAGGTAAAGATGTAGGCGAATTATGTTGTTTGTCTTTATTTGTAAATTCAAGAACTTGGCTTCAATTTTCAGAAGACTACATTGCTGATTTTCCAAATTTAGATTCTATTACAACATCTTATGGTGAAGCTTATACACAATGTGGATCAAATTCTGATTTTATGTTTTACATAAATCAATTATCAGTGTTGTTAGGAATAGAAGCATTTAGTGGAATAAATTTTATTGAAAACTTTGTTGAACAATTTGGTATTGTTGAAATTAATACTATTAATGGTCATAGTGGATTGAAATTTATATATGACTTTTTATCTTCAACAGGTCTTACACAAGCTCAAAATCAAGAATTATTTTTAACTATAGTTGGTATTCCTAGTATAGGAAGTTATGATAAAGGACTTGTAATAAGATGTGTTAATGATAATATTTTAATGTCACATACTGCAGAATATTTTGAATTTTTAAGTAGTTACACTGGATCTAATTTATATTTATGTTTAAAAACTGAAAGAAACACATTAGGAGTAGTTACAACATATGAATATGCAGATAACCTACCAGAAACAAATTTAGTAAATGGTAAATATTTTTATATAATTCCTTATACTGAAGGTGCAAATACAGGAACATATTATGTATTTTGGAGTTCTTTAAATAATAGATGGGAAGTTTGGAGTGGATTTAATTCTATTACAAACACTGGTGTAGGAATATTTCATTCATCTTTATCTAATTCTTCATTAGATATATACTTAACTACACTTAACTGGACTGACCAAGTATCTAATACATTTAGTAATGTAATTGATTCAAGTTTAAAAACTGAATGTGCTATTGCATGTAATTTTAGATAATAAAATTATAATATAATAAAAAAATAAACATTGTTTAATAATAAAAAATATACACTATGGCTTGTCTAAGTCCTTTTAAAAAATTTGTTGAAGATTTGTTTGAAGCATATGATGCATCTGGTCCTGTTTTAGATCTTTCAACTTTTATATCTAATAATGCAACAGGTAGTGTTTTTGGTATTTATCCTGTTCCTCCATACTGTGAACCAAGTTGTGAAGCAATAGATGATATTTGTGGAAATATTTATTTTTTAGGAAATGCTTCTATGTTTATATCTTTAGCAACTTTTAAAGGATGGACAACTAATCCTGCAAGTGCTCCTTGTTGCTATAACTTTATGGGAACATTTTCAACTTCACTATTAATAAAATCAGAAATGTGCTGGTCATCTATTCCTAGATGTTGTAAAGATTTAGATACTTGTTTTAAAACATTTGAAACAGCTGTACCTGAAGGATCTTATCTAGAATTGATGAGTAATGGTGTTGTTGAATATGGTACTATTGATGATGATGATAATATTTGTTTTCTAAAAACTTATTTAGAAGACAGATACAATGATCCAGTAAAAGTAAGTACTTATATTTCACAAATTTTATCAGTTGGTTTAGTATTTACTTATGATAGTATAAATAACTATGTATACGTATTTACTGTTGCAAATTATGACTCATTATGGTGTAGTACAAAATTATAAAAATAAAATATGTATCCAAATAATAATTGCAACGATTGTTCACCGTGTCCTAGTACAATAACACCATTACCACTTCCAGATTTGTCAGGATTATGTGGTAATGAATATAATGCTGCTTGTGTAATATATACAGGTAGCAATATTAAATGTTTAGGTATAGAATCAGGAATGACTTTTTTAGAAGTATTAAGTATTTTTAATAATGTTTTACCTATATGTGATTGTTGTGAACAAGTGCCACAAGACTGTGTAGTTAGTGCATGGGGACCATGGAGTTCATGTGAATGTTATTATGAAGATGAGTTATTAGTATGTGGTAGAAGTACACGTACAAGAACTGTAATTACACCTGCTGCAAATGGTGGTGCTGAATGTGGATCTTTAGTTGATTATAAAGTGTGTGATGTTAAAGATGTATGTTTTAGTTTTAGTAGTTATATGTGTGAATCAGAACCTGATCCTACACAAATATTAACATCACCTGTAGGTATACTTAATGAGAAACCATATTATTTATTAGAATTTATTTGTGGTGCTCCTGATCTTTATGTATGGTATAATAATGTTACTCTTTTATGGCATATAACACCTATTTTAGGTACTATGGCAGCAGGATATCAAACATTAAATAATAATAGCAACTATTTACCAATAAGTAATAATACTACTCAAATATGGAGCAATTGTGAGTTATGTAACGATTTTTTAATTTCCTCACAAATATCAACATGTCCTGCTGTAAAAATGTGTTTTCAATATACAATTTTAATAACAAATAGTGGCGGTGATGATCCTGAACTTTTTACTTATTATACATCTGTTGCACCAGTATACTTAGGAAACTCAGGGTTTCCTGAATATTGGTGGACTATTACTACACCAGATGGTGTATATAATATGAAGGTTATATATGATGTTGTTGAAGGATGGCAACATTTTTATCAAACTGGAATATCTTATATTTTAGGATATACTTTAGATACAGATACATTTAATCCTATTAGCACATCAAGTGCTGAGTGGACAGCTGCTGAACCTGGAGTTTCTGCAATGATAACATCTACATTAGGAGGAGGGTGTGTACAACCACCAGATGTTGATTGTGTATGGACTTGTACAGCTTGGACACCTGATCCATGTGTACCAGGTTCTGGTTGTACTCAAACACGTACATGTACTATAACTACACCAGCTTCAGGTAATGGGATATGTGAACCATCACCTTCTACACAACAATCATGTTGTGAACCAAATTGTCCACAACCTTTTTCTCCTACTGTAGTTATATCTGGTATTAATGTACTTGTAACATTTGCAGCTTTACCTGGTGCAGTAGGTTATACTTTAACATATGGTTTTACAGGTGGTAGTTCTACATCATTAACAAGTTCATTACCATCATTTAGTTTTCCATGGGTATGTGGTGTAACTTACAATGGTTCTATTACTACAAATTGTGGAATTTTAAATAGTAATCCTACAAATTTTACTATTGAAATACCTCCATGTCCTGATCCTCAATTTTGTAATGGTGAAGCTTTATCATTTATTATGGGTAACATAGCTACACCTCAAACAGGTATGCTAAAAATAGATAGTTCTGCAGGAAATCTTAATACAACAAAACCTGTTTTAGGATTTAGTGTACCATCATCAAATAATACAAATATTTATACTACTGAACTTGCTAATGATGGTATTTTTATAGGTACTTTAGCAGGAGCTGGTGCAACAGATCAAGCTGGTTCATATTTGTCAGGAGGTGTTATTAAATTAAATTGTACTAGTTCATCTACAAGATTTTTTGGTCAAATAAATAGAACATTTAATCCAGGATCAGGTATTAATCAAGGATTTGGAGTAAGTACTGGTACAATTACTCCTGCTGTTGTACGTGCAATAAAATACCATCAAGCTTCAAATAGAATATTTGTAGGAGGTAGCTTTCAATCATATAAAGGTATTCCATGTTCAGCAAATCTTGTTTGTTTAGACGCAACTACAGGAGCAATTATACCTCAAACTATATTTAAAATAGGAATTTCTGGATTACGTTATACTTCAGCTGCTAGTATGCCTCCATGTGTATATGATATTCAATTTGACGAATCAGATCCTACTGAAACAAAAATTGTAGTAGCAGGAGCATTTAATGCTTATACAAATATTACTGGTACATTTGTTAATGTACTTAACTTAGTAAGGCTTAACTTTGATGGAACACTAGATCCTACATTTAGTGCTTTATCAACAAGTTTTTCTGTACAACAATCTGTACGTGATACTACTACTGGATTTATAAATGCATCTTCAATAGTAAAAACAATATATGTTGATGTATTAGGAGATATATATGCAGGTGGTGCTTTTTATACTTATAGAGGAGTAAATGCATATAACATTGTTAAAATTAAAAAAAATGGTGACATTGCTCCAGTTTTAGAATTTGATACAGGTACAGGATTCTTAAAACCAAATGCTAGTTTAGGTATTAACTCAGGTTGGTTTAGACCATTTAGAGATGGTACAAAAGACTATGGGTCTGGAACTTTACTACAATATGGAGTATGTGTAGAAAGAATTATACCACATGTAAATGGTATTTTAGTAACAGGTAATTTTGCATATTATAATAGTTCAGATGATACTACAAATAGAGCAAATGGTTTAATTAAACTTAATACTGATGGAACAAAAGATACATCATTTACTATTGACACAACAACAGTTTTAGGAGATTTTTCTTCTTCTACAATAGGTAGATGTGGATATGATGTAAGTGTTCTTAATGATGGTAGTGTTTTATTTGCAGGATATTTAACAAGTTACTTAGGTACAGGAAATGTGTCAAAAGGTTATTATGTACTTAATTCAGATGGTACTGTAAATAGTACTTACACAGGTACTTTTACAGCTAGTGGTACTGGTTCTTTTTTATTTTTTAATAGAATTGGTGAATTTTTCTTATAATAGTATCAGAAATGGTTTGTTGGTTTTCCATATTCTGAGAAACTTCCCTCGCTGTTACGCGGGGGTTGTTTTTTTATAAAAACTTTTCATTACATTTGTATAACCCTAAATAATTGATTATGAAAATTATTAGTAAACTAATTTATCAAGGATTAACAAGAAAAAAGTCTAATCAAGAAGAAGCAGATAGAATGTGTTTATCTCTTCATGATTATATGTTTATTAAAAAAAGAACATTAGATATTATAAAAAATATTACAAATGATGAGATAATGGATGATGATTTTTTTAAAAATATTGATGATAAAATATTTATACAAAAAAATGAAGAATCAAAAGTAATTGAAACTCATCAAAATTTAGATACTGGTACAAGTAAGATAACAGGTATATCAAGTACAGAACCTAGAACACCTGATGAGATAATTAAAATACTAGGCATTGATACCAGAATATGGAAGTTATCACAGTTTTGGAATAAAGAACAAAATAATAAATGGTTAGTATCAGCATTAATAACAAGACTTCCACAAGAACAAATAGTTCAGAAATCTTTTATAGAAGAGTTGTCTAAATATGAACTACCAACCTATGATAAAATAAACCCTGCATATTTAAATGAGTCATCTTCAGAAAAAGTATGTGGGGTTATTTCTTTACAAGATTTACATTTTGGTAAACCTGGTAATGAAAACATGGGCATAGTTATGGATAAAGCAATATGTTACTTAATAGGTAAAGCATATGCTAACTATAATCTTGAAAAAATAATATTTGTTATTGGTCCTGATACACTTAATATGGACACATTTGATGGTACTACTACAAAAGGAACTCCTGTAGAAAATTCTGAAACAGCTACTAAAGCATATATGAAAGCATTTGATGCAATATGTTTAGCAATAGGCAAGATGAAACACTTTTGTAATAATCTTGAAGTAGTCTTTATTCCAGGTAATCATGATAGACTATCTTCTTTTCATTTGATACATGCAGTATCACAAGTATTTAAATTATCACCAGAAATAATATTTAATACAACATACAAAGAAAGAAAGGTTGTAATGTATTATGACAACATGATTGCTCTTGAGCATGGTGATGTATCTTCTAAAAATAATCCATTAGTATTTGCTACTGATTTTCCAAAAGAGTGGGGATCTTCTAAACATAGATTTCTATATACAGGACATTATCATGGTAGAAAAACAAAAGAAGTAATTACTGAGAATGAAGAACAAGGGTTTGTTACTAGAATAATTCCTGCATTAACTTCATCAGATTATTATCATTATCATAACAAATGGACAGGTAATCAGCGTGCAGCTATTATACATATACATGAAGCTAACAAAGGTCTTATATCAGAATTTGTATTCACAATATAATATAGTTATAAAAATCCTTTAATATCTACATAATTTTTAGTAAATTCTTAATGTATACTGTATGAATGAAATAAGAAAACCAGATTTAAATGCACCAAGGTTTAGAAAAACAAGTTGTAATATATTAAATACTCAGTTTATAGAAAATTTAAAATTGAAATTTCCTCAGTATGAACATCTTACATCAGATGAAATAAAAAATATTATATATACTTTTAATCAAAATGTTTGGAAAACTGCAATTGATATTAGAGATGGTGTAGAATTACCATTACAAATTGGACATATCTTTGTTGGCACATGTCCTCCTCCTAAGAAGAGATATAACATGGATATGAAAACAAGTCTGGAGTATATGCAAAAAATAAAACATAGAAATTGGGAAAGTGATCAACATATAGCAAAAATATTTTTTACAACATTTGCTAATAAGTATAGATTCAAAAATCATGAGTTATGGGCATTTGATGCTACAAGAGATTTTAGTAGAAAAGTAAGTGCAACATATCCTGAAAATTGGAAAAAGTATGTAGAAGTAGATCCACGTGTAAAGATTTCAAAAGTTTTTAATAAAGAAAATTATAAGCTTGAAAGAAAGGAAGAAGAAAAAGATCTTCTACAAGAATATAATGAATTTGATATATAAAAATTATGATAACAATAGGTGAAGTTTTATCAAGAGTACGTAATCAAGTTAAGGGATCTAAACAAGATGCTTTTTTAACAGATAGATTTTTGTATTCTATGGTAATGAAGCATGCTAAAATGCTTATAAGACGACAAGATATTCAAAATAAAATCATGAAGTTTAATGCTGTATTTCAAGTATTAAACTTTGTTGAGCTTATAGATGTAGATAGAGCTGAATCACATTGTCATTGTATTACAACAGGTTGTACATTCAAGCGTACAAAAGAAAGATTGCCACGCGCATTTGAAGGCGTATTTGGACCACTATTTAGATCAGTGACATCAATAGACCTTTCTGAAGAAATAGTTCCTACATTTCCTTCTGTGTTCCAAAAAATGGTAAATCAGAAAACATTTAAGTATAACAAAAAGAAATACTACTGGTATCTTGATGGATATATATATTTTCCTAACTTAGAATGGGATGCTGTAAGAATAGAAGGTTTATTTGAAGGGGATATAAGTTCTTATAATTGCGATCTTACTGATGACTGTGCTTATATACAAGACACCATGTTTACAATTCCTGAATATTTATATGCAGAAATTGAACAAGCTGTTATAAGAGATTTAATTGGAATGATGGGTGTGCCACAAGATAATCAACAAGATAATAAAAACATTGTAAAATAATATACCATGCCATTAGCTGAACCTAAATATAGAACTTTTGATGATTTGATGGATAGTGTCAAACTTGACTTGTATACTTATGATCTTGAAGGTCTTTTAAATCCTCAACAAATGATTAAAGTTGCAATGCGTTGTAACTATGATTTAGGATTGCGTATTAATATGCAAAAGTCAAGAGTAATAGATATACATAAGGGAAAAGGTAGACTACCAGATAATATGGATGTGTTAAATTTTGCACTTGTTTGTGAAGATAAACTTGTATCTGAAATACCTAGTTATAATAAAACATATACTGAAGGTATTTTAGAAGGAGTTGTGCTGGCTCAAAACTTTTTAGAACCTAGATTTGTTAATCAATCTACAATATATACAAATGTAACACAAGGTATCAATGTAATTAATCATCAATTGCATACAATGAATGTAGTAATACAAGCATTTGCAACAGATGGTAGTTTACTAGATTTTGATGTTACTGTTTTAGATATGGATAATGTAAGATTATATTCTGAATCAGTTGAAACAATAGCAGATGTTAAGATTATTGTAATGGGTGCTAAAATAAGTACTGTTGGTAATGGTTCAGGAACTTGTCCTGCATTACTTGATTGTGCAGCTGATGGTACTCCTAGAGTTCATTATACTACGAATGGTAGAAGAACTGAAAGTAGACAACCAGTTAGATTGCACATATACAAAACTGAATCATTATCACCTGAACCTAGAGAAGATTATGATGCAAGAATGGATGATAGTTTTATTACAGGGTTAGGTATGAAAAAAGGTAATTATTATGATGCATATCTAAAAAATGGATTTTTACATGTAAACTTTGATGAGGGTGTTGTATTTTTAAATTACCAATCTATTATGGAAGATGATGATGGTAACTTATTAATACTTGATAATCCATACACAAATGAATATTATGAGTATGCGTTAAAGCAACGTATATTTGAAAACTTGTTTATGGCTGGTGAACCTGTGCAAAATCATTTACAATTAATGAGTGGACAATTAAGAGCTGCTAGAAACAATGCATTGTCTTATGTTAATACTCCTGATTTTGCAGAGATGAAAAAATTACATGATATGAACAGAAAAGCTCAATATCATAATTATTACAACATGTTCAAAAATTATTTATAATGGCTGAAGATACAACAAACCAAGATAAAACACCAAGTCAAGGTACAAGTACAGGAAAAACAAACAGCTTTGTAAAAGGTATGGTTAAAGATTATTCTGAAATCTTTGTACCTGAAGGAGTATGGACTAATGCTATTAATGCTATTAACACATCACATAAAGGTGATGAAGGTAATCTTGGTAATGAACAGTCTAATAAATATTGTACTTCTTCAACTTATACTGTTATTGGTATATTACACAAGTATAGAACTGAATGGGTAGTATATTCAACTGATAATGTATTTTCTGAAATAGGCATATTTGATGAAGCAGATTGTTCATATACTGTTTTGGTAAATGATCAATGTTTAAATTTTAACACTAAGTATTTAATTACAGGTGCTGTTAAGTATAATACAGATTGTACTTACTCTGCATACTGGCAAGATAATAATAATCCAGATAGAACAATGATTCTGGATCCTTCACGTATACCTTATATATGCACACCTATTCCAGATAGTTGTGGTGATGAAAACTGCACTAATCAATTAGATTGTGAACAGCTTAGATTGCATCCATTTGTGGATCAACCATGTGTAACTGTAAGTATATCAATAGGTTCAGGTCAATTACAAAATGGTAGTTATCAAGCAGTTATAGCATATTCAAATAATGGTATAAGGTTAACAGATTACACTACTCCTTCAACTCCACAAGCACTATGGGATCATTCTTCTTTTGGTGGTTCACTTGATATAAATATAACAGGATTAGATACTAATTTTGAAGAGTATGAATTAGTTATTGTATCAGTTATTGCAAATCAAACTGTTGCAAAAAAAGTTGGTAACTATGACATTTCACAAACTAAAGTACATTTAGATCAGTATTTAGCAAGTTTAGAAACAATACCATTATCATTAATTCCTTTAAGATCACAAATATATGAGAAAAGTAAAAAGATGTTTTCTCTTAATAACTATCTTATAAGAACAAGTGTAACAACACAACCTTATTTTAATTATCAACCTTTTGCAAATAGAATAAAAACAGAATGGGTTGCTGTAAAATATCCTGCAGATTATTACTGGAAAGGTGGTAATAAAACAGGATACATGCGTGATGAAGTATATTCATTTTTTATTAGATGGGTATATAAAACAGGTGCAAAATCTGCATCTTATCATATTCCTGGTAGAACATCAATATCTTCTGACCTTACAATATTATCAGCAAGTAATCCAGATCTATTACCTGGCAAAACTAAAGTATGGCAGACGTATGATACTTCTACAACAGGAGCATTTTCTGGTACATTACCTGATGGTGGTGTTATAATTGCAAAAGGTAATATGGCTTATTGGGAATCTAGTCAATTATACCCTAACAATCATCCAGAGATTTGGGGAAATTTATGCAATACGCCTATAAGACATCATAAGATGCCTTCAAATGAAACTATACACATACATGACACAACAGGTAATTTTATAAATATACTTGGTGTTCAGTTTAGTAACATATTACATCCAATAGATAACCAAGGTAATCCTCTTATAGATATTGCAGGATATGAAATATTAAGAGGTTCAAGAGAAGGTAATAGAACAATTGTTGCTAAAGGTTTGTTTAATAACATGCTTGAGTATAATATACCTGGTTCTACTGCTGGTAATAGAAAAGGACTTATTCAAAACTATCCTTATAATGATTTACGCCCTGATCCTTTTTTAAGTTCTGGTATAACACCAGTAAGAAATTATTTTTCTTTTAATTCACCTGAAACAGCATTTGTTAAACCTTATTTAGGTAGAGGTGTATATACTAGAATATATAAAGAACAATACGGTGTTGCTACTGGAGCATATGAGTTTCCATATAAACATCCTAAATTTAAAGTTATAACTGATCTTGCTTTTACTTTTTCCTCTATAGTAGGATTAGGAATAGCTTTATTATCTATAATGGGTAAAACAAGTACTAGTACAAGTAATAGTGGACAAACAAGAGCTTGGCAAACAACTTGGGGTGCTCTTTATGGTGTTGGTGTTGAAGCAAGAACTTTACATTTACCTCAAGCAAATTTTGACGACAGTGTTGGAATGAGTACTGAAGGTAGTGCAGGATCTGCTGCTGCCAATCTTGTTACTTATCTGGCACAAGGTACTACAAACGCGCTTACTACTGGACTTAGTTCATTTTCAACAATAGCTGCTATAGCATCTACAGTTGCTACAGTAATTTCAGGTGCATTTTATTTCTATGAAGCAACAGCACAAATGATTGAAATATTTAGGAAAATGATTCCTTATAAAAATTATGTGTTGCAATATAATAGTCATGGATTTTATAACAGTCATGGAAATGTTAAAAATACAAATGTACCAGTTGGAGTACAACCCTCATTTAATAGAACACTTGCACCAAGTGGGGTTAAATATATAGGAACAGGTGTTCAAGATTTTAATGCAACTTATAGAATAAACAATTTATTTAGAGGTAAATATGTTTGTCTTAATTTAACTAATAATACTACATTACCAGATATAACAGGTACTAATACAGATTTTTCAAAAGTTCATGTTACCACAAATAGTCCTTTTGATATTAAAAATACTAATATAGCTTCATACTATGGAGCTTTAAAACTTGATTATGAAAATCAATATGGACAATTAAGTTCTATTGTGCAAATACCAACTGATTCATGTATATATTTTACTCCACCAGAATTAAATACTACACATGTTACATTACCAATATTTGGAGGTGATGTTTATATCAATAGATATACTGATAAAAATCCATATTTCTTTTTTAACACATGGTTAATAAATGAACCTGATGGTACACAGTTTAATTATCAAAATTATTTTAATGGACCTGAAGCAACGTATTGGGCAAATTTTGAAGACTATGATGTGTATGAAGATTTTGGATTTAACGTAGGTTGGATATATTTTAATATAAGTACACCTAGTAGTAAATTTAATTGGTATGGTAGTACACAAGGTGTAAGTTTTTCAGTTAACAATTCATGGATATATTTATTTAACAATGGAGTAAAAGACTTCTTTGCTGAATCAGAATTAAATATGGCATATAGAGACTATGGTGAAAATGATTATGAGAAATTCTATGATGTATATGGAAACACTTTTAATGATCTTCAAACAATGTTTAGATCAGATTTAATAACTAAACCAGTATTTTATAAATATGATTTATCACTTAGCACAGCAAAACTCTACAACAATTTCATATCTTGGGGATTACTCTTACCAGCAGACTATGACCCAGTGTTGTACGAAACATGTTATGAATACTTTCCATACAGAGGTATCTATTCATTACAACAACAAGATGGACTTAAAAGAGACAACTGGAGAAACTTCTTACCTCTTAACTATTATACCTTTGAAGGAATAGTAACAAATATAAAATCAGTAAACTCTAGTGGTGCTTTAATCTTATATGAAGATTTTAGTCCTTCACAATTTGTGGGTGTTGATACACTTAAAACAGATACTGGTGGTACTAAGATTACAATTGGTGATGGTGGATTATTTGCTAATAATATACAATCTCTTGTAAATGCAGAAGATGTTATTGAGTATGGAGCTAGTATATCAAATAGAGCTACACTAAATACACCTTATGGTTTATTCTTTGTATCACAAAAAGCTGGTAAAGTAATACAGTATGGTGCAGAAGGTATGAATGAAATATCTAAATCAGGAATGAAAAACTGGTTTCTTCAAAACTTACCTTCTCCTTTATTACAAGCATTTCCTAATTTTACAGAATATGACAATCCTGTTGCAGGTGTTGCTGTTCAAGCAATATATGATGCACAATATGAATTATTATATATAACTAAAAAAGATTACAAACCACTTGATTGTGTAGGATATGATCCTAACTTTGGTTTTTATGATGCGTGTAATTGTGGAGATTGTCCTGATAATTATATTTTAGTTGATGGAGTTTGTACAAGAAATTTTGATACTGCGTTATGTGCTGATCCAACTTATACTTATAATCCAGAAACAGGTAATTGTGAAAAAATGACTACTGAAAATCCTGCATGTGATCCAGCTATAACAATTATTTTATTTACTTTTTGGAATAAAGCTAAAGTAGAATGTGGTTCAACATTGACCAACTTTACACAAGGTAGTTTACAATTTGCAAAATGTTCATATCTAAATGCACCAAATATTACATGTAATACTTATAATGCAAATAGAGAAGGTCTTGGGCGTGGATTAATAGGAGATATAGCTGTTGGTTCTATAGTGTATCATCCTGCCAATAGTCTTATAGATACTGGAATGAATGGTAATTTTGTAGGTGATAGTGTTGAAGGTATTCCAGGTACTTCTCCAGGTATTATACCACCAAATAGAGTTGTAATAACTGTTGTAGCAGGAGTTGTAACTGCAATAACAAACTTTAATGATATAGCATCTTGTTAATAATAAAAAAATAAATCTATGGCTTGTATATGCACCAGCACACCAACAAAAATATGCACAGAATCTACAGCTGGAGAACAAGTAATTTGTAATTGTGTAGAGTCAGTATCATCAGTACCATGTTCAGGAGAACTTGTTGAACTTGAAAATGGTACTTGGATTTGTAGAACAATTCAAACTGCTACAACTTTTGAATGCAATGAAGTAACATGTGATGAAGCAAATGGTTTTGTATACAACCCTACAACAAACAAATGTGAAAAAACAATAGTAACACCTGCATGCACAGAAGGATTTACATATAATCCTTTATCAAATCCTCCATGTGTTCCTGCACCTACTAGTATACCAATGTGTCCTGTTGGATATACATATACTCCAGGTTCAGGAAATACTCCTGGAATATGTAGTGCTACAACAACAAGTCCTGCAGCAGTTACCTCAACTGAAGCATGTAGAGCTGATATAGTATTACTAGTAAGTCCTTGTTATGATGTAAGTCGTAGACAAGCTTTTTATGATCAACTTATAGCTAACTTAACTCCAGGTTTAGATTCAGGAAATATTAGATTAGCAGTTATGAGTTCATCATTTTCTACAAGTACTACAACTGTTCGATTACTTTCAGGAACAGGTACTTTTAGTGGTCAACCTGGTGGAGCTTCAGGATATTTTCAAAGTATTAATTTTAATACACCTACCTGTCAAATTAATGTGGGAAATTCTATTGCTAAAAAAATGTTAGAAGCAATGAATCCACTCTATATAAATGACAACGTTGTTAATAGTGGTAATCTTGTTCCAGTAAGAACAAATGTGAGAAAAATCATCATTGTATTAACTGATTCGCCAGATTATTATGCTTCAGCTCCTTCACCTTCATTTTTTGGTTCATGTACATCAAATAATAATGCTAACTTTGGAACTCCAGGTTATCCTAGTTCATATACTAATTATACTGCAATGCGTAATGCAGTAAATGCTGCACAATGTTTAAAAAATAATTATTCTGCATTAAATATATTTACAGTAACTGATGGAACCATTGGTGGTTCAGGATGGGGAGGTGCAACAGGACAGAGTCAATATTATACTGATATAAGAAATGCGGGAACTTCTCCAGTTTCTATTGTAAATAATGCTAATGGAGTAACTATTGCTAATCAAGTATATGCTGATATATTAGCATTACCAGGAACTCCAGCAGTATGTTCTACTACTAATTCATATAGTTGTCCTCCAGGATGTACTCTTGTTAATACTAATCAATGTAGTTGTTTAGTAACAGTACCTACAACAGTTGATTGTGCTTCACCTTGTACAGTATCACCACCTTCAGGAACAAGTTCAAATTGTGTATGTTCAATACCTGCCCCTGCTTTATGTTCTATTGAAAATATAGTAGATGGTGAATGTGTAAATATAATATCAGTTAATCCTGTTATAATTCCAACTTACACACCTATTAGTTTAGATGATCCTAACTATTTTGAAAAAATAGAATGGACTGTTAGTTATGATCCTAAAAATAAAATGTGGATAAGCTTTCATGATTGGCATCCTTCATTTATGATACCTTCATACAGTCATTTTTTAACAATAAAAGGTAATACTTTTTGGAAACATAATGAAAGATTTGATAGCTTTACAAATTATTATAATATTAATGATGCTGATCGTAGTAAAGATTATGGTTGGGAAGTTGAGTATAATATTGTAACACCTAATCAAATTACTACTTTAAGAAGTATTGAATATTATATGGAAGCATATAAATATTATAATGATGGTAAAGATATGTTTCATATATTAGATGAAAATTTTAATAGAGCTATCATATATAACTCTGAACAAGTATCACCTCTTTTATCATTAACTGTAAAAGATAAAAACAATCCATTACAACCATTACAATATCCAATTGTTGGTCCAGTAAATACACAGATACTTGCATCAAAAGAAGAAAACAAATATAGATTTAATAACTTTTATGATATAACTAAAGATAGACATGAGTTTCCAAGTACTAATCCAATAGTACCAATGTTTATTACAGCACCTGATGGTTATCATAAAACTATTAATCCTGCATATGTAGATGTATTTAAACCAGCTACTGAACATAAAAAGTTTAGACATTTTGGTAATAAAATAATTCTTAGAAAAACACAGAGTGGTGATAAGAAGATGTTGTTAAAACTTGTTAATAGTAAAATGCTTAATAGTCCTAAGTAATGAATAGACATAGAGAAACTTTGATGAAATTTATTTCTGCACAAAATCAAAAGTTGCAGGATGATATATCTAAACAAGGATATAAAGATAACTCTCCCTATAAAAATAATCCTTTTAATCTTATACAAGGACAGCCAGGACAACCTACTTCTATTACTATGAAAGGTGTAAGTACACCTCTTATAGGTATGGATGAGTACGGAAATAAACAGTACATGCAACCTGGACAAGAGTATCAATTTCCTGGTAGTCAAGTTACTGAAACACGTGTTGCAAAGTATGGTGGTTTACTTAATAAAACTATTACATGTTCTAATTGTGGTTGGAGTTGGAAAGCTGCTGATGGTGGTAATGATGTTTCAACATGTCACAAATGTGGTGCTGAAAATAAAATTATGCAAATGGGTGGAGCAGGTATGATGTATGCTGATAAAAAATATCAAGTAGGTGGAGGTAAATATTATACTACTACTGGTAATATAGTAGACTGGGGAACACCTGAATATGAAAGAGCATATAATGCTGGACAAGTAGTAACAGAACAAGGTGTAACATCTCCTGTAACATTACAAGGAGGTATGTTAGACGAGGTTTCAATTCAAAATAATTATAAAAGAGGATTCTTAGAAAAGTATAGAGATAAGATTGTTGAAGAAAATAAAGATGCTGGAGTATTAGGTGCTATTATTGGTACACCTATTTCTGCTATAACAAGTTTTCCACAATTAGCAATGATGAAAGGTTTAACAGGAGAAATGCAAAGACCTTCTGAAGCAATGGATATACAAAATCCTTATGGAGCGTTTGCTGTTAATGCTATAACTGATCCTACAAATTTAATTGGAGCAGGTAATTTAACATCATTAGGTAGATTAACAAAAGCACAAGCTCTTTCTAAATTAAAAAATATACCAACAAGTATAGCTCCTGAGTTAAGAGAAGCATTAGCTACACAAAGATTTCCCAATCCTGTAAAAATTATTGATGATGTTGTTCCAATGAACTTACAACCACAAGCTATAGTTATGGGAAATAATGCTGGTGGTTGGAATTCATTAAGTCCTTTGAACTGGCTTCCTGGATATGGAAAAAAAATATCATCAAAAGGAGAACTATATGGTTATCCTGGTGAATCACAACTTTTTAATTCAAGTGGACCACTTGTTAAAAAAGGAATTAACCCTATGAATTCTAATTCTCCAGCAATAGGTTTTAGAAAATTTGGAAACTCACTACAAGATGTTATTGATAGACAAGCATTAAGTCCAAAAGGAAGTGGAAAATTTTCTATGGGTAGAGATCAAATCATCAGTGAAGGTAACTGGGCAGCAACAGGTGCTCCTGATGAAGCATACAGTGGTGTTTTTGAAGCAACTATGAATCCTAATGTTATAGGTTCTAAAATAAAAGAAGTAGACATGGGTAGTACAAGGAATGGAACAGTATATAGAATGATAGATAATAATGTAGATATACCATTAACAGACCCAGGACTTTCTTTTAATAGAAGACTACCTTTTTCAACAAGATATGTAAAAGTAGATAAACAAAAATTAATAGATGGTAAATTTCAACTTGCAACACAATTACCTCATGTTCAATCATTAGTTGAAAAATATGCAAGTTATGCAGGTCCTTTAGCTGCTGCAGGTTATATTGCTAATGGAAGTGAAGGTGCTAAACGCAATGTAAAATGGTTAAATAAAAACACTATAGATCCTATTATTGATTATATAAAACCTCAATTAAACTCTATACAATATGAAGATGGAGGTCTTACCAAATATCAAAATGCAGGTCCTGTAAAAAAATGGTTAGGTAATACTTTAACTCCTGAAGGATACATAACATCTACTACTAAAGGTGGTAACAGAATTTCTTTTACAGGCGATGTTAGAGCAGATGATTGGATTAATAAACAAATTGATTCAGGTAAGTTTGGTTTTGATCCTACAACAGGAGGAACTTTTCCTTTAAAGAAACCTGTAAAGGGATTAAGTAAAAAAGATCAGTTTATAGGAAGCAGAATATTTGATGATTTACATGCACCTCAAGGATTTACAACTAAATCTCAAGATGCACAAATTGAAAAATTACCTGAATGGCAACAAGATATTATCAATGAAGTAAATACAAAACGTAGAAAAGCAGTAGTTAGAGATCAATGGGATGAAGTATATAAAAATCCTTTATGGTATGCACCAGGTGTTATAGCTACTGGAGGATTAGGTCTTCTTGGTTTAGAAGCAGCAGGTGCTGCAGCTGCACCATATATTACAGGTGCATTAGCAACTCAACTACCTGGTATGGCAGCTGTTCCTGGAGCAACTGTTGGTAATGCTATTACAGCAGGATTTGCAGGACATGGTTTGGCTAATGTTGGACCTGATGCTGCAGAGATGTATAAAAATCCTAGTTGGAGTAATGCAGGTTCTTTAGGTATGGATATTTTAGAAATAGCACCTATTGCTGGACCTGCTGCTAAAACTATAGGTAAAGGATTATCTGCTACAAGTAAAGTTGAAAATGCTGCAATTGATTATGCTAATCCTATAAAAGATCTTGCAGCAACTTTTAAAAATAGAAATAAAAAATTAATAACTATTGGTGCTGAAAATCTAGATAAAGAATTATTAAAAAAGATAACTCAACTTGAATCTCCTGAAGGATTTAATAGATTAGTTGCACAAGAAGCTGAAATGTTAAAAAGAGATTTTCCAGGAATGGTAGATTTAGAAAACAAAGCTATCAGTAATGCACAAACAAGAATATCAGAATTATATCAAACAGCTTTACAAGGAAACTTTAATGCAAATTATCTTGAAGCAAAAAAATTAAATTCTGCATTAACACCTCAAAAATTTGGAATACCTAGAAACAATGCATTCTTTAGACCAGGTCTAGGATCAAGCAATTTTTCAGATAGTGTTATTGATTTATCTAAAGCTAACTCACCTGCAGAATTAAGAAATAATATTTTTGCAAAAGAATTCTATGGTGTTGAAATGCCAGGTGAAATTGCTATTGGTAGAGAGTATGCAGAAGGTATGCCTGTTTATGACCATGAAATAAATCATGCTTTGCAAAACAGTAGAAATACTGCATTAGATGATATGCTTAGAAAATACTTTAATAACTCACAAAATTTATTAAAAGACTTTTCAGAAAAAACAAATAAAGCATATAACTATTTTAGAAAAAGTAAACATGGTATACCATCAAAAGAGCCATCATCATTTTTAGCAGAAGCAAGAAGAGCGATGTTAGAAAGAGGATTGATAAAAGATATTTATGAGCCAATTACTCCTAAAAAAGTTTTTGATGCAATGAAACATTTTAAAACTCAACCTTATAAAAATCCTTATACTGAACAATCATATCATAGAATATTTGATTTTGCTAATGATTCACCACAAACTTTAAAATTCTTATCAGATGCTTTTAATAAACTTCCTGCAATATTACCAGTTGGATTAGCAACAGGTGCAACAGCAGTTGGATTATCAAAAGAAAAACAAGGTGGCACTGTAGGAAAACAAAAGAAAGCACTAAGTTGGCTTAGTTCATAATGCATATCTCAATAAAAATCACTAAATTATAATGATACTAGTATCAAAAACTTACAATTATGGATAGACTCACAAAAGCACAAATGGAATTTATGAATGGTTATGTACCAGCAACTATTCATGATGTATATGAATATGCAGCAGGTGGCGGTATACATATTGATCCATCTAAAAAAGGAACTTTTAAAGCTCAAGCAACTCGCATGAACATGGGAGTACAAGAAGCTGCTTCACATATATTAGCAAACAAAGATGACTATTCTTCTACTATGGTAAAGAAAGCAAACTTTGCTAAAAACTTTGCTAAACAAGAAGGTGGTGTTGCACAAGGTGATCAAGGTAATCAACAAATGATGCAGATGATTCAAACATATGCACAAATGGTTGCACAACAATCAGGTGAAGATCCAAATAAAGTTTATCAAGAACTTATGGGGCAATTACAACAAATGAAACCTGAGCAACAACAAGCAGCTATGCAAGAAATTGTAAAACAAGTTCAGACTGTATCTCAACAACCTGCTATGCAAATGGGTGGTGATCCATCTCAAATGCAACAAGCTCCACAACAACAAGGTGGTGATATAGAACAGCTGATTCAGCAAATACAACAAATGCTACAGCAAGGTGCTCAACCTCAAGAAGTTATAGCTCAGTTATTACAATTACAAATAGATCCACAAATGATTGTAGAAATATTTGTACAACTTGGTATGCCTCAAGAACAAGTAGTTCCAGTAGTTCAAGAAGTAATGCAACAAATGGGTGGTGGACAAGAACAAGAAGTTCCACAAGAGCAAATGCAAGAGCAAGGTATGGAAGAACCTGCTCAACAAGGAATGAAATATGGAGGTATTGCTAAATATCCTTATGGTGGTATATATGCTGATAAAAAATATTATGCTGATTTCTTACCACAAGATGCATTTAATAATGCAATGACAGATATTAATATGTTAAGTATGCCTGCAGCAGCTATGGCAGCTACTAATATTAAACCATTAAAACAAATAGCTGGTATAGCAAGTTTAGCAAGTGGGTTAGCTGGTGCTTTTCAAGGATACAAAGGTGCAGCAAATGCTGTGTTTGGTAAAAAAAATAAACCTGCTACATCATATAGTGTTACAGGTAATGTAACGTCAAATATAAATCCAATGACTTCATCTCCAAGAGTTGGTCCTCAAAGATTTGAAGATTTATCACAACAAGAACAACAAATGCAAAGTTGGAAAGGTGTTCCATATGATATGAAAGCTGAAGGTGGAGGAATTAATAATCCAGGATTTAAAGCATTACCAGATTATGTACAAGAAAAAATTATTGCTAATATGGAATATGGTGGATTACCATTAGCACAAGTAGGTATACCTCCAGGATTTGATTTTAATGATCCTTATGGTTTACAACAACCTAGATTTGGACAGACTGCTAACTTTGCAGATACAAGAGGATATACTAATGGACAACCTATACGTGATAGATATACAAGTGTTTATTCAACTCCTGGTTTTGTAGAAGGAATGGGTGTAGGACAAGAAGGATATGGTGGAGCTGATAATACTAGATATGATCGTAATGATCCAAATGCACCAACTGCAGCTAGTATAAAATCATATAATGATCAACAAGCTTTAGGTGCAGCAGGACAAAATACTATATCTCTTACAGATGAGCAAGTAGCAAATAAAAAAGGTATGTATGATGGATATGCATTTCCTCAAAATTCTCCTGAAACATATAATAAAAAAGTAAATAAAAAAACTGTTAACAATGTATCAGGTAGACAAATGGCTAATAATGCATTATTAGGTTTATCAATTTTCAATAATTCATTAGGAGAACGTGGTCCAAAAGCAATGAGTAAAGCACAAGTTAATCAACAACGTGAAGCAAGTATGGTATATAATCCTGTAAATACTACAGGTATATATACACCAAATGTTCAAGGTGGTGGTAATGATTATATTCCTAATAGATATACTGCAATACAAGATTATGGTACTAGAGGAAATGTTATTGCTAAAGCAGGAGGTCAAATGAATTTTGCTGCAGGTGGACAATACAAAGTATCACATGAACAGTTACTACAGCTCTTACGTGATGGAGCAGAAATTGAATTTTTATAATATATAATTGGAAAAAACAACTTATATTTGTATCTTCTAAATGTAAGATGTTTAATATCAAACCTTTAAACTTTAGAAGTTTATGTACAATATCAAGATTAAGTCAGTACCCAATAGAGCAAAAACTGGTCAACAATTAGATTATAGTTTAGTTGATAGAAACACTTTATTTTTAAAACCAGATACTCAAGTACAAAGTGATGTAAAGAATACTATAAGTGCAGTACCACGTGATAAAGCTAACATTGAAGCTGAAGGTGGAGAAACTATTATAGGTGATACAAACAATGATGGATTTTTAGAGCATCAAACTATTGTAGGTAAACGTCACTCTAAAGGTGGAGTTCCTCTTAATGTACCTGAAGGTTCCTTTATATTTTCTGATACAGATAAACTTAAAATTAAAGATCCTGAGATTCTTAAAATGTTTGGTATGTCTGCTAATAAAAAAGGTTATACTCCTGCAGAAATAGCAAAGAAATATCAAGTAAATGATTACATGGCTATTCTTAAAGATGATACTAAAGATAAGTACTCTAAAGAAACAGCACAAGTAATGTTAGACAGCAATCTTAAAAAATTAGGAATGCTTGCACTTGTACAAGAATCAATGAAAGGATTTCCTGATGGTGTACCTGCTATTGCAGAATCTGTTATGGAAGGCATGATGGGTGGTGGTTCTGCTGAACAACAAGAAGAAGAACAACAAGGACAACCTCAAGCAAGATATGGTGGTCTTACTAAGTATCAAACTAAAGGTGAGGTAAAAGATACATATGCAGCAACATATTTACAAAATAATTCAGATGCTGATTTATCTGATCCATTTTTTAAAAATGTAATTAAACCTGGAGAAACTCATTTTGATACAAACTTAAATAGACAAGTTCCAAACTTTCAAACACCTGCTGAATATAGATATTCAATAGAAAATAATAACTGGAGAGGTGATGGTGATAGTAAAGGACAACACACTTTGATGAACAAAAATGATTATGACATATTAACAGAAATAAATGATGATAATTATAATAGTGTAACATCTAATAAAACAAAATATACTGCAGATGAAAGATTAGCAACTGCTATGAAATATTATAAACAAAATCAAAATAAAGGTTTTAATGTACCAGAAGTTTATTCTGCAAATAATATAGATAGACAAGGTACTAAAGATGCACAAGGTAACTATATAAATTTACCTGCTTCTAAAGAATTGCTAAACCAATATGATCATACACTAACTAGACGTTATGGTGGTACACAATTACCTAAAGCACAATTTGGTGTTCCTTTACCTATCCCACCAATACCTACTATTATACCTACTGATAAAGAAAGTGCAGAAACTGCTAAAGATAAAACAGCAACAACTAAAGCTGAACCAAATTGGAACTTTTCAGAAGACACTATGTACACAGCACCAGGTACTATACCATTAGATGAAGTTGTTATAAGACAACAAAAATTAAGTGCTATTCCTAAAATAGGAGATGTATATTATGTAAATGGTCAACCTATTAAAGTAAGTGATATAGAAATGTCATCTACAGGTGACTGGTTGCCTAACTGGTTAAATGATCCTCAAGGTATTTATTTTAGTCCACAAGGAACTACTGATTATGATAATAAAAATAAAAAGTATTATTTAACTTTTGATGAGTTTAAAGCATTAAGAAAATTAGATCCTGAAACAGGTAATGCACCTGTACTTAGAAAACATGGTAGAACAGCAAGTTCATGGTGGACAGCTGATAATAATAGAGCTTATAACTTTTCAACTGTACCAACTTCTCAACCTACAAGATACTATGGTTCTAGAGATAACAATATTGCAATAGATCAAAATGATATATTAGAATTACCAAATGGTAGGTTTAAAGTAATTGATACACAATATGGTGTTGGTGAAAATAATCCATTATTAGCACCTGAAAGATTTTTAGGTGTTCCTTCTGATTTGTATAATGAAAAGATACGTGCTAAAAACTTAACTACAGGACAAGTAGAAGAATTAAGATTAGATGAGTTAAAAGAAAAGTTTGATGCAGGATTTGCTAAAAACTTAACTAAATATCCTGAAGCAGCAGATATCAATCCTGGTGGTACACCTACAACAGGTGAGTGGACTGTTACAGGAAATGATTCAACTACAACAAATAGTATGGGAGTTGATGAACAAGTAAAAAGTAAAGAGGTTGGTAAACCAAAACCTGCTGAATCAAAACCTGCTTCTGTAGTAAAAAAACAAACTTCTTCTTTAAAAACAGATACATCTTTATCACCTTTTATAATTGATACTTCTGGTGAAGAACAAAAAGCATATGGTGGTTCAATATATAAAATGCAAGTAGGTGGTACACCAAGATTTAATTCTGCTACAGGTATGTATCAAAATTATGATGCACAAGGTAAGCCTGTTGGTACACCATATAAAGCAGGTACTACATACAATGTAAGAGATAAAGAACTTTTAGATAAAGCAGCAGCTGCAGGCTATGAAATTATAGGCAATAAATATGCACCTAATGTAAGTTATATACCTGAGCAAACATCTAAAACTGGTTTTACTTGGAATCCTGAATCAGGGTATTATGAAAGCAAACAATTTCCTGTAGGAAAACAAGGTTTAGATGAGACTATTAATAATTGGAAAGATGAGTTAGAACAATACAATGGACCATCAGGTAAAGGTGTTGAGGCATGGAGAAAAGATTTTATTAGTCAAAAAGGTCAAGAAGGACCTGCTTCTAAATATTTAGTTGATAAAGCAAATGAATATTCTGTTGCTGCAGGTTTTGGACCTCAAGTTGATGTTACTCAAGAAGATGCATATGTACCAGGACAAGATGTTTTTACTCTTAAAAAATTTAAAAAAGCTCCTGCACAAGTTGCACAAACAACAACTCCTGCTTCAATAAATACAACTGTGGATGTACAGGAAAAAACTATAACTCCTTCTATTGTAAATAAAACAAGAGGATGGTTTACACCTGATGTATTAAATCTTGCAAATGCTTTTGGTAGAAAAATAGGTAATTTTCCACCTACACTACAACAAGTTGATTTTCAAACAGGTCCTTATAACTTATTAAGTCCTGAAGGTGAGATTGCTAAAATACAATCTACAGGTAATATGTTAAGTAACCAAGCTGCAAATACAATGGCAGGTAATGTTGCATTTGGAGCAGGACTTGGTGTACAAGGGCAAGCAATAGATAAAGTAACTGACACACAAGGTAAATACTCTAATGCTAATGTTGGTATATCTAATGAGGCATCACGTTATGGTTCTGGTGTAGCTAATCAAGAAGCACTAGCAAACGCAGAACTTAGATCAAAATTTAATCAAGAGAATGCTATTTATGGTCAACAACGTGTTAATGCTGAAAATGCTAAAATGTTAGGAATGACAAAAGCATTTAATCAAGGATGGGGTAATGCATTTAAAGGTAATATTCTAGAAGATATGTTCCCTCAAGTTGGTATTGATAGAGTATATGGTGATATTGGATATTCAGGTGAAGGTAGAAATCCTTTTGGAGTTGATACTTACATAAATCCATTAACAGCTGCAGCAAGTGCTAAAGGTAATAAAGGATATGCTGATGATTGGGATGATGATGACTGGAAACAAATATCTGCTTTTACAAATAAAGGTATAGAAAATGGTTTGAGTAAAGACCAAGCATATTCTCTTGCAAGTAAAATAATTATGGCTAAAAAATCTAGAAATAATACATATGATCCATACAATCCTGGACAAGCTATGGCTGAAGGATTAGGTAATATGTTTTAATAAAAAAATAAATACATGGCTACTTTTGTACAAGGCGTAACAGATACTTTTGATCAAGAACTTTATACTCCAGACTTTGCTTTTTTAAGTACAGCCATGGGTCAAAGACAAGCAAGATATGATAAGGGTTTTAATGCATTTAAAACTCTTGCAAGTTCTGCTTTAAATTCTGCATTAACAAATAGTGAGAATCAAAAAACTAGACAAGACATCTTTAAAAAAATACAAGACAATCTAAAAGCTACTGCAGGTTTAGATTTATCTAATCAATCTAATGTTGCTCAAGCAATGAGTATACTTGATCCTATTGTAAATGATAAGGAGATATTATATGACATGTCTGTAACAAGACAAAATCAAGAAGCTGCATCCAGATTAGATTCTGTGAAAAATAGTTTTGATGCTGATGTGCGTAATATGTACAATGAGTATTCAGAATTAGATATACAACAACAAGCACAAAAATTAAAAACTGCTAAACGTGGTGATGGTAGTATTATGCAAGTACAACCTGGAGAGTTTGTACCTTATGAAAATCCTGCTGACCTATTAAATAAAGCTGCAAAAGAAATAGGACTTGATATAGAAATTACACAAGCAATGGGTGATGGTTATTTAAAAACATTTAAAAATGGTAAGATAGCTGTAGATCCTTTTACTAACTGGGCAGTAACTACTATGGGTAAAAAGTATGATAGATACTTTAATCAAGTTGGTAAAGTTCAATCTGAGTCAACTGTAAATAATTTAATGACACAAAGAAACATATCAAGAACTGAAGCTACACAACTTATGGCTACTGATATGACAAAGTCACTTATTAATGAAGCTACTATAAGAGGTCAACAGTCTGATGAAAAAATAAAAGATTATGATTTACGATTGAATGTCTTTCATCAAGTTGCTGGTAAAAATGGTGGTAAGATAGTTAACAAACCTGCATATGATAAACTTGTTGCAGAAAGAAATAACTATGTAAATGAACTTGCAAAATCTAAAACAGACTTATCTAATTTAAGTACTAAAGGTGTAGAATATGTTTTATCAAACATGGGTAACATTATTGCTGATAAATATAAACATAATGCTGCATCTGAATGGGCAGTTAATCAAGCTGGAGTAACTGCAAAAGTTGAAATGAAAGCTGATGAAGTTCAACTTACCAAGTGGAGAATGGCACAATCTGAATCACAGTTTAGTAGAACATTAGATTTAAATGAAAGAAAGTTTAAATATCAAATGTACAATGATGATGAGAATCGTAAACTTGCAATGTTAAAACTTACTGCTGATGGAAAACTACCTACTACTAACTATATAGGTCAAGTAGGAGGCACTGATTTACCAGCAATATCTAGTTTACAAGCAAGCAAAGAAAGAGTTACTGAAGGTATTATGGATAATACTTATGGTGCAGGAGGTATACTAAGTATGGTGTATGATGCTGCTACGTTCAATAAAATGACTAACACAATTAACAAACTAAGAAATGTTACTAAAAATGAAAAAGCAACATTTAATGAAGAAGATCGCAAGAACTTAAATAGTATGTTTAAAACCTTTGAAATTGAAGATGCTAAGTTTAATCCTAATGATCCAACATCTGCACAAAGTTTGTTAAAGAAAATCTCAATAGGTGCAATAGGTAAAGCATCTTCTCATATTATAGATGATCACATTAAAGCAGGTAACATACTTAACTCAAAACCTTTTCAAGAAATACAATCTAACTTAAGAACATTATTAGCAACTGATAAAACTCTTGAAGAGTCATATAATAACATAGCTGACATTGTATCACCTGGTAACAATGGATATATTAATCCAACATTTAAAGGTGTAAAAGTAACAGGTAGAACATCAGCAGGTAAACCTATATATGATTTTACAAATGCTAGTGAGGATGCTAAGAAATTTATATCTACAACAGTAGCAAATCAATTTCAAAATGGTGCTGTTACAAGTACACAATATACTTTTAATAAGCTATCTGATTCTGAAATCATGAATGTTATAAGATCAAAGTCTGATAATCAAGGTGTTACAGAAAGACTTGCAACAATGTCAAAAGAACAACTAGGAAAAATATTTTCTGACTATGCTACAGTAACATTTAACCCTGTAGATAAAACTGTTAATTTTACATTAAAACCTAATCTTGCTGCAGGTGAAACCAAAAAATCTGGTGTGTCAGGTCCTGTTACTTTCACAATGACATATGATGAAGCATCTGCAATACCATCTGAAAGATTAAAATCAGGTATAATGGCAAATACAATAAGTAATAGATCATTAGGTATAGCTGTTGACTTGTATAAAAATCCTAATGGCAGCATTAGTTCTCCTGCATACATGGAGAAGTTTGGATACAAATATGACATCCAAAGAACAAACGATGTTGATGGTAAGCCTGGTGTATATGTTACAATAGGTAAAAAGAATCATTTTAATAATACATGGAATAACAGTCCTGGAAGATTTATACCAATGAGCATTGATGATAAATCAAAACTATTAGAAATTGAAAATGGCATAAGTATGGATTTTTCTCAATATCTTGCAATGATACAAAATGCAAATGCTACCTATTTAAAAAGCTCATCTGCACAACAAATAAAATATTAAAACATGAGTGATATTTTTAATTTTACTGATACAGATAATGTTTTTAATAATTTAGTATCTGATGACCCTTCTATAGTTGAAACTCAAGCTGTTGTTACAGGTGATATACCTGCAGATGATATGCAGGCAGATGGTGCTATTGATCCAACTAAAAAAGGAGCAGCTGCTTTAAATTTACAATTACAAAAAAGTAATACAGATTTCTTAGATAAGATGTCTGCTCCTACACCTATGACAGCAGAAAACTATTTAGGTAGTGCTGTTAAGTCTGTTAATCCAGAATATGTAGATAAATTTAAAGAACAAAAAGGTTATAATCCTTTAGAGTTTAATCCTAACTTTTATGAAAGTAATACTAAGCAAGCCATTGAAAATGAAACATGGGGTTCTGCATTAGCTAAAGGATTTGATAGCATGTTATATAATGCAGGTAATACATATACATCCTGGTTTTCTGACTATGGTAAAATGTTTGATGCAATATCTGAAGGTGATTGGGATTTAGTAAAACCATCTGAAAGTGAGTTAATAAGTCAATACTATTTAGATCAAAAGAATGCAAGTCAAAACTATGTATTTGTACCAGAAGAAGATGAAGATGGAATATTTAATAAAAAGTTTTTCTCTGAATTTTTAGGTAATGTTGGTTTTACATATGGTACTATTGCAGCTATAGGTACTGAGTTAGTAGCTGATGTTTTAATAACAGGTCTTACAGGTGGTGGAGGTGTTGGAAGTTTTGGTGCTACAGGTGCAAGAGCATTAAGTAAATTAGGATTAAAGACTGCAGCTAAAGAAGGTGTAGAACTTGCAGCAAAAAGAAATCTTTTTACAAGATTTGGAAGTGGTTTATCATTAGCTGATAAATCTGTTGATGTAATAAAACCTATAGTAAGAGAAGCTACAGAAGCTGAAATTGCAGGTTCATTTAGAAGAATACCTTCTGCTACAGCAAGAGAGACTTTTAATTCTTATACAAGAATATTTAGTAATAATATATTAAATGTAGCCAAATCAAAAAGTGTAGGTGAGTTTGCAGAAAATATATTAAGAGGTACACCACTTCTTGGTACAGCTGTAAACTTTGGTGAAAAAGGTGTAGTTGCTTTTAGAGCAGGTGCAGGCGGAGCAGAACTTACAGGAATGGCAGTGCAAGGCTTTAGACGTGTAGCACAAGAGTTAAACATGTCTATGTCAGAAGCAATGTTTGAATCAGTATCTTCTTATGGAGATTCACTTGACATGATGGTAAAAAATTATCAAAGTACACATGAAGGTGAATTACCAGATGCTACAGAATTTAATAAAATGCGTGACTATGCTGTACAAGCAAGTTCATCTAACTATGATACAAACACTGCTATCTTATTAGCAACCAACAAGTTACAGTTTGGAAACTTGTTTAATAAATTTGTACCAGCAAATAAAGCATTACAAGCAATAGAAGAAACAATGGCAAACAATACAATTGCTGCTGTTCGTAAAAAAGGTGCATTTAAAATATTTGACAAGAGTGGTTTCTTTGGAACCTTTGGTATATTAGGTCAAGTAAGATCAGAGTTTGGTACTAAAGAAGCTGGCAAGATGCTAGGTAAATCTTTTTTAAGAAACACATTATCTTTTGAAATTGCAGAAGGTGCGCAAGAGATATACCAAGAAGCATCAGGTAATGCATGGAAAAATTACTATGTAGATAAATATGGTAACAATTTAAAATATACTTTGTCAGATTACTTTGGTCAAGGATTTAAAGATCAGTGGTCTAAGCAAGGTTTAAAAACTTTTCTTACTGGTGCATTGACAGGTATGATGGTTAAAGGACCAAGTAAGGTATTAAATAATGTTGTACAAAAAACACAAGAGCAATATTATAATAACAAGTATAAAGATAATCCAAATCAAAACCCTATTGTTCAAGCAAAAGAAAGATTGCAAGCTGATATAAGAATGGTTAATTCTGTTTTTGAATCAGGTGGTCCAAATGCTTTTTCAAATAAAGTTGTTAATTTTAATGCACAAACTATTAGTTCTGCTGAAATGGCTGAAGCAGCAGCAAAAGGATTACAATATGAATTTCAAAATTCTAAGAATAATGCACTTCTTGCAGCAACTATGGCTGCATATAGAACAAATACTATTAAGGGTTTTGTAAGTGCTATTAGAGATATGGGGCAGGATTATACTGCTGAAGCATTCCAAAAAGAATTTAATATAGATATTGCAGATACAAATTATAATACTCCACAAGAGTATGCAGAAAAAGTAGCAAGTGATTTACAAAAATACACTAATATCATTGAAGATATGAAAAGAGGTGTAAAAAATAAATTAGTTGATCCTCAAGCATACCAAGAAGGAACTATAGACAGAACTATTGCAAATCATACAAGAGCTGCACAAGAAGAAGCTATATCTATTATTGCAATGAATGCTATTAAAGCAGACATGACAGCTGAAAGGTTGAAAGGTGTTACTGCAGATTTATCAGCTATTCCTGGTCTTTCTATGTCTTCTGATTATGCAATGCGTGTATTGAGTAACCCATCATTTTTATCAAATGAAATTGATACAGTGATGTCTCAAATAAAACAACTTAACACTACACTTGAAGAAGGTAATCTTACAGGTGATGTTAAAAAGCAAACTGAAAAGCAATTAAAAAGTACTAAGAAAGAACTTGACTTATTAAATGAATGGGCAAAACTTTGGAAACAACGTAGTGAAGTAACAGGTGTTGTAGAACATACAGATTTTGTTTTTGCAGGTATTGAGCAAAACAAAAAACAAAGAGTTGAAAATGCAGATGGTAAAAAACTTTGGACACCAGTTAAAACATGGGATATTAAAAACAAAAAGATATCTAAATTATTTAGAGAGATTATTAATCTTAAAAATTCACAAGCAGGTTTAGATTCAGAGTTAGGTCAAAGTGCTCTTAATGATAGCTTTGAAAAAATTGTAGATTACATTAGATTAGATAAAGATTCTAAAGACTATTTAAGAGCTGTAGAAGTATTATCTGATCCTGATAAATTTATGTCTATGGTTAAAAGATCAGAGGCAGGTTTATTTAAATATAACTTAGAGTCATTAATATCTAATCTAGAAGAAGCTGTTGTTAAAGTTAGTAGTGGCATTGCATCAAATGTATCTGCAGATCCTGTTGAACATTTTAAAATTGCAAATGAAATATACCAACAGATATTTGATAGAGTAAAAGAATCTGACGCATACATTGCATTAAACATTATTATCACAGATCCTAAGATAGGAATAGAAGCATATAAAGATGCTAAGAAATATGTTAATGAGATTGAGAAAATTATATCATTAGAAGTACATAAAGCAATAAAACAATATACACCTCAGCAATACAATGAAGACATTACTGAAGGTGAGATGAATGACATACAAGAAAAGAAATCATTAGATGACTACAGACTATTAATTATTGCTGAAAAGATAATGAATAATACTGAGTTATTACCTAATGAGGCAAAGTTGTATGAAGATCCTATATACAAAGAACAAATAGATTATAAAATTCAAGAGTTAGGTATAATAGGATATGCTCCTAAAGTTAATGTTGTACAAAATGAAGATGGTACAGCAGATGTTGTTGATATTGCTACAGGTGATGTAGTAAATGAAGAACCTCTTAGTGTTGAGGCAGCAGAAACATTAAAAGCAGAAATTGACAATCTACCTAGTGAAACTACTGTACAAAATATTCCAGATCCATCAACTATAAAAACTCCTGTTATTGAAGATGATGAAGAAGATACAGAAGCAAAATCTGTTGAAGTTATTTCTCCTGAGTCAATGGTGCAGGAATTTTTATCTATGTCTGACGCATCTAAGATAAAAACCTTAGAGATGGTTAGAGAATTTAATCCTGCATACAAAGCTCTTAAAACAAGATTTGGTAAACAAGAGATTAGTAAAGATCAGTATCAAGCTGAAGTAGATAAAATCAATGCTACCATATTTAAAAAAGGTGCAGAAGAATTAACTCTTAAAGTATTATTAGATAAAGCTAAAGCACAAGACAGTAATACATCTACTGATGTAAACAGTCAACCTAATCAACCTGCTAGTACAGCTCCATCACAAGTAGCTCCTATTGTTTCTAATATAGAAACTGAAAAGGAAAAAGAAATTTCTAATTTACATCAATTATCTCCTAATAGATATGGAGGAATTTGGGCAGGAGCATTTGTTTCAGAAGAAATTACTAAAGATGATTTAAAAAATAGAAAAGATAAAATACTTGGATATACAAGAGAAGAAGCAATAAATAAAATTAATACTAAATATAAAGCTTTAGAAAGTAAACCTGTAGAACCTGCAGTAGATATGCAGAAAGCTGAAGAACTTGTAAGAGAGATGGTTAAACCTAATGGTAAAACTATTAATAAATTTACTTCTGAAGAACAAGATTTAATGAATAAAGTTCCTGTTCAAAGAAAAATGGATATTCAAAAAGAAGAGGAAGTTAAGTTTCAGAAAGAACAAGATAACAAACTTAAAAAAGATGAAGACTACACAGAGATGGCAGATGATATGTCTGGAGCTGTAGACTTTGATAGTATATTTGGAGATCAATTAGAACGCAAAATTGAAATACAAAAAGAAAACAGAGAGTTTGTAAAAGATTATCTGAATACTGAAGATGAAGATTTAATAAATGCTTTTATGTCTAGAGCTATTGAAGCTATGGATAAATATAATAAAGAAGTAAATGGTACTATTGAATTACTAAGCATGTTTTCAAGAATACCATCTGTAAAAGATTCAGTAGAAGAAATGCGTAAGAATGTATTAGCTGTTGTAACAGATGAGTTTGATGAAGAAGACGCTGTTGATTTTGAAGACTTTTTTAACATGAGTGATGTAACTGAAGTAGAAGAAGATGCTAAGATTACAGTAGATGAAACAGCACCAACAGAAATACAAAACAATGATATTCAATCTATTTTAGAAGATTACAATCAAGCAAAGAGTGATATTTCCAAAAAAAGTAGTAAATTTGTAGAGAAGGGTGATCAGTCATTACTTGATGAAATCAATGACATTCATGACGAGCCTGGATGCTAATCTATAAATAAACACTTCAATCACTATGAACTGTACTAGCAATACTGACAAGTATAAAAATTTAGTTTCTCAATTTCTTAAAAAAGATCCAGAATATTATTCAAACTTTGACAATGTTGCAAAGTTTATACTAAGCAATCCCTTAAAAGATAATGCAAAAACAAATACTTTGCATCATCTTGCTATTATATATGATCAGTTACATGATGCTAGTAATGGTGAAATACAGAAAGGTCAGGCAAATGCTATAGTAAGTTTAGTGGACTTTATTAATACAGATGATAAAAAATATATTAGCACAGTATTAAAAACCATATACAAAGATCTTGAAGTTAAAAAGATAACAAAAGCCAATGTCTTATCAGAAATTAAAAAACTATTCAAGGTAAAAGATACTATTACTACATTAAGTTATCCTGTCATGAGTGCTCTTACTGACATAGATAACTTTTTAAGTTCTACCAGTTTTAAAAGTCAGGATGTAAAAACTGATACTATAAATGAAATAACTGCAGCATATGAAGTAGCTATTCAAGGTAGTCCAAGTGAGATAGCATTAAAAGCTTTATTTGATACTAAAATAAAGAAACACTTAAGAGATACAAAGTTCATTGATTTAAGTTCTATAGACTTAAACAAATATGAATTTGGAGATGAGATATCTAATAGAGTACTATTACAATTAAAAGATGGTAGATATGTTGACAGTATCAGAAATCAAGCAGGTTATTTTATAGACACTGCTACAAATGAAGTTGTAGATGATTCAGATATTAGAAGTAAAAGACCTCTTTTAGTATTACCTCTTGTTGCAAAAAATCTTGGAGATAATGCAAAAACTATACTGTATGAAAGTCTTATTTTATCAGGCATTACAATAGTAGATATTGATACTAATGTTGGATTAAATACTGTAAGAAATGCTGTTGGTCAAGTTAAAATATATGCTGTGCCAATTAGTGAAACTACAGATGAAAGAATTACAGAGTTTAAAAATATTGCAGTAGCTGCTCCAGAGTATGCACAACTTGCAAATAGAAACCATGAAACTTTTGAATTTGCACAGCAAGTAGCTGAACTTCAAAGAAATAGCAGTGCTGTTGTATCTACATTGTACTCACCAAAAAAATCTGAGAATACTTTTACTTTAGTAGGAGAATACAATGGTAAAAGATTTAACATCTACACATTAGATAACTATGCATTCTTAGATTCTAATAATAGAACTACAAAAATTGATTTTTCTAATACAGAGAATTTAGAATTAGTATCTAATACTTTTGCAAAGATGCCAAAAGGAGCCACTGTTACAGAGTCTTTATCATTAGATGAACTGCAACTGATAAAAAGCAATTATGAAACATTTCAAATGTTTAAGAAAGCTGTTTTAGAAAATGAAGAGTTACTTAAAAGTTTAGATAGTAATAATATAACAGATGTTAGTAGTTTGTTCCATGGGTACTATGATATCAATTCTTATAGTAATAGAGTTGATGATAATATAAAACTTGCAGATGTTCTTGAAGAAGATAACAATTTATCTGTACCATTAACAATAGTTACTATTAATGAAGAAGGTGAGATACTAAGCACTGAAGAAAGAAACATTCCTTTTATATTACTAAGAAGAGCTGACACAAATATATTTGATGTAAAGAATGTACTAGCAAATAATGAGAGAGTCTTGTTTAAAAATAAACAAACATCTCTTAATGTATACTTTAAAGAAATATTAAACAGAGGTAACTCTATAGATTCATATGCTAAAAGTATTTTAACAGAATCAGATCAAAGACAAGAAAAACTTATTGTTACATTTAAAGATGGCAGTCTTGATGGTAGATACAAACCTATACTTATTGAAGCAGCAAACAATAATCAAAAAACATTTGCTGATTTTATTTCTGTGCTAAATGCCACGTTATCAAGTAATAATAGAATATCTGATATGCGTCAATTTAGTTTTAATTTTTATCAAATACCATTAAGAAATTCTGCAGTAGATAGAAATGCTGTATTAGATTTTAAATATTCTACAGATACAGCAGGTAATTTTGTATTAGAAATAAGACCATACTCAACAAATGATAGATATAATTTTATAAAATCTAATAGAGGTAAATATAATATAGCACTACCTGAAAAAGAAATACAAAGTATTTATAAAGAACTTCTTGGTCAAGGTTTATCTGGACAAAATATAAAAGACGCACAAGAAAGATTTATTGATATTATTAAAGATACTGTTGTAAAAAAGTTAGAAAATCCAGAGCAATTTGGTGAAGACTTTGGTAAAAAGTTTAGAGAAGATTTTACCATTAATGGTAACTTTAGACCTGATCTTATATTCTTTGATTATGACAACAATGATGAAATTACAAAATTAAAGTTAGGCAAAGTAAAAAAATATACTGGTCTACAACTTGATAGTGATTTTGGCATCAATGATATTCAAATAGCTAACAGAAATAGAAGTATGACTAGCATCATATCTCCTAAGAGTACACCTTATTTTGAAAAGGTAAATGCTACTTTAGAAGAAGTGCAACGTGATACTGAAAAGCAAGAAGAAAAAGTTGAGGCAGAACAACCTAAAGTGACTCCTAAACCTATTAAAAAATCAGGTGGTTTACATAACTATTTTTCTATAGATATAGGTGAAGGTTTTGATACTGCGTCAGAACAAGAATGGGCAAGTGAGATTGCATGGTTACAAAGAACATACTCAATGTTTGGATTAAATCTTTTAGATATAGAAGATATTAATGCATTAACAGAAATCAATCCTACTGTACTTGGTTTTATAAAAGATAAGTTTATATACTTAAATGATACTTTAAAAGCAAAAGGTACTGCATATCATGAAGCATTCCACGGAGTGTTTAAATACTTGATGAATGCAAGAGAAAGACAAGCATTATTAGAATCTGTGTATAACAATTCTAAGTATGCAAAAATGTTTACTGAAGATGCATTAAATAAATTTGCTGAAGATAGAAACTACACAGAGTCATTAGAAAGATTAAGAGAACTTCAAGCTGAAGAAATATTAGCTGATGCTTTCCAAAACTATATGATTAAAGAGAATGCTCCAAAAACATTATTGGAAAGATTCTTTAAGATGTTAAGCAACTTATTAAGAATGTTTAGCAGAAACTCTGATGTAATAGATTCTACATTTAGAAATGTACAACGTGGTAAGTATGCAAACAGACAAGTTGCTGAGATTGCAGATGAAGGTAATATTAAATATCTAGCAATACCAGGACTACCTGTTATATACAATAATAGTATTACAAATCAAGTAGAGTATAAAGATAGCACACTTGACTCATTCCATGCAAATCAATTGACTGGGATGGTGTTGTATGAAGTATTAAACAATAACAATACTAAGTTATCTTTTGATGAGAAATTTGATCTTGCTACAAAACATTTATTAGACAATGTGCTAGATATAAATATTGTTACTGCACAAGAAAATACTCAAGAAGGTAAAGATGAACTTACTGAGGAGTTAAATGATTTATACAAACAATACAGATTTATACTAGGAGCTAAACTTCAAAACAAAGAAGTATTTGATATAAACCTTACAGGAGATGAAAATTATAACTTCATGTCTGAAGCAAATGACTATGTTGACAGTTTAACAACAGATGTTTTAGATAATACTAATGGTCAAGTATCCAATGATTTGTTACGTAAGACTGTTAAAAAACAATACGTAACATTGAACAACTTGCTTTCTGAATTAGAGGAAGCTGATGATACAAGCGTTGATGCTGAAACAATGCAAAACATTGCCAATCAAGAACAAGAGGTTGTTAAAGATGTTGAAGATACTGCAGATGAAGAACTAGGTGAAGATGGTACTGAAGACTTTGATAATTTTGTACAAAAGAATACATTAGAGTCTTTACCAAATCAGATTAAGAAGTTCTTAGCTATCAACATGTACTATGCTCCACATGAAAAGTATATTGGTGTAAAACTTCCACGTGTTATTGATGGTGCTACATTGTTTCCAATATTGTTAAAAATTACTAGTGATGTTAAACCTGATAAAATTATTGATCAGTTGCTTAATGCAGCTGAGATTATGATTAATGATGGTAATGTAAAAGCTGGTAATGACATCATGACCATATACAACAATCTTAAAAAAGCATCTGGTCTGGATAGTAATAACATGGCAACAAAAAACAAACAGTTATATAATATGTTTGTTGAAGTATTGCATGTTACAGCAATGAACTACGCGTTATTTAACTTGTCTTTTGAAAACAAAGTAGATGAACAGGGTGATAGTTATATTGCAGCTGGTAAGATTTCTTTAAAAGATAAAATCTTATATGAAGACATTAACAAAAAGAAAAAAGATATTGTAGATAGCTTCTTGTATAAATATAATAATGAGTATACATCTAGTGATTATCAAGATAAAATACAAAAGTTAGTGTATATATTAGCAGAAATCAAAACTCAAAAATTAATATTAGATACAGGTAAAAAATATAATGATAAAATATTAAAAGAACTTACTGAAAGATTGCATACTGCAATGAAAGATGTAGGACTAAATGTTCCTAAGTCATTAGTTAGATTATCTCTTATAGGCATTGAAACAAAAGAAAATGGTGGAAATGTTTCAATATACAATAAAACTGTAAAAAATCATTTAGAAATAAATGAGAACTTTATAAAGTCAGATAAATATTTGACTAAAAGTTTCTTTAACAATGTCTATGATATACTTAAAGCAAAACCTGCTCCTGCTGTTTTAAATAAGAAATTTGATGATGCATCAAAAGAGTATGGTGCATTCAATTCTATTCTTAGAAAAGCTTCTGAGTATATTGTAAAATATGATCCAACAGAATTACCAAGCGTTGTAAGAAATGCTGAGGGTAAACTTATATACAGATATGTAAAATATACTCCTCTTATCTATATGGTTAAAACATTAAGAGAAGAAGGATTTGTAGATTTTGTAAAAGATGATTTTGAGTTTAACAACTTTTTAGAATCTTTTTATGGTGACAATGTATTGTTATCTCAGTTGATGATACCTAATCCTGAAACAGCTTTTAAAAAGAAAAAAGGTGAAACTGCAGAACAAACTGCTGCAAGAGAATTAGCTAAAAGAAACTATGATAAGTTAAATACATTTATCAAAAACTTTGACATAAGCTTATATGGTGGTACTCAACAATTTGTAGATGGTAAACCTATCAGTGGAACATCATATAATAAATTGCAAGAAAGAGACATGCACTTACTTGACATATACTCTTTCTTAAAAAGGGATGAGATAGTAACAGAGAGTGGTGACACTATATATACTTATATGCGTCAGTATGGTCAGAATGAAACATCTCCAACTAACTTCTTAGTATCAGGATTATATGAGCAATTTGCAGACTCAAAAGGTATTATCAAAGTAAATGGTAGATTAAAGATTACTGATACATTTAAAAATGTTATTGGACAAGAGTATGAAAGAATAAGAAAAGAGTGGTCCAGAAGAAAAGTATTAAAAGAAGCATATGATAGTAGAAAGTATAATATGCTTAGAGGTGAGTATAATGCTATTTTTAATGAAGATAAAACTGCGGATGTAGAAGATCAAAAAGATAACAGTTTAAGAGCATATAACTTTAGTAAGTTACCTAAGTATTTTCAAAACAATAAAAGTATTAAGCAATCACTTATTAATAGTGCTAAACAAGGTGTACCTTTTAATCAGGTAAACTTTGATGAGTTATATAATGATGACAAGACTAAAAAGTTTTTAGATACATTGGATGATTATGCATATGATCAGTTTAACTATGCTGTAGAAAATTATGCTAAACAAGGTATAATAAAATATGTTGATACTGCAGAAATTGTTGGTGTTAATAAAGAAACAAATGAGCGTATATTTAAACAAGATCGTGGTAGAGTAAACATTACTAAAAAGATAACAAGTGATTTTATCACAGATGATCAGCAAATACAATTAGGTTTTAGATTAGAAGACTTGTCTTCTTTATATGGTAAAGGTACTGGTAAAGAAGCAATTATGACTTATGATGAAGCTACTAAAACTTATAAACCAAGTTCAGCATTTACATCTATAAATCTTGAAGGGTTTCTTTTTGACAAAGTATTTAATCACATGCACAACTCCTTGATGTTTAATCAAATGTTTGATGCTGATGAAGCATTGAATGTTAAAGGTGCTGTACAGTTAGTTAAAAGAAACAAAAGATTTATTATTGCAGGTAATAACTTTAAAAATGGATTTCATAAAGTTGCTACACTTAATAAACTTCAAGTATTTTTACATCCAGAATATGTAGAAGCTGGTCAGTATTATTCAATAGATCAAATTAACAATGATCCATTTACTGATAATGCAACAAAAGCTATATTAGCAGAAAACTTTGGTAAAAAACCATATATGTTTGATGTGTTTGATGGACAAAGTTATTCATCAATTATGCATCAGATGGATGGTTTTGAAGCTATTGGAAAACTTTCACCTGAAGCAACAGATATACTTATTGCAAAACATTATAGAGATATAACAGAAAGAGAGTTTAATACACTGAAAAAAGATAAAATTATCATGAACCCTAAGAAGACAGCTACAGGTTCAAGAACAGTATATTTTAAATTATCAGAAGACTATATTGACAGAAATGATGTGAGTACATTAATTGTTCCTTCTGGTTTAACTGATGAGCAAAAAGATGAATACATTGCAAATACATATGATGAATTGCATCAGATATATTCTGAAATATACAGCAACAGAATACTAATGCAGAACATGCGTTTAAGCAATGAGCTGTCTGGTATATCTGATATTGCATTATTAAATCAGAGGCTTATAAAAGAAGCTCACAAATATTTTAAAGCAAAAAAGAGTAAGAAAGAATTACATGTATTATTAAACAGTATGGAGTTAGATGGTGTTGATCAGGTTGTTGATCCAACAGCATCTAAGACTACTACTATGTTTCCTATTGATTTCTATAATGAAATGAATCAAGACTCTGAGTATGTAAACTTAGAGATAGCTTCTCAGCTGGTAAGCAATGAATGGAAGTATAACCAGGTAGAAACATCTAAAGTTAAAAATGAATCTAAAATTTCTATACAAAGAAAACTTTTACTTCCTGCAGATATTGTGCATATGAGAGAAATTATAGGTAGAGATTTTACTAAAGAAGAGTCTTTACAGTATGATGCTTTGTTAAGTGCATTAAACAGATATGAAACAGCAATGCATGACAGTGCAGAAGCTGGATTTAATTTAGCTAAAACATTTTTAAGAGATAAGAATAATAATCTTGTTGTAGGTCAGATATATGATATTATAAGAGAAAACCTTGATGCACAAAATGCACCAGACAGTGTTAAAGATTTATTTAAAACAGATGCTAAAGGTGAACCTATTATAAATCAAAACATTGGTACAATAAGAAAGATGTTAGAGTACTACTTCTTTTCATTGTATAGTAAAGCCACTGATGAAAAATCTACAGGGACCAAGTTTATACATGCAAGTTCATGGGGACACAATGTTACAGTAGATGATAACAACAATGTAATCAGAGAAGAAGTAATAGAAGCTGATCCTGATCTATATGAAAACAATCATGTAAGACCTCTTGGTGTAAGTGTAGAAATTAACAGCGAAGGTGTTAAAGTATACACTATAGAAGCTATTGTAGCAATGCCATATTTTGCAAGTACAGAAGAAAAAGAATATTATCTTGAAAAACTTAACAAGTTTTTTGGTCAACGTGTTCCTACTGAGGACAAGCGTTCAATGATTGTTGTTAAAGTTGTAGATTTTGTAAACTCTGCACATGGTAACACTATTATATTACCACAATTAGCACACTATCTTGCAGGTTCTGATTTTGATATTGATACTTTGTACACTCAGATGTACAATACTTATGAAGATTTCAAAGGTGAAACTGTATTATATGGAGATTACAGTCAATATGCTAATGAAGAGCAAGGTAGATTTTTAGAATTTATGCAGTACAAGTTAAAAGATAAAGATCTCAGAACACTTATAAGATCAGAGTTTGATAAGTTGTCAGAGTCTGATGATTATAAAATGAGCACTGCAGCTAAAAACTTAATGAAGCTTTATGGCTTTACAGAAGATGATTTTGAAAACTATTTAGAAATGTCTGAGATGGATTTCAAAGCTGTTATACAAAGTTATAATGATTCATATGGTCCATTGTTTGATGCAAAACATGAGTTAAGATCTGGTATAGATGCACTACAAGAAAAACTAAACAAAAACAAAAATAATAATGTTGCTAGAAGACAGTTGCATTCTATATTTACTGAGATTAAAGAAAAGCAAGCTGAAATAGATGCTGTTAAAACTGCAAAAACTGAACTATATGATAAGAGCAAACGTGCTTTTGAATTTTATAGAACACTGTTAAAAACAGAAGCTACTCTAAAAGTATTTAGTAAATATAATTTACCTACATCTCTTAACACATTTAACAAAAAACCAGAGTATAGATATTCAGTAAGACCTGTATATCAGAATGACCTTTTAACAAGTGCAATGGATATACTGTCTAATGAGATAGTATTCAAGAACTTATACTCAAATCAAAAAGCATCTGCAGATAGTTTCAAAGCTGTACTTACAAATCAAGGTGTTGATTATAATAATACAGCTAATAACGTACCATATGATCATCATACTATAGCAGCTACAATTGCATCTAAATCAATGAGTCAATCTGATGGTTCAAATTTAGGTAAAGCTGCTGTAATGAATAAAACAGTTTCTTTTATAAATCTTTATACTAAACCTGGTAAAAGAAACATTAAAGAAGATGCTGTTGTATTTAAGTATAATATTCCTATATATAAAGAAGGTAGTATAGAACCTGTAGATTATGAACTTGTTGAACATAGTGCATATGGAATTTTAGATAAAAAAGGTAACAGAGTTATACAAAAAGTAGGAGACAGTATTGGTATGTTTGCTGATGCAGGAAATGATCCAATACCAGCTCTTCTTGGTGTAAATGATGCAAATTCTAACTTTATACTATCTGCTACAGCATTAGGTTTAGATGACAACTTAATTTTTAACATGATCAGAATACCTGAGTTTATTAATGCTACACAAGAAGTATTAAGTTCAACTAAAGCTATTACAAGAGGTGAAGCTATTCAGTCATTAAGTATATACAGAGCACTGAATGCTGAAATTAAAAAACTTATTGCTTCAGATCCTACAGCTGTAGATGTATTAAAAGCACAAGGTGTTATACCTAGAAACAGTGGTGTTACTAATTTTAAAATCAATAAAGAAAATATTGTACTAGAGTTTAACCCATCTGAGTTAGATAAAAACAAATGGTTAAATAACACATTGTCACTTGAAGACCTAGGTATAAAAGTTTCATCTCTGCAGTATATTAAAAAAACTGTTACTAAAAACAAAAAAGTAACTACTGAAATAACAGGTAAAACAATCACACCTTTATCAGATGTGCAACAAAAGATTATTTTGTTACAGATGATAAAAGAACAAGGGTTGCAATCATTCCAGTTATCTCAGATAGCATCTTTGATTAATACTATTAAGTCATTTAAACCTGATTTTAATTCTTTTGAGTTCATGTATAGAAACATAGTAGAATTAAAAACTAAACAACTATTCTTAGAAGATGACATAGTAGACACAATCTTTAGTAAAAATAAACTTTGGTCAGTACAATATGAAATTGTAAGTGATCTTCAAGAACAAGCAAGTAGAATATTCTTAGAAAGAAGTCCTTACTTTAGAAGTATTACTAACTTATTTAAATCAAGCTTAAAAGATAAGTCTATTATTGCTAATACACTTACATCTATGCTTTCTTTATATAAGTTTAGAACAGAGTATCCTGGTAGTAGAAAAGCAGCAGATGACATGCATCAACTAATGCTTGATATGGATGATGATAACTTAAGAAATGCATTTAGTGCAAGATATTGGTTTACACATGGTCTAGGTGAAGAATTAGCAGAGCTAAAAGAAAAAGATCCTAACAATAAATTCTTGTCTTTCTTACGTGAATATAAAACTAAAAATGTTGCTTTAACAAGTGATAATAGAAGAATAACTGAATCATATATAGGACTTACTACTAAATCTAAAGTAGCAGGTGATCTTGCAAATACTATTGCAAATGATGCTAAATATTTATCATCTGCAGAACCTTTATTTATGAGTAAACTTTTTTATCATGAACTTGCAAGAACAGGTTTGTTATATAAAGCTAATTCTTATTTGCAATTCCTTGATCCTGTGTACATTAAAAATGTTTCAAAGTTCATGAATATCTTTACAGATAAACTTAAAGGTGATGAAGTAAAAGATTTTGGACAAGTAATACAAAGTTTTATTGCAGCTGAAAACAAAGAAGGAACATATGAAGTATTGAATAATATATTTAACACAATTGCTATACTTGGTTCTGAAGACATAGTTAATCTAAAAGCTCCAGGATTATATTTTTTTGAAAACAATTATGAATCACAATTCATAAATGAAGAGAAGATGAAGTTAAAAGCTGCAACACCAAAAGAAGCTTATGAAGATACTCTTAGACGTGAAATCAAATTACATTTAGATGGCGTTGTTTCAGGTGTTACTTTTGGATTATCTAACAATTATGGTAGACCAACTTTTAAAGCATCTACAAGAAGTAATATTCTTAATTTTGATTTTAGAAAATCTACTGATGGTATTAGTGATGATATTAATAAGCTAATTGCACAAAAGTTTGGTGTAAAGTATAACTATCAAACATTAGTATATGAGTTTCCTGCATTTATTAAAATAGATAATCAAACATTTGTACTAGAAAGTGTTGAAGAATCGCAAGAGTTTTCAAAACCATACAGTTCACTTGCTGAAAACTTTATGGATAATATTGAAACAGGTATTAATACTCAAGGTTACAAAGCTAATTATACTAAGTTAGAAAAGAATGTATCATACTCAGACACTCTTAACCCTGGTACATTAAGTCAAGAAGAAACACAAGTTTACAGAAACTTAATTGCTACAGGCAGAAGAACAACAAATGCTATTAAGACATATGTTGATGTATTATATGAAGAAGAAGTTTTTGCTGAAGATGTTACTAAACCTTTAACTGAAATAGTATCACAATCACCTAAAGAAATACTTGTTAGATATACGCCTAAAGGTAAAGAAGAACAAATATATGCTGTAAGAGGATCTAAGATTATCAATAAAGATGGTAAAGAAGTCTTCAAAGAAAATGGTGTAGATAGATATAAGATATTTGCTAATGTTGCTGTATTACAAAAGCGTGCTGTTGTAGTTACATATGACAATACCAAGTATGTAGTAAATGAAAAACAACAAATACTATCTGATAAGACTGGTAAGTTAATGCAGTGGGATTCAAACAATGGTAATAGAATAGCAATACTTAAACTAGCAAGTGATAAATTTGCAATGAATAATCCTGAAGGTTTACCTTCAATAGATAGAACATCTGAAACCTGTTAAATAAAAAGTCATGCCTTGTAAAATAAAAATTAAACAGAATATTACCAAGAAGATTGAGATGATGACAAGTGATGCATTTAACATGTCACTTGTCAATGCAACTAAAGTTGCTGCAGATGTAAACAAAAAGTTTAATGATACTGTTGTTACATTTTCAAAAACTTCAACTGGTAAGTTAGATAGAAATATATATGTGCCTCAAAGTCTTGTAGAAATATATTATAATAATGAACAGTCAATTGAAAAACAGGAGCCAGTAACAATTATACCACAAACTGAATTTCAAAATACACCTGTTGAAGCATCTAAAAAGTTTTTAGAAGCTTTGAACTTTGATATAATGTTTAATGCAGAACAATTTTTAAAAGTACAAACTCAAAACAAAATTAAAAATTCTCAAAGTCTTGTATCAGCTGTAGATGTTATGCAAAAGTTTGTAGCTATTGCAAGTAATAAAGAAACAATAGAACTTCCTAAACAAGCTGCATATATCATGTATGAAATGCTAGGAAGAAAAAACAAGTTAAGTAAAGACTTGTGGTTTAATATAGAACAGTGGTCAGGATTTCAAGCTATACATGATCAGTATAAATATGAAAACTTAGATGATAGTATACAAGATTATATGGACCTTACTCCAGAAGAGATGGGTAAAGCTAATAATGAATTAGAAAGAGGTATAAATCCTTTTGCTAAAAAGATGGCTATTGTAGAGTTTATACATCAAACATTAATCACATTTAATGATTTAGGTGTTACACCTAATACAAAAAGATTGTCTGAAGATGTTACAAAAGAATACTTTGAAAAAAGAGGATTTAGAAATATATATGAAAGAAATGTATTAATCAGATTGATGAATCAAATATTAAACTGGCTTAATGAAAAAGTTTTTAATAATGAAAGATTTGAGAAATATGATATAGACAAATTAAATGACCTTGTATTAGATATGGTTGATGATATATATAAAGAAGATTATGTTAAGTTTACAAGAGGATTTAAAATGGTAGGTGATAAGATTATTACACCTAAAGGTCAAGAGTTAGTTCTAAAAGATTATGAAGAATCAGTCAACTCAGATCCTGTTGCCATGTCTATTATGAATAATATATTAAATAACATATATCTTAACAAAGATAAAACTATTGGTCCTAAATTATCTGGTTCTGCAGCAACAAGAAAATATGGTAAAACATATAGACCTGAAGATGAGGCATTTCATGATTTTGATATTGTAATACCAATGTCACTACATGAAACAGAAGCTACCTATCAAGAGATATTAAAGATTGTTAATGATAACATCACTGCTTTAACGCCTGAGCTTGTTAGAAAAGAACTTTTACCACTTATACAACAACAATCATGGTATAAAAACTTTAAAGCTTTATATCCTACTTTTAAAATAACAAATGCTTTTGTAGGTAGAGATCATAAAAAAGGTGAATCAATTACAATTTCAGGTGTTATAGATGGTAAATTTAAAAAAGGAAAACATATTGAAAAAACAGGAACAGTAGTAGACTTTTTTGTAAGAACAAAAGAATCAGAAGACAGTATAGAAGAGTTTGATAACTACTGGAAAACTTGGAAAGGTATATATGAAGCTAAGTTAAAAATGGGAAGGTTAAAAGACCTTGTAGATTTTATATACTTTGATCCATTTATTAAAGATGTGTTTAAGTTTACAAATAAAGGTTATAGATATTTTAGTTTTGCTGAACCAGGTGCAGAAATTATGGAAGCTAAACAAGTAGACAGCTTAGAATTAGATACTAATAGTTTGAATTTAACTCCAGAAGTTGTAAATTACTTATATGGACAAAGTTCATTTAGACTTAGTAAAGAACAATTTGGTATACAAGCTAAAGAAATAAGTAGTATATTGCAAGGTTCAAACCTAACAAATCAAGAGATTTTAGAAAAAATAAAATGTTTATAATATGAGTTTATCATGTCCTATTGGTCCTGAGTTTGATGCATTAGTATCAGATTTAAAAAGTACTGCAGCTGCTAGAGCTGCTGTTGCTTTAAATAACGATGTTATACCTGATACTGCTACAGCACAATCTCTTTTAGATGCTACACTCTTAGTAAATGAAGATGATAAAATTCGCAAATCTAATGATGCATTTACTTTAAAAAAAATGCAAGAAGAGCAGATAATGTTAGAAGTTTTAAAATCTAGAGTAAATACAAAAGCGCAAACAGCTGCAATTAAAGGACTTATAGAGTCTAATAAAGATTTTCAAAGAGCTTTAAATAAAAGTATAAAAGAAGGTGTAGCAGTAAATAAAAACTCTGTTACAAATCTTATTGGTTCTAACTTTGTTGGTGATACATCTCAATTTGAAAAAACAAAAAGATTTGGAATATTTGTACATAACTTTGCAGATAAAGTGATCAAGATAGCTAATGAAGATAATAAAAGAATTACAGATGTAGTTGGAGATTATAAATTGTTTGAAGATGACTTAGCTGCATTCTATAAAGAAAATTATTTTCAGTTAGAAAACTTATCTGATAAAGAATTGTTTAATATGGTAAGAGATGTAGTTGAAAAAATAGCTGCATTAAAAGGTACAGAACATATTATTATACCAGAGCTTACTGTAATTGGTAAAGGTAGATCTGAAGATAGTTTTATCATAGGTAGAATTGACTTACTTGCAATAGATACAAATGGTAAGTTCAAAGTGTATGACTTTAAAACTAAAAAAGTAAGCAATCTTTTAGGTGACAAAGATCCTCTTATTGATGGCGTGTTAGAATTAGATAATGTAACACGTGTATTAATGAGTATGACAAATAAAAACTTTCCTACTCTTACTAAAGCTGAAGACATTGTTGCCAAAAAAGCATCTATTAATATACTAAAAGCTAGTGATTATAAAAGAACTGTATATGACACATGGTCTTTACAGCTGATGTTGTATGAAAACATACTTAGACAATCTGGATTAGAAAAAGGAGGAGACTCTTCTATTATTGCTTTATTCTATCAGATGGATAAAGATAATAAAAAAATGTTAGGAAGAGCTGTACATATGTTTGATACTGAAGACTACTATGGTTATGTAGCAGGTTTTCTTTCTATGGATGATGACAAACTAGGTACACTACGTAATAAGGTTACTAAGCTTAGAAATGCTGTTGAGTTTGAAATACCTACTGGTCAAGAAATACAAGAAGAAGAAGAAAAGAAAGATGTAAAAATACTTGACTTCTTACCTACTGTAGAACAAGATGAAAGAGTAATTCAAACAATTAAAAACATGTTTGACTCACAGATACGTGATGTACAAACTAGACTGCAGGATGCAAGAGATAAGAAAAAGAATCCTGCTCTTATACGTGTATATGAAGAACAAAAGAAAACACTAGAAGGATTTTATGAAAACTACAATAAGCCACATTCTGTATCTGATAATCGCTTAATGCACAACTTTGCTGTAGTGCATGAAATTACTAGTAATGAAATCAGTAATGCATTAACAGAAGCAACAGATGCTATATTAAAATTTAGAAAATCTATATCTAACACACGTGAGTTTTTAAAACATTCTGAAGTTGTATCTCAAGTATTTAAGAGAACAAGATCAATGTCTGAAATTGTAAATCTTTTAGATCAAGTTGTTAGAGATGCAATGCAAAATCCTGAAAACAAACTGGATCAAAACAGTGAGATTGTAAAAAAGATGAATGCTTTAAAAACAAATATAGAGATTATAAACTCTATGTTTGCTGAAGTAAGTTTGGAATCTAATGTAAAAATACTAGCTTCACTTGGAGAAAAAACAATGTCAAGAGTAAAAGAACTTTCTAAGGAACCTCTTGATATAGAAATAATGATGCTTGAAAGAAAGATACAAGATTTAAAAGATGGTAAATCTGCAGGGTTTTTAAGTAAACTAAAACATGCAACATTAAGTATGTTAAGTAAAACATACAAAGATGGTTTCCAACAAAATCTTACACAGCCTCAAAAAGATTTAATAACACAAATTGAAGACTTAGAATTTAAAATACTAACTCTTAGAGGAAGACAAAATTTTAACTATGACGCAGACTCTTTAAAAAAGTATATCAATGCTGTTACAGATCCTGCATCAGGTATATACATAGGAGCACAGGATATTATGAATCCAGATGGTGTTATGAATGGTATGATGCTAGATAACTTTATTGCATCTGCAGGTAACTCTGATAAAATGATTGCTGCATTCACCATGTTCTTAAAAAATGTAAAAAGTATTGCTGTAGAAAATGTACAGGAAGACTTTGCTATTATGCAATTTGATAAAGTAAAAGGTGAGTTGTTAAAAAACTATACTTTACAACAGCTTAATGAAATGATGCATGAAGAAAGAACTACAAAAGTTTTTAACTATGAAACAATGCAGGAAGAAGAAAAGACTGCAAGATATTTTGTAAAACCTACTTCTAATGAATATGATAGAATCTATAAAGATTTCTCAAACCAGTATGCTAAAATCCAAAAAGAAATTAAAAGTTTAAAAGCTGCATTTTCAAGTAAAGAACCTGGAACACAAGAGTTTACAGATCTTGAAAAAGAATACTATGATAAGATAAATGAAAGAAATGTATTTACAGAAGCTAATATACAGTGGCTTGTAGATAATACAAGTTTACCATATAAAACAAAGTTTTATGAGTTTCAAAAAATGTTACCATTTGAAATCAGAAATGAACTTCAAAAGAAATATCATGAGATTGAAATTATAAAAGCAAGTCTTGATGTATCATCAGAAGAGTTTTTAAGTGATGAAGATTTAGATAGACTAGAACAGATTGAGTATGAATTAAGACAGCTTAAACAGGAAGCAAAATTGCAAAACCCTGATTATGAAAAGTATATAGACATGTTCAATCAATTATATAAGTTTGAAGAAGACACAAATAAATATGAGTTAGCATATCAAAATGCAAAGATTAAATATGAGATTGATGATCCAGAAAAATGGCAGAAATGGTTAGACAGAAATACTGTTGTAAAACCTACTGATCAATGGTACAAAGATCTTAGTACCATATATGATGAAAGAAACGCCATACTAAGTATATACTATGGTGAAAATCCTGTATTGCAAGATTTGTTTGAGGAAAGAAAAAACTTATTAGCTCCACATAAAGTATTAGGTGAGCTTAAGATTAAAAACTTAGATGAGAATACTATACTAAGACTTGATCAAATAGAAGTTGAGATAAATGCTATTACAAATTCAGAAGGTAAACCTAGAGTAAAAATGCAACCTGAAGATGCTGAAATGTTATCTGAGTTAAATATGGCATTAGATAAAATGTCTACAATGTCATTAGTAAAAGATTATGACTTGCAGTTTAAAAGTAAAACTAGAAACTTAGAAAATAAGTATTCTAACTATATTAATGCATCAGTTGCATATCAGTTAGAAAGAGATTCTGCAACACCTGAAAGATTAGCTGAGTTAGAAGCTGACTATTTAAAATATGAAAATCAATTTTATATAGGTGAAGCTGAGTACAAAAACTGGTATGAAAGTTTTCACAATATAACTTATAAATCTATTAGAGAAGATGAAAACTACTTTAAGGATAATAAGATACCTAAAGGTTTTAACTATCAAAGAACTGTATCTGATGAAATGAAATCTGTATACATGGAAGAAAAACCAGGTGGTAGATATAGAATTAAAACTTTAAGAACAGATGAGTATTATGATACCAGAACAGGTGAGCAACTTACAGATGAACAAATAGATAACTTTACAGAAGAAGAATTAAATGACTTAGTTGCAACAGGTGAACTTGAGTTTATTGAAGGTGCATATAATAAAAACTTTTTAAAATCTGCAGATGGTATTCCTATGCCTAAAAACATACAAGAAGTAAATGGTGTATACACTGTTATACCAGGTATGGAAAACATGATGATAACAGATCCATTAACAGGTCAATCTTTTCCTGCAGTAAATCCTAAATACATGCAGTTGATGAATAATCCTGAAGTATTTAATTTTTACAATCAACTTATGAATATGTATTTTAAACTACAGAACAAAGTTGATGGTAGAAGAACAGGATACTTAGTACCAGGAATGGCAGCATCTACAATAGAAAACTTTTCTACATTAGGTATTACAGATAGTATACGTAAACAAATGGATACGTATATAGATAAAGAATTAAGAACTACAGGTAGTCAACAAGATTATATTGATAATAGTTATGGAGCTTTAGGTGATGTAATAAGACTTTCTGGAGCTAACCAGTTACCATTAACATTGCAGACTACTGATAGTATAGGTGCATTAATGCGTTATGCAGGTGAGGCACATTATAAAGCAGCAATGCAAGAAGCAGCACCAGTTGCTAATATGACAATAGAATATCTTGAGATGTTATCTGAAAATATTCAAAATAAAATACAAGCAAAAGATTTTACATATATAGACCCTGTCACAAACAAAAAATCTACAGTAGATTGGAATAAAAGATTTAAAGAAATCAATAAGGTTATTGAGATTTTAAAATATGAAAAAAGAAAGTTTGTAAATGGACAAGCTGATAATCCTGAAGAAAAAAATAGACAGCTTACAAAAATTGTAAAACAAGTAATGGCATATACAAGTTTTGTAAGAATGGGATTTGATGTTGTGAACCAGACTAAAAACTACATATCTGGTAATGTACAATCTTTTCTTTCTGCAGGTGGTATAGATGACAGTTCACATTATTCTAAACAAAACTGGATGTGGGCACAAAAACAATTTTTTGGAACATTTATGCCAAACTATTTTGCTGATTGGGGTAAAGTAAATGATGTAAGTGAGTCTACTATGTTATATAGAAAATTCAACCCTTTACAAAAAGAATTTGATAAGTATTTAAATGAGGCATCTGGAAGTAGAGAAAGAAGAGCTATAGGTAAATTTATGAATCCTGTAGAGCTTGGATATATGGTGCAAGAAAAAGGTGATGGAGCTATAGGTATTGTAGTAATGTATTCTGTATTAGATAGTTACAAATACAAAGTATTTACTACTGATACAGCTGGTAATAAAGTATACAAAAAAAATGCAGATGGTACTGATATGACAGTAAGTGCACATGAAGTATATTATCAAGATGCTAATAAATTATTACAAATAAGAAAAGATGTAGAGTTTACAAAAGAAGATGAAAAGTTCCTTAGAAATATAATTTACTCAGAAATGCGTAGAGCACAAGGTAACTATGCAGGATGGGATAAAACTAAATTTGAAGAAAATATAATTGGTAAGTTAGTATTCTATTATAGAAAGTATATTATACCACAATTTTTAAATAGATTTGGATATCTTAGACCTAACTGGGAGGGAGCTGAGGTAACTATAGGTTACTGGAGAGCTTTAGCAAAAGTATATAAAGCATATGGATTTGTAGAAACTACTAAGTATTTTTTTAATTTTGGTAAACAAGGCACAAAAGCTATTAATACTGCAACAATAGGAAAAGTATATACTAGAAGTATATCTCATGCAAGAAGAGATGCTGTAGCAATGGCAATATTAACAATTGCTTCAATGGCTGCTACACAATATGTAAGACGTAAAGATGATGATGATGAAGAATTAGGTTTTCTTGAAGGTAATGCTATAAGACTTTTATGGGGTGTAAAAGGTGAAACTACTGCAATGTTCCCATTAGGAGGAGGATCTTCTGAATATATTAAAAACTTTACAAGTTTGACCACATATACGCGAGAACTTACAGCTGCTAAGAAATTAACAACTCATGCATTAAGTACTATAATGGCATTAAGTATGCAAGGTGGTGAAGAACCAGATCCAGAATATGACAGTGAACTTTACACTGCTATATGGAAAGAAGCATACTACAATAGAAAATCAGGAGCATATGAAAAAGGAGATATGAAATTAGCAAAAGATTTTGTAGATCTTACTGGATATAAAAATTTTAGAGATATGTTTGATCCTAATTATAGAATAGACATACTTAAACGTAATCAATAATTTTGTATATTATAATGTAACACATTCTGTATTATGTCAAAAATAATTGTACCATTACATTTTGCAAAATTAAACACTACGCCAGGAAATGTAGATGTAGGATTTAAAAAATTCTATTTAAGAGGTGAGTGGTTTAAATTATATAATGGTATAACAGAAATTGATGTTGTATTAGATAGACCTTTGGATAACTATGTACCAATTATTGGTACTATTACTTCAAGTGATACTGTACTTACAGCAATTGAAAAGTTAGATTATGCTATTAGTAGTGTTATTACACCAAATATTCTTTGGGGTAATATTACAGGTAATATATTAGCACAAACAGATCTTATAGCGTATATAGCAGCACTGCCTACTAGTACATTGCAACAAGTTTTAGACAACAACCATGATTTAGTTGATGGTAATAACTTTCAGGGAACAGGAGCTGGAGTTAATAATACAGGAATTAATGTTAATGCTTTAGGTGATAGTGCTGGATTTACTAACAATTTCAACAATGTAAACCTATTTGGAGCAAATGCAAATGCGGATGAAGATGGTCAAACAGTACTTTCAAAGGATGGTACTATTATGGCTCGTATATCAACTACTGATTTAACAGCCACACAAAAATATAATTTACCAGATGCAAGTGGTACAATAGCTTTAACTTCTGATATAACTACTCCAAGTTTACAACAAACAATTACTGTAAATAAAACTGCTGATGAAATAGAATTACTTTATGCATTTTTTACAGGGAAAGCTTTTACACCTGCCACTTCACCTCCAGGATATCTTCTTTATTCAGTAGCTATAAAATTAGCACAAAATGGAGGATATTATGTATATGGAAATTTTAATGGTTATGATGGTGGTGCAAGTAAAGGTATTGTAAAAATTCTTACTAATGGTCAAATAGACACTTCTTTTGCTACAGGAACTGGACTTAATAATTTTCCTTATGCAGGTACTTCTTTATTAGAAGATAATTTTGGTAAATTATATATTTCAGGAACTTTTACCACATATAATTCAGTTTCTGCAAATAGAATACTTAAACTAAATACTGATGGTAGTAGAGATACTTCTTTTAATGTAGGAACTGGATTTAATGATTATACATTAGATTTAGATTTTAATGTTGCAAAAACTGCTGTTTACGTAACAGGTATTTACAACACTTATAAAGGAGTAAGTCAAAATAGATTAGCAAAATTATTATTAAATGGAGATATAGACTCATCTTTTATAATAGGTTCAGGTTTCAATAACGCTACTATATCTATTGCTGTAAATTCAGATGACACTTTATTTATAACTTCTTACGCTACTACATACAAAGGACTTGCAATACCAAATATCATTAAACTATTACCAAATGGCGATAGAGATTTTTCATTTGTATCAACAGGATTTAGTCCGTCAGGTTATCAAGCTAATTATTTATTAAAAACTCCTGATAATAAGATAATTGCAGTTGGTACTCATACTTCTTATAATGGAACACCTACTAATGGAATTATAAAAATTAATCAAGATGGTACTATAGATACATCATTTGTAGCAGGGACAGGATTTGCTGGTATTGTACCACCTGGTGGTATTTTAGTTTCTTCTATTCAATTAGTAGATAATGATACTAAGTATTTATGTACTGGATACTTTACTTCATTTAAAGGAGTTCCTACTAATGGTACTGTTCTTATAGATTTAGTTGGTAATATAATTGAAACTTATGTTAATCAATATTCTACTAGTCTATATGTTAACAATGCATTATTAAGTCTAGCTCTTAGTGGAGTAAATATTGATAAATTAGTTTTTATAAAAAATAATGTTGAATATTTAACGCTAAACCAATCATTAACATTTAATAAAACAAATGGTAAGGCAGAATATAATTTAAGTCCAAACCTTGTTTATGAAGATTTAGGACAAAATGAATTAGTTCCTAAAAAATTTATAAATAGAAGTGTTGCTAAAACAACATCATTTACAGCAGCAAATTCAGGCATTTATAGTACTAATGGTACAATAACAGTAACAGATGCAGTTCCTGAAACAAATCAAGGATATATAGTTTATGTTGTAGGTGGTACAACTACAATAGGTGGAGTTGGATATACAACAGGTTCTTTAGTTTACAGATTTTTTAATGGTACAGCTTGGACTTCAACTAATATGAATTCAGTTGGTGGAATTACATCTGTAACAGCAACAAGTCCTATTACATCTTCAGGAGGTACAACTCCTGTTATTTCTACATCTATGGCTACTAATAAACTTATTGGTAGAAGTACAGCAGGTACAGGTGTTATGGAAGAAATAACTATTGGTACAGGGTTAAGTTTAAGTGCAGGAACATTAACAAACACAGCTACATATACTTCTCCTCTTACAACCAAAGGAGATATATTTGTTAGAAATACTACAGTTGATACAAGATTACCTGTAGGATTAAATACACAAATTCTTATAGCAGATAGTACAACACCAACAGGATTAAAGTGGGGGACTAATACAGCTACTACACCTGCAGGATATTATGGAGCATTTTCTGATGTAACAGACCAATTTGCTGCTGTAATTAATACAGGTTATCCAATGCTATTAGGCGTAACTGATTTAACTAATGGAGTTACAGTAGTTAGTGGTTCAAGAGTTACAATAGCAAATACAGGAATATATAATATACAATGGTCAGCACAATTTAGAAATCCAACAGCAGCAGAACACGATGTAACAATATGGCTTAGAAAGAATGGTGTTGATGTGCCTGGATCTGCAGGTGTTGTATTAGTTCCTAAAAAACACGGAGCCTTTGATGGGCATACACTTCCTTCTTGGAACTTTCTACTTGATCCTATAGCAGGAGATTATTATGAATTTGTATGGAGTACAGCAGATACAAATGTATTTATTTCATTTGAACCTGCAGGAAGTCCTCCTCCATCTACTGCTTCTGTAGTACTTACAGTTACTCAGCAATCAGGTATAATGGCAGGAACAGGAATGACTGCTTTAACAACTACAGGGGCAAGTGGAGCCTCAACATATAATTCAGGAACAGGAATATTAAATGTTCCAACATATACACTAAATGGATTAGGTGGAGCTCCTAAAGATGAATTCTCAGGATTAACACCTATAAGTTCAGCAGCCTTACTTGCTTTAGCTAATACAGATTCTCTTGTTATAGGTCAAGTATATAAAGTAGAAGAAACAAAGTTTTATAATAATTTATCCACTGTTTATGTTTATGTTAAAGCTACTTCAACTAGTACTATAGATGAAGAAAATGCTATTGCAGAATTTTATGACCCAAAATATGACTCATATAGTATTTATAACACAACATTACAATATAATGGGTTTGACTATGTAATTTGGGGAGGATTAATATGGACAAATGGTGCTAGTATAGTACTGCCTGGTGCTAATATAAATAACTATGAATTAGGCGGTGGATTTAATATAGAAAGTAACCCATTGTTTTACAATGTAGTAATGGATAATGTTTCTTACAGTATAGAATTTGAAATGATTTATTCAAGAAGGAACCATTATTGTAATTTTACTTGCGATTCTGCTATTCTTTTAATTGGAAATGTTAAGATAAGAAATATGCAGTGGGGTAATTATTATAACTCAGGAACCTCGACAGGTCTTAGAGGAATTAATTGCCTTAACTCTGATTTTAATATAATTAACAGTAGGGTTATACTACTTACTGAAATAACATTAATTAATAGTTTTGTAGCAGTAGGTAATAATAGAATCTTAGATGATTTGGTGTTTGCAAATAGTGGAACATTTGCTTCTCCAAATACAATAGCTAATAACATTAGTAGCAGGTTTTTTGCAAATACAATGACTGCAACTGTTGGTGGTTTAGTACCAACACCTCCAAATAACACAACTACATTTTTACGTGGAGATGGTACATTTGCAGCGCCTACAGGAGGCGGAGTTACACAAGCAGAATCAATAGCAATCGCATTAATATTTGGATAAAATATGAAAACAATAATAACACCAAGTTACATTTTTACTCCTGCTCTAAAGCAGATTAAAACAAATATTCCATATTTTGATATAAATAGACTTTACGCTATTATAAATCAAACCAATGGATTGATAATATACTCTACTGCATCAACAACAGCAGGATACACATCATATAATTCAACTACAGATATTCTTACTCTTCAGTTTGATACAACAGCTCAAGCAAGTACTAATGAATTACAGTTTATATATGATGACCCTTCTTTAGATTATGCATTACAAGATACGGCAGCCAATACAGAATCTATAAATAATATATTAACTTCACTTAGAAGTACAACAGGTGGTATGTTAAGAGTTATTTTAGACACTAATTCACAAATAAATTCAGTAAGTTCTATAAATTCACTTACTAATATAGTACAAATAGGAAGTGTAGCGGCTACATCTCTTATTCCAAATATAGGAAATCAATTAGCAATTCAATCTAATATTAACAATATAAAAATAACATAATTATGCCAACAGCAATTAATAACAACATAGCAGGTGTCCATAAAAAAGAATGGCAACAAATGAATCCATTACCTGTTACTACAAATTTGTCAGGTTCTAACATTATCTCTGACCAAAGGGGTGTATATGATTATTTTTTAACAATAGTAGGCACAACAACAGCTATATTGTCAACATATAGTCAAGACTCTAGTATAACTTTACCTTCTCCTGCTCTTTCTGCTTTTGGGGTTGGAGCTTGTGGTGAACTAGCTAGATGGAGTAACTCAATTACAGCAACAGGAGGAAGCACAACCACTGTTACAACTACTGCAGCTATAACAGGAATATGTAAAGGAAGAATTATAAGATTTGCAACAGGAACAGCGGCAAATATAGGAATAGATAGAGTTATTACAGATGTTGTAATTAATTTAGGAGGAACCTCTACTATAACTTTTGCAGCTTTACCAAGTGCTGTTGTTAATACAGACACATTTAGAATTGATACAGGATTGTTTTATATTATGGGGAATGGAGCTGCTTCATCAGGAGTGTTTAGAAGTTATGACCCTTTAACAGGGGTGTATACTACTTTAGCTTTTACAGGATTGCCTACTACATCTCAAGAGTGTAGATTAATTGCTACACCTAGTAATGATGTATTTGCATCAGGTACAGCAACAGCAGGAGGAGCAAGTACTATTACAAATAGTGCAAAGACTTGGACAGTCAATCAATGGACAAATTACCAAATTAGAATTATAGCAGGAACAGGAATAGGACAAGTAAGAACTATTGCTAGTAATACTGCAACAGTAATTACAACTTCAAGTGCTTGGACTACTAATCCTGATGCTACAAGTCAATATGAAATTGCAGGCAATGACGATTTTCTTTATCTATTAGGTAATAATGCAATTACAATGTATAGATATTCTATTTCTGCTAATACGTGGACTACAATGTCGCCTACTGTGGCTAGAGCTGGAGCAGCACCATCGCAAGGAATTTCTGCAAATTGGATTGGCAAAACAGGAGATGCAAATTGGGCTAATGAGAGTAATATTCAAGATGGCAGATATATTTACAGTTTTAAAGGTACTGCTATTTTTAATCAAATGGAAAGATTTGATATAGCAGGAGGTACAGCAGGAGCAGGGTCGTGGGCAACTTTAAATTTATCAGGCACTGCAGAACCATCAACTAATACACAGTCTGGAAGTTGTGCAGTAGTATATAATAATTTAATTATTTATAAATTAGGTGTTACTAATAGGTATATTTCGTTAGATGTTGTAACAGGATTCACTGCTCCTTTAACAACTAATATATTCCCCGATGGTTCAGGACTACAAGGACATAGAATGGCTATTAAAAAATACCAAGAATCAGGAGTAGATAAGCTTGTTTGGCTATATAGTCAAAGACCTGCAAATACAGAATTATTTAGAATATTATTATATTAAAATTATGAAAACATATACAGTAATTAAATACATAACTGTACAAACTACAGTTAATAATCAAAATGTAAATTTTAGAGTTTACATGGATGATACAGAGGTTTCTTTTATTGAACACCAAGACGCTAGAGATTATAGAGATTATTTAGAATCCGTAAAACTTACAGGTGAAGGTATTGAATTTTATGAAAAAGAAATAAAAGCAGCAGGAGAATTAGACTTAGAAAATTTTATACGTGAAGAAGTAAAAAAGAAACTTACTGAACAAGAATTTTTAGCAATAACAAGTAACACATAATATATAATTTTTGATCAATGGCAAAAGTACAGACAAGCACATTTAAACCTAGAGAAAGAGTAAAAAGACCTGGTGTTCATTCTAAAAAAGGAACATCATCTTTAAAGACTTCTAAAAACTATAAAAAGTTATATAGAGGTCAAGGTAATTAAAAAAGGGAGCATTAAGCTCCCTCTTTTATAGTATAATATTAACTTCACTTTGTGTTTCAATCCAAACATGAGCACCACAACTAAGTGGTTTGTCTGGTTCATACACTATCTTACTAGGACCTAATATCTCAACTTCATGAGCATACTTGTTATCCTTGTAAGTTTTAACAGTTAAAATAGGATTATTGACCCCATTCTTCCTGTTAGCTTTTATTACATGTTGATTTACGTGTATAATTGTTTTCATTATGGTCCAAAATAATAAGTTCCTGTTGACAATTCTTCATCATTTCCTTCTGCTATATTATAACAATGTGTAGAAAGTGTGGATGTAGTTACTCTATTTTTGTCATCTTTTTTGATAAAATACTTAGAAGTCTGCATGTATGTGTAATCATTTGACTCTTCAAATACTTTTATATATTTTTCAGTAGCTGCTAATACCATATCCCAATCATATTCAGGATACTCCTGAAAAAACCATTTGAACTTTTCATATAGCTCTTTAGGATTAGTTCTAAAAGAAATGCTACTACCTTCTTTTTTACCTTTAGGAAATAATTCATTGTATTGTTTAATTTTATCTTCCCAATCTTTAAAATCAACTTTGTTTACTTTTTTAACAGTTTTAATGTTACAGATGTAAACCTCTGATTCATGTATAACATGTGCAGCTTTTGCTGTAATAGTATAAAATATAGTTTTGTCTTCAGCTATATGTTCATTAACATAGTCATTTAATGAAAGCTTGTATTGTTCTAAAGTATAAGGTATACCTACAATAGGTATATTATAAACCATACAATATAAGACATAGTGAGCATTTGGTGTTAGTTCATTTTTAATTAAAAAATCATAGAACTCCTTCATATACTGGGTGTTTATAAGTTAATTTTAATTTTTCTACGTCATTTATAAAATTCATTCTTTCTATAATGTCTAAGCTGCATATAAAATCAATGATGTTTACTATGTCTTTTGTATTTCTTCTTTTTGACAAGTATTCTTTTAAATAAACTGGATTTTCTGCTATAAAATCATCATAGACTTGTTTAAACTTTTTATCATATTCATATGCAATTTTAAACTTGTTAAGTGTATATATTACAGTAGAATGACTTCTGTTAACAGTGTTTCCTATAGCTCCAGTTGTCATTGTAGAATCAAGAATTTTACAAATATGATAATATACAGCTCGTGCATATACTTCATCATTTTCTCTTGATTTTGTTGTTATGTCTACTTTAAAGAATGCATTAACTCTTTCTTTAAGTAAATTGATTTTATCAGTTTTTGTCATTTTTTTGTTTTTTAAGTTCAAAATATTCTTTTAAAAGTGCTCTTTTTTTATCAACTAATTGTTCATCATTAGAACCTTTACATTGTAACAAAAAAAGCTTGTGGTCTATCTTACTGATCTTGTTGATCAATTCATCAAGGAGGTCTGTGTTCATGGTTTTATAATTTTAAAAGTGAGAACTGCAAAATTGATAATAACTTGTCAATTATGCAATTTTTAATAGTTAAAGTTTAAATTATTGTTTAAAAATTAGTATATTATAATAGAGAAGGGAGCATGATGTTTTTATTTTATTATTGATTATATGTATATTTTTCATGAAAACTTTTTTTTCAAACTTTATTGCAGGATTATTACTTTTTTTTAGTCCAATAAATGGATTAGTGATGGCTGTAGGAATTGCTGTTATACTAGATACTTTTACAGGAATTTATAAAAGTGTAAAACTTAAAGGATGGCGTTCTATAAGAAGCAGGCAACTTTCTAACATCATAAGTAAGATGGTTTTATATGAAATATGTATAATTGCACTCTTTCCAATTGACAAGTTTTTGTTAAATGAATTACTGTTTCAGTTAATATCAATTCACTATTTTGCAACAAAAATAGCATGTGTAGCAGTTATTCTTGTAGAATTAACATCAATTAAAGAAAATATAGAAAAAGCTTTAAATATTGACATTTGGAAAACATTAAAAAACTTTATTAAGAGAGCAAAAGAAGTATCAACTGACTATGATGAAATCAAAAATTAACTTTACTTACATAATTATAGCTATACTTGTTGCAGTAATCTTATTGCAAAGGTCTTGTTCTTCTGTATCAACTAGTGAGGAACCAATTGTTATAACAAAATATGATACAGTATGGAAAGAAACTCACGACACTATTACAAAAGAAGTAAAGGTTGTTAAAATACAATATGTTAAACCAGAAGGTCCTGAGTACACTCCAGGTGAAAATATAGATACGTGTAGAGCAAGATTCAATTACTTGCTAAAACAACACATAGCAAGAAGAACATACAAAGATACAATAGCTTTAGACAGTCTTGGAACTATAACAGTGATTGACACTGTTTGGTTAAACAAACTTGGTAAAAGAACTTACATTAAAGATTATAAAATACCTCTTATTACTAAAACAGTTACAATTATAAAACAACCAGATCCTAAAAGACAGTTGTATATAGGAGGTAATTTGTTTGGTGACAAGAAAACCCTACAATCATTTACTCCTGGATTATTATATAAAGACAGGAAAGATAGAATCTTCCAAGCTAATGTTGGTATAAATTTTGATGGTACATTGATATTTGGTGTTGGTACATACTGGAAAATCAACTTAAATAAAAAATAATAACCAATGGTAACAAGTGCACAATGTTTAAAAAAGTATGGTGATCCTACTAAAGAATCTAGTATGATTCTATGGGATATACCAGCTGAATTAGAAGTAGGAGTTATTCCTAAAAGATTATACTGTAACAAAGATATGGTTGCGCCACTCACGCAAGCATTTAAAAATCTTATAGCAACAGGGTTTGTAAAAGAGTTAAAAACATGGGATGGATGTTTTAATATAAGAAAGATGAGAGGTTTGACTTCAATGTCATTACATTCATGGGGAATTGCCATAGATGTTAATGCAGCATGGAATGGTCTTGGTAAAACACCAGTATTATCTGCAGGATTTGTAAAATGTTTTACAGATGCAGGTTTTGATTGGGGAGGTACATGGACACGTAAGGATGGAATGCATTTCCAACTTGCAAAAATATAAAACAACTGTTCTTTAATGTTAGTTGATTTCTTCTCTCTTCTGTTGAAAGACCCCCATTCCTGGGGGTTTTTCTATTTTACCACATGTCATCTTTACCAGGATACCTCATCACTGTTGCACCTCTATTATGCCTCAATGCTTCGCGTAAAGAATCAAACTCTTCAAAAGGTTCATGGGGTTCTACACCACATCCTTCTTCATATAAGTATATATACGCACAACCTTTATCTTCTTCTTGCTTGTGCACCAGATTTACTATTACTCTCATAGAGATTCTTTAGTGCCTATTTCATATATAGGACCTTCATTTAAAATTCTTAAAAGTATCTCAAGTCTTTCTGCTTCAGCATAATCTATATCACTTTTTTTTAATGGTGTTTGTATTGAATACCCATTACCATCATCTTTTATTACAAGAGCTACTTCACCTCTTATATGACTGCTCCAATATTCTATATTAGGAAATGATAATGTATGTATCATACCATTTTTTTCATAGTCATAATGGTATTCACCATCTACAAATATTTGTTTTTTCATTGTGTTTTTGTTTTGTGTTAAAAAATATATCTAATGTTTTTAGGATCAAAATACTCTGAATATAATGTTTTAAACTCAGCAATCATTATTGCTTTAAGTTCATGCTTATATCTAATGTTGTCATCTGCATATTTTGAATTTTTGTATTCTTGAATTTCTGGTTTCCAGCATAATACATTTACATCATCACCTGCATTTTTATAAGATGTGTCATTATACGTCAAAAATATACATTCACACTTAACATCTATACCTGCAGCTTTTAGCATTTCAAAAAGATCTCTATACTCATCAAGCCATCCTTCATGATATATGATAGGACTAAAGTTAATATGTACTTCCATCTTTTCTTGCAGCTTAGGAATCATTGCAATTCTATCAGCAATACTATCAGTATTAGGTTCTAGTATATTTGCATACTTCTGAGGCATAAGACTTACTCTTATTCTATGTTTACCAAGTGTCAAGCTATACTTGTCTATTGGAAACTTAGTAGGATACTTAGTGGCAAATGTTGATTTTAACTTAGGATGTACATTGAAGAAATCAAATACACTTTGCCAGTTGTAATGTTTACTATGTAAAGGTACATCAGTGCTACATCCAATATCTATACAGTAATATTTGTCATCAACCTGATTAGGTATTTTAGGCATAGGCTGTGGTTCTGCCCATTGAAGTATAGATGAAAGTATATCACCTGTGTTATCATTAAGATAAACTTTGTCAGTATTGAATCTACCCACATAACAGTAGGATTTCATACAGCCACCTAAACAGCCATAAATAAAATTGGGAGAAACAGCGTCGCTACTTCTCCCATTATCTCTTGTCTTAAGAGTTCTGGTTTTTTGATTTATTATTTTCATTCATTCAAATTTGCTCTATTCTGATGCACTTCTTTATCCATCTGGTCATAATAGTCTTTAACTTGATCATCAAGAAAAACAGTCATCTTTCTAGTTTCACATCCCATCTTATGTATTCCAGCTGCTTGATTACAATAAGCACATTTCTCTGTAATAATCTTGATTCCTGTATCAACAGGCTTGAAGTCTTTTACCACATAGTTCTTGAATCCAAAGCTGTCCATTGACATACCTCTAGTAATATAAGGTCCACCACTTGGATCAACCATATCAATCTCATCTTTCAGTGAGTCAACCATCCTTACATACTTATCATAAATGTACTGATGTGTTTCATCATCATACTCATGTACAGCATCTTTAAATTGTTGAAATGGCATCAAAGATTGAACATGTTCATTGTCTTTTAGATATGCTGCATATGCCCTTGTATAGTCGTTAGGCATACCAGTTCTACAATATTCAAAGTTGCCTTCCCAGAGAATATCATGATTCTCATCTCTTGTAAAGGTAAATACATCACCATATCTGTTTTTATAAGTGCTATTCATTAGCTTTTTTATTTACTATGTTATATATTTCTTCCCATGTTTCTGGTAATCCCATAAGACATTTGTCATCAATGTACACATCTGCAGATATCTTTCTACAGTCTGCACCAAATTGTTCTATTACATATGGCAAGTTACTGTTTATATAATGATAAGGTATCATAGCATTATCAAGAAATTCTTGAGCATCACCTTCAAATCTACCAGATCTACAAGTATTAATAATAATCTTGTGACCTTCATTATATAATTTTCTTATGTAAATACTAGCATCTTTTTTTAATTCACCTACTGCAGGGTATGCCAAATCACATATAGTACCATCAAAGTCAATACTTATAACTAAATTTTTCATAATAGTTTTTCTTTAACTAAAATTTCTTTCACTTTTGCTATAAGATCTTCTATGGTTCCATCATTGATGATGTCATAATGCATTGTGTGTTCATCCAGAGCTGTCTCACTAGCATGAGCTGGAACCATAGCTTGTAAAGAATTCATGTCTGGTCTTACCACTCTAATAGTGATACCACCTCTAGCTACAACAGCTTCCATCTCATTAGGAAATCTCATGTCTGTTATACACCAGTTAGGTAATATATCTGCACCTTTAAGTTTTGCAACAGGGTTATAATCAGCAAACAAAGCATTTACCCATACATTTGTATGTAATCCATCACGCATTGCTTCTGTACCAAGCTTCTGAAGAAATTCTCTGTAAGTCATTCCCCAACTTGTAGGCATTTGTTGTTCTTTAAATGCTTGATTTTCAAACTTTTTTACAGGAACACCTGTAAGTAATGAACCAATAGTTTTCAACTTTCCTGCAAACTTCTTGATTTTCCAATTACTATAAGGTTCAATCCCATTATCTAATTCTTCTAAAGAATGATATTGCATGTTTTTTGGTAAATTTTTATTTGCAACTAAGTACTGAATAATTTTACCAACAGTATCTTTACCAGATCCTATTTTTCCATTTATACCTATAATCATTTTGTTAATTTGTTTTTAATGTTAATATAAATTATGAGGGAGCTTTTACACTCCCTCTAATTAAAATAATTCTAATTGTTGTCCATAACTACCAGAAGATGGTAGCACTGTAGACAATCTTTCTATTTTGTGTATCTCATCATATATCTTATCAAGATAGTATGCATCATTTACACCATACTCTTCCCATGGTTTATGTTCAGCCTTGTTAAATATAGTTTGTTGAATCTTACAACTTTCTAACTGAAGCTCTCTACCATCAGGATTACACTTAATAAGCTTTGTGCCTTTATCTGACATGAAATATCTGATAAGTTTCTGCAGTTTGTTTTCTACAAATACTCCTTCTACTACTCCACGCTCAACAAAGAACCAATCACCTTTAAGTTTAGCACCTGCACAATAATCAAAGATGTTTCTATTATCTTGAATAAATTGTTTAGGATCTATACCATTTATAAAATAAGCATACAAAGCTTTTGGTACTATTAAGAAAGATTTGTTTTTGTGAAAAGGTAAATCTTTAAATTCAAATCTACCTTTGCATTTTACCTCACCATTATCATACACTGCGATGTAATTGTTTACATCACCAATGATCATCTTGTCATATTTTACAGTTTCTAACTGCAGATTAGTTAAGACTTCCCACTCTTTACAGATTTCAAAGAATAAATCTTCATACTGTTCATCTAACAGAAATTCTAAACCATCTGTGTTTTGCATAAGAGGTTGTGCACCAGGAATTCTGGTAGCTATCATCTCATACAACATTGCTAGTTGTAATTGACCATTGACTGTAATTCTAAAAGTAAGTTCAGGATCATACAAGAAAGAGTTTCTCTCTTTACTTAAACCATATGTAGAATTTAATATAATCTTAAACAAATAGTTCAATGGGTCCTTTTTGTCATATTTCTTTCTCTCTTCAAAGAACCATTCATACAACTCACAAAAATCCTTTTTAGGAAATTGTGCAGGACCCCATTGATTTCTAATTGCAAGATTTGGATAAAAAGATGTTACATCTGCAGATAAGATAATCTTACCATTACCAGATTTATATATACCAGATTTGATACATCCATGTAAACCACCTAAACCAAAATCTGTAGGCACACCTTTATACATCATTCTATACCTAGGACCTTTAATCTTGTCATCCCTGTCATCATACAGTTTAGTATCTACAACCAGATTCTTAAACCAGTTGTGTACACCTTTGAATTCAGGATTATCAAAATTGACCATGGGTAAAATAATATCTCTAATGTTCACATAATCTCTGAATGTGCGCATTGCTCTGATATCTTTTTTACTCTTACCTAGTTTCTTAGACAAGAAGAATAAAAAGATTTCTTTACTTATACGTGGTTCACTTGCAGAAAACAATGGAACATCATAGGTTTTACTAAGTTCAGCTCTCAGATTAATCTGTGCTGCCATAGGTCTTTCACCTTTTGCATTTTTATGTACAAATATTTGTTTAGTTGAGTTCACATCATTGATACAATACTCTATTATAGATGTTAATGTTTTGTCATCTAATACAGGTTTAGTATGATGATGAGGCATTTCCTCAACATTATACCAATCCATAGAATACTGTATCCATTTCAATGAACTTCTTTTTGCCATATTATCCCAGTGATTGAGCTTAAACACATCAATACACTTGATACTTAATTTAAATTCTGGATAGTCTAAGAACTCTCCTGCATTAGATTTTCTTATTACTTCAGCTGCATATTGTGCTATAGAAGCAGTAATCTCATCTGAGTCTAACTCAAGGAGATCTTTTTCAAAATGCAATATAAATTCAGTAATTTGAGCATCAAATGCAAGATTGTTATATCCTAAATGCCAATCATTGTTTTGTTTGTTATCTTTTAAGAATGCTAAAAACTTTTTAAGGTCATTTCTATCTCTATTGATCACAAATGTGTGTGTTTCATTATTGTCATATGCTATGAAACAACCTACAAAACAATTAACAATTGTTTCTAGATCCATAACCCAAAATCTTTTTTTTCTAGTCATGTTTTTTTAAATAATTTATAGCAGAAATTAATATAGATTCTGATTCTTTTAAATATCCAATAGCTCTATTACAAGCATCGCATAATAATCCTCTTACTATACCTGTAGAATGATTATGATCAACTGCTAAATTTCTTTTTAAATCATCAGTATGTGTTAAACAAATAGCACATTTGTTATTTTGATTTTCTAATAATTCAATATATTTATCATATGTCATATCTAAGATTCCTGCTTGTTTCCAGGCAGCCTCACGACTTTTTTGTTGATAGTGAGTTAAATTTTTTATTCTGGTATTTTTTGCATTTAATCTGTATTTTTCAGGATTTAATGTTCTTAATTCCTTTCTTCTTTGACTAATTGCTTCTTTACGTTTTTGATAACTGTTAACAGCATGCATTTTAGCTTTATCATTGTTATTAATTAGCCAATTTGCATGCATAATATCAGCACATGTTTTACAAACATGCTTTAAACCATCTTTTCTAGATAAATCTTTAGTAAAATTATCTAAAGTTTTTAATTCTTTACACTTGTTACACTTTTTCATATCATTTATTGTTTATATAAACAATGTAATAAATAAAAATGTATTGTGCAACTATAAATTATTAAAAATAATGGTTTCATAATCCATTACCCAGAATTTTTTATCTCTCATCTTACAAGTCTAATACTTTTAATGAAGGGTGTTTGTTGTTATTTGCAAAATAATCTACAAATTCTCTAATGTCTTCAGGTGTATCAATATAATACTCATAATAAGTATCCATAACCACACGTTGTTCAATATAAGAAGGTGTTTTACTATCTCCTTTTCTTATAATTGGTTCTCCTTTGTCAGTTAATTTAGGAAACATGTGTGGTTTTTCTTTGTATTCTTTACTAACTATTGCTAGTACTTTAGTTTCAGGATCATAAATTACCTCATTAAAAGGGCATTTTATATCCATAGGCAGCATTCTAAAAGTTTTACTACCATGCCAATCAGTATTGTAAATAAACATGCTTTGTTGCATAAATTTTATTTTAAGTTAAATGAAATTCTGAGTGTTTAAGTGTGCAGTTTTCCTTTTCAGGATCAAGTTTATCACAAAGTTCTCCAACTTTTTTTAATTCTCTTACATCTATTTCTAGTATCTCAGCATATTTGTCAAAATAAGCTTCAGGGAAGACATAAGACTCCACAAAAACCCATTCTGGTGTATGTATACCATAATAATTAGTTAATAGCTGTTTAGCACGCGTAGACATTTTTGAGTATTTACCATTAATAAAGTTATCATAATCATTTTTAAAAATATTAAAATCAAAAACATAGATTATGTTTTCAGCATCAATAGGTAAACAATAATCTAACATTCTATGATTAATTAACTCTTCTTTTTCAAATGTCCTCCATGAATCTGTATTTTCTCTTTTATACACACAAATAAGTTTTCTAGCACTTTCATCATGCACACCTTCCCAGGTAACATATGTCTGAAAAGGTCTGTGCTTAGTTTTCTTTTTAAATTCTAATAAAGGATACAGAAAAGTAAAAGATTTTTGAAAGTATTTGCGATACAAATCATTCATCATATTACAAGTTCATTGTTTACTAAAAATGCACAAGGTAGATCAAAGTTTCTGGTCTTAAAATGATATATTGCTTCACTTAACTTAGATCCTGTATCTTTAACCCATAATTCTAATGAAGCATCAGATACTTTGATTGCTCCAACTTGCATGTATTGATCTATAACAATGAATCTAAATTCAAAATCATAGTCAGCATATTTTGGAGTATCCAAATATACACTTCTTACTAATGTATAGTATATTCCAGCTTGAATCCAGTATCTATAATACTCAATTGTATCTTGAAAAGAATTAAGATCTTTGCTAGTTTTCTTTAAATCATTTACTCTAATCACTTTGTTAGTATGATCAAATACAAGATTGTCAATAAAACCTCTTAAACCAAATGGTAAACCTTCTGGAAAAGCAGCAAGCTCAATCTCATTCATCATCTCAACTTCATCAGTAATGTTATCTTTGGTGTAACCCATGATTTTCATTATATGTGAAGATTGTTTTATGATTTCTACCACATCCTTAGCATTGTCATACATTGCATGATCAACTTTAGTTTTACCTTCACAGTTCTGCATGTATTCCCAATAACTTTTAAGGTCATCAGTAATTATTTTATCAATACGCTGTTGATCAGTCTTTAATGTTTGATACAAGTTCATATCTACTAAAATATCTAATATAGCATGTTCAAAATGCTCTAGTAAATATCTAGGATCACCCATTGCTTTAAGTTCTGAATAATGAACAAAAAGTCTTTCTAATACTTCTTTTGGATTTGCACTAGGAACGCTGGTTGCCATTAGTACAAACTCTTTATCAAAGTCATCAGGATTTAAGAATAAGCAATGAATAAGCTTACCTTCAATCATGTTTTTGTCAGATGTGTCATCTTTTTGCCCTAGTATATAGTGCAAATAAAATAGTTTAGGACTATACAATAACTTATTCAAACCTGAATAAGACATCATAAATTTTTTGTCAAAAAACTCATCTTGTTTTTGTAGCATTTCTGCTTGTGTTGGCATTTTAAATACTCTCATTTTTTACAATTTTGCATGTCTCTTAGAAAATATCTTCCTAATATATTACCATTATAACTATTGCTGGTCAGCACATCAGCTTTAATTTGATGTGCTAACTCACAATAGTTGAGGTATTTTTTAGTACAACATAGTTCTAAGATCTCTCTTTTATACATTAATTTTCCTTCTGCTTTAATTTCTGCAGTAAGTTCTTTACAACTACCATAGTAATCAGACCAGTTAGATTCTTTAGAAACTCTTTTGACTCTTTTTCTAGTGCCTGTTTCTAACTTTTCTTTTTTTGTAACTGCAGTCTTTTTGGTAAACTGCAAACTTTTTTTGCCAATATAAAACTTACCTGTTTTAATGTGTGTGATTTTATAAACAAAACCTATAAGATTCTGATAATCAGGAAGATCTTCTATTTGTGTAATTACTTTGTTCTTACATGAAGGTAGTATCCAATTGCTCATAATAAAATATTTGTAACAAAACTACAAAATAATTTCATTTAAAATATTATATTTAGCAATTGCTTTATCTAAAATAGGTATAAAAGTATAAGCAGCTTTTTTAATACCATAGACTTTTATGATATCACTAAAATCTTTTTCTAGTGGTATATAACAAAATGGTATATTAAATCTATCTAAATAGTACTGCATACTATCAACACCTGCTTTGTCACTGTCCATATAAGTAACAACAGCTTCATACTCTAGTTTAAACTTCTTAATCAACTTGTCTGGAAGTTTTGTATTCTCACTATCAGGAGCTATTACATCCACATCTAGTCCAGGAATACTTTTGATTGCCATACAATCTTTTAAGGAAGATGTGATTATTAAAAATCTCTTACCTTCTAATTGTTCAGTACCTTGAACATGTTGTTCTAACTTTAAAAACTTCTTAGCAATATTCAAAGGTTGGTATAACTTGTACAAGACATTGTTCTCATTAAAATAACCATATGTATTTTCTTTTGCAATAGTAAATATCTCATCTGTAAAATCATCATTGATTTTTTTACACATAGTATAACTTGCAATAGGGACTACTCTATACTTATTCAATAATTCACTGCCTATATTAAATTGTAACCAAAACTTTGCGTCATTTGAGTTCCATTCTCTAATTGTATAATCAGAAATAACCCACTTTACATTGCTAAAGTCTTTTTTATTTATACACTTACCTTCTTTTAAATATTTACTATAATCATCTATAAGGGTACTTGCAGTATTGCCAAAATCTTTTTTCCAAATGTACATCATCAAATCAACAGCACTACCTGATCTACCTGTAGAAAAACATTTAAACTTGTACGTATTACTTTCTGGATGAAAGTACAAATACATAGAAGGAGTTTTATCTAATGGATTAAATACACTGTTTAATCTAACACGCTGACCTTTTAAGCTTTCTGGTAATTCTAAATATGTTTCAAATATCCAATCACTTGGAATATCTTTAACATCACATGTAAAATTCTTTAAACTAAACATAATTTGTTGGTTTTAAATGAAAAGGGTAGACATTACATCTACCCTCATCTTAAAAAATAAAACAAATTTTTAATTATGGAAGCTGTAAATCATTTATATTATTTTCAAATACAGGAGCTGAAAATACTTCAGAAGCTGGAGCAAATCCTGCAGCTAAATCATTCATGGTATCTCCTATACTTGGTTCAGCTACTTTTTTCTCATATACATGAATTGCTTCATTAAATTGAGCAAACTTAGCGTCTTCTACACTATTTGCATATGCAAACTTACCTTCTAATTTCTTTGGTAAATATAATGCATAACTTGGATATTCAGAACCTTCTTTATAATATTTCTGAGCACCTAGAGTAAAATAAAATTCATACTTTCCTTTGATAAGAAAAGCTCTTATTTCTGCTACAAGATCTTCAATAGTATCTGCATTAATATCCATGCCTTGAAACTGATCTAACAAATTAACTTGTTTTAAGAAAGTTCCTAAAAAGTTTTGAATAGATTCATCTCTACTAATTGTTTTTCCTTTATATTCCCAATCTTTGAAACCATATTGGTTTGCTTTTACATTGCTTGTTTGACCTTTATGGTTACCTTTAGAAGGATCTAATCTGTTAATAGGAAAACCTTCAAAATCTGCACCTAAATCTGGTCCTTCTAATGAAAAAATCAAATTGTATTGATTTGCGTCATATGGAGGTCTCTCCAATTTTAAATCTAATACTTTACATAAATGTGTACCTGGTTGTAAACCCTTTTGTACAAAATTGCTCTCTGCTGCTGAATAATTGTTTAAACTAAAACTCATCTTTTCTAATTTTTAAATGTTATTAATTAATCTATAAATATTTGATCCCAGTGTGTAGTTACTGTCCCATCTTCTGCAATTTCAGAGATAACAATCTCTTTATTTCTTAGATGTTCTGGTCTTGCACCACATAAAATCTCATCTTGTGTCTTAAAACTCAAGATATTTTTGTTTCCTTTTCTATAAAGGTATCCTATTGCATCTGATTTAGATGTTGTAAATTGTTTAAGCTTACCTGTTAGATTTAAGTCAAGAGCTTCAAATGTTCCTCCATTCTTTTCTAACATTGTATCTTTTACGTGACCTAATAATATTAGACGTGGTGCTAATAGTTTAAATCTTTTTACTACATCTTCAAAAGCTTGTCTTAACCATGGATATCCTGCACCATTTGCCATATTAAGGATGCTTCCATGTTTAGGTTTACCAGTTGTAAACCAGTTTGCTCCCATTGGAGATTTTGAATATAAGAACTCTGCATAAGGAATACATAATTCTTCTAAAGCAGTTATTGTGTCAAGAGCAATAATTTTGTATGGCTTACCAGCATCTGTGATAGCTTTTTCAAGATTAAACAATTCTTGAATAGTTGTAATCTTAATTTTTACAGCTCCTACATAGTCTGAACCATCTTCTAAGTCAATTAATAAACTGTTAGGTAGTTGTGACAACAATGTTGTCTTACCTACTTTAGGTTTACTAAAGATTACAAGATTCTTAGGACTTTTTGTAACTGCCTGTACTATACCAGTTGGTAATACCATACCTGTTGCAACTGTCTCTGCTGCTTTTTTTACTTCTGCCATTTTTTACCTTTGTCAATTAAAGTATTTAACCATTTTTTATTTGATAAGGGCACTTTATTCACAATACAATAGATATCTCTGATTGTCATTTGTGCATAGTGATTATCTTCTTTTTCTGTAAAAGGAAGTTCTTCCTCAAAATCAACTGTATCAAGTTTTGGAAAATCTAAATCTAAAGATTGTTGTTCTTCCTTTATTGCAGTTGATGATTTTGTTATTTCTGGATAAGCAGTTTCAAGTTTGTTTCTGCTTATCAATTCTAAATCTGATAATCTTACAGCATATGTGGTAAATGGTAAAGAAGTACCATCACTTTTTAGTGTAACTTCAACACAGAAATTAGGAGCTGTTTTCCAATCAGGTTTGTTTTTTAATCTGTATAGATTTCTGTAACCTTCTTCATAAGGTTTGTCATACCAATCAAATAATTCAACAAAGATATCCTGATTTTTTGAAAGTTCATTAGCAAAAAATCTAATACATTCAGATTTTCCACCATCTACAACCTCAAATTCACTCCCTTGGTAACACAGCTTTGCATAAAATGGAGGATTTTCCATTCCATTGTCTACAAATAGTTGTTCCCAATAAGGTTTAAATTCTGCTGTAATTACATTAATGTGTTTCTTTTTTTTTAATAGTTCTGCCATCTTAACTAATTTAATTTATATTACTTTTCTAATAATTCTACAGCTTGGTTCTGCAGCTTCTTCAACAAGCATTTTAGCATAATTTGCTCTATACCATTGAATACCTACTTCACCATATCTGTTCTTTAATACATGCACTGCTAAAAGATATTTGTCAGAAGGAGTTATCATGTACTGGGTAGGTCCATAATAAGATAGATTATACTTTGCAGGTCTGTTATAAGCAATCATAACATCAGCACATTGTAATAAACTGTCACTCCCAAAAACATCTTTTTCTGTAGGGTAATTTCCTTGTTGCCCTGGTTTTTGTCTTTCAGCATCATCAATCTCTCTGTTTAATTGAGTTAGTATAAGAAATACAACAGGTAACTTATTTTTCATCTCTGCTAACATAACAGCAAGATTATTTAAAGTTTCTTGTTTGCTTTTCTCACTACCACTTTGCTTTACTAAGAGAGTGTGATCTAGTGTTACAACAAATGGTTTCCCAACCTTTTTGTAAAACTGCATTAATGCTGATTGCATTTCATTGACAGTAAGAGCTTTGTCAATAATAAACTCTTCTCTGCCTTTGTTTGCGTGTGCATACGCTTTTAATTTGTCAAAATCTGATTTAGATAATGGAGGCATTCCATCATCCTTAGCAGATTGAAGATATCTAATATTCATGTTGTTTGCAGATGAGAACTCACGTAGTGCCATGTTTCTACCTAGCATCTCAAACTGAAAATGTAATGTTGCAAAATTCTGCTCAGGATTTAAGTTCTGTAGTTCTCTTGTTAAAGAAGAAGCTATCAGCGTTTTACCTACACCAGGTCTTGCACCAATTACATACAAAGAATTCCATTCTAAACCATTAAGTCCAATAGCATTAAATTGTTTCCATTGAGTTTTTAATGATTTAGAATGCCCTGTTGCTCTATCATGAATATAGACCAAACCTTCATTCATTACGTCATAGTAATGTTTCCATAAATCTGTGCTTGCTGCACTCATAAATGTTTGTGATTTAGATTGTAAAAATACTAAACTTTTGAGAGTTAAACAAATTTTTACCAGATTATTTCAGGTAATTTTTTTTGTTCTTTAAGATGTTGATTTACAGCATTGAATATATTATTACAATCCCAATGATGCGCTTTTGCATAAGCAGCAGAGGCAGGATGTGAACACTGGAGAAGTAAAGTGTTACTTAATATACTATCTACTAAATCTTCATAATGTTGTGCTTTTTTACCCATGAACACCCACACATAGTCGTTATAGGAAGCATTCAACATGTCTACTAAATAAGCAATAAAAGGATGCCATATGTCAATATGCTTACCTATTTTACCAATTTCAGTAGTTAGTGCAGTGTTGAGTAATAGAACACCTTGATTTGACCAGCGTCTCAAATCTGGATCAAATGTATTTACATCTTTTTTACCTTCATATACTGTGTCATTAACAGCATGTAAAATGTAACGCAGTGATGTTTCTGCTTTTTTTGTATTTCCACAAGAAAATGCTATACCATCAGCTACACCTAACTGTGGATATGGATCTTGTCCTATCATGATAACTTTTGTCTTATCATATGGACATTGCATAAAAGCATTGAATACTTGTTTAAGTGGTGGTGTAAATCTTTGTCCTTCATCAACACATTTTTCCAGTGTTGTAATAATTGTCACAAAGTCTTCTGATAAGAGAAAACCTTTTAGTATATCATGCCAACCAGATGGTTTAAGCATTTCATACATTTTTAATGCATATTCTTGTGGAGTTAATTTATTTGGTATATTTGACATTTATTATGTATATTTGTTACTTAAAATATTAATTATGGAAAACACAGAACCTAAATTAGATCCTAACTTTAAATTTAAAGTTTTAAAAAGTGATGCATTAACAACTATTAAAATTAGTACTGCTTTTTATTTAAATATCAAAGAAGCACTTTATTTTTTAATAAAAGATAAATCTAAAAAAGAAATAGATGATGCAATCAAACAAATCAATGATCAAAAAATCAATGAAGAATGGGTGAGTCACTATAAAACTCTTTTTATTCTTTCTTCTGAAATTGAAAAAAAAGCTGGAGAAGCTGGTGATGTAGAAGAAAAAACTAAAGAAGAAATTGAAGAATATCTTAAAAAGTTTGTTTAAAAATAATAACCAACAATATTACCAATCTCTACACACATCTGAATAGCATCAGATAATTCTTTTTTATCACAATTAGCAAAACTCTTATACTCTTTTGAAGCAGGATCTATCAGTCCTGCTTTTTCTTTTACAATCTGTTTCATTTCTTCAAATGTATGTCCTGTCTCTCTTGCCAACTCTCTTATGCATGCATGCACTTTAGCTAATTGACCAGATGTTTTGTCATCTTCATCAACTATTTTAGTGATATACACTTCAACAGTTTCTCCTTCTGCTAAATCTTTTTCAAATTGAAAGTATTTTGTTGCATCTTCAGTTGTTAGTAGTTTTAATTTACCACTATTTTTACCAAATCTAACTGTTATATTCTGCATTTTTCCATGTTATTTTTGACTGGTCTAAATCACTTAATGCACTGATTACCCACTCTGTATCTACAGTATCTTGATATGCAAGGATATGTATTACAGACTGTTCTTCAGGACTTAATCTAAGTAATCTACCAATTCTTTGGTTACTTTTTCTCTCATTACTATATGCATGAAGTATAATACCATATTTTAAATTTGGTATGTTTACTCCTTCATTAAGTTGTTGTACTGCTGATAGACATTTAAATTTTCCTTGTTTAAATGCTTCAAGGTTTTGTTCACTATCAGGATTTTTACTGTGATAGCTATTTTCACACACTCTATCTGCCTGATCAGTATTATTACAAAATATGATACACTTATCATCTACGTTCTTAAGTAGAAAGTTTTTAGCATAGTTTTCTTTTGTTTTGTACTGCATTAAACCTTGCATACGCATGATGCGCATCTTCTGCTTATTACCTAAAGAAAATGTTTTTTCTATTTGATTAGTCCAGTATGCATAATGCTCTCTTTCAGAAGTTACAAAGCCACCTGTTTTTGTAGTAACTTTATGTGTCTTGTAAGTATTAAGAGGTAATAAGTGTACTATTATTCTATAGTCATTAAGAATCTTATCATCAACAGCATCATCTGTAATATATTCATACACTACTGGACAAAATCTATCTACCATAATACCTTTTTCTGAATTAGAATGGCGTGGTGGTGTACCAGAAAGTCCTAATATATCACCATGGTAAAACAATAAGTAGTTTTCATGTGTATACAATAAGTTATGACACTCATCAAGGTATATACAATCATGTTCTACATGCTGTTTTGTAATAGATAAATAAGTTGTAAATGTAATATGGTCTAGTAAATGTTCAAGTTTAAACTTTGCAGCTTCTTCTCTCCAAGATGTAAATATAGAAAGTTTAGGAGCTACTACTAGAAATTTGCGATCACCATTGAGATATCTTTCTTGCATATGGCGTAAGCCAATGAGAGTTTTACCAACTCCCATTGATACACCTAGACTACATCTAGTCTTGTTTTTTGTTGCTTGTAGAGCTAGGTTTTGTATTTCTTCTCTCTTTGACTGGTCCATCTGTTTTCTTTTTATAAGATCTTTGTTTAGGCATTTCTACTTTTGTAGTAGCTTCTTCTTCTTTAAACTTTACATCTATTTTAGCAAGTTCATAGTCTTCTTTATCTACCCATCTAATACCTAGTAACAATTTGTTACAAAATCTAATAAATGATGTTGGTTTTTTCTGCATCCAAAGGATTAATCCTTTACCAAGTGTTGCATCTTCTTGTGTTTTTGTTCCTATTATCAGGAACCCAATAAATTTACTGTTACTGTTCATTTTCTAATCTGTTAAGTGAAAAATTTAATTCTTTTGCTTCTTTAGGATGAAGTTCAATCCAATTATGGCAGGATCTACATACTGATAACCATGTTGGTTTATCAAGATAATGTAATCCTCTGCCTTTTTTGTGATGTACATCTGTGCTTTGAAGACTGCAACCTTGCAATCTTGCTTGACATCCAGGATGTAAAGATAAGAAATCTTTTCTCATGATAGAGTATAATTTATCAAGAGGATCCTGTTTATCTGCTTTAGGTTTAATAGGTTTAGGTAACTTTTTTGGAAGTGGAGTTGAGTTATCCTTTAACCAACATTGTCTGCAATACTTATTGCCATTGTGATTCTTCCATATAATCTGTTCAGTCTGACAAGCATCACAAATCTTTTTTTTTACTTGTATCATAATACTTTTATTGCTTTTGATAAATAATCATTAAATACTATGTTACATGATGATTTTAAAGATTCTATTTGAGTTTTATCTAAATTTAATAATAGAAAAAATTTCAAAAGGTTTTTTAATGTAAAGTTTTTACTATTGTAATGTAATAATTTATATATACCATTTGAATATACTGGATTTGGTTGAGGATTTGCTGTATGTGCACCAAGTGAATAGTTAATTTCATTTATAATTTTGTTTTTAAACATTACTAATTTACTATAACTTTCTGAAGGAGCAGCATATGTTAATTTTTCAATAGGTAAATCATCTTCTGTAACATCAATCATGTTATAGCCTTGTGTTTTAATAATGCTTACATTTTCTTGTAAATGTAGTAAATCACTCATTGAAATGTCAAGTAATTCATCAACATCACAAACAATAATCCAATCTGCATTAGAGTTTTTCCAAATGTTGTTTTTCAAGTCTGTTAAAAGTTCTTCTTTTACATAAGGAATAAAATCAGGAAAATTAAAAACATTGCAGTTATTTGCTTTGCATATTTCAACACTTTTATCTGTTGAATTGTTGTCATAAATATTAATTATACATTCTGGAAAAGCATTTATATAATGATTTATAAAAAAAGGTAAAATATCTTCTTCATTTTTTATTGCAGTAAAAATTTCAACTTTCATTTTTTTTAAATATTAACAATGTATGTTTAAAATAATTAATTTCTCCAAAAGAACAGTTTCTGATGTCTTCTGTCAAATTTTTTTGGTATGTAAAATCTTTTTCTTCAAACAGTTTAATAACTTCATCATTGTTTTTGCAATTTACATGTCCTATTCCTATTTGACCTACTATTGCCCAAGAAAGTATTAGATAACTATCACAAAGTTTAGTTATATTATCAATAAATGTATCTTGATATTTTTGTGGAATATGTTCACCTACTTCAAGTGATATAACAATACCTTTTTTTGTTAAAGGTAAATCAAATGCAAGATTGTGAGGTAATATTTGAAAAGGTGTATTTTTTACAGGACATTCTGGTTCAATACCTATTAGATTTTTAAAATCATTGTCATGTAGTTTTTGTAAGTAGTAAGCATTACCACAACCAAAATCATAAATAATCTGTTCTTTGTGTTGTAATAAAAAGGCAACAAGCCATCTTGCCAAGTCTGGAAAGTTTAAATGAGCTTGTACTATTGATGTAAATGATGAATACCAATAACCAGTTTCATGAACTGTGTTCTCTATAATATCATTATTCATTACTGTTCTAAATTGTCGTAATCTATGAAATCATCATCAAAGATTTTATCTTCTGGAGCAACATCTAATAAATCCTCCACTGCTTCATCAGTAAAATCATCTTCTAAATCTTCTTCTATTTCTTCACGTGCTGGACCATGTCTTAACACACTGTGTATAAAAGGATCATTGAATTCTTCACCATGATTGTAAGCAACAAGATTTTTTAAATCTTGATCAGACATTTTTAAAAATTGTTCAATTGACATTTCAATACATTTACCATTGGGCAATTGATAAATCATTTTGATATAGTTTATAAAATATGCACTAATATACTACATATTCTACACTATTATTAATAAAAACATCTGATCAGATAAATATTTGTTACTATAACGCTATAAGGTTGCGCCATTTGTAAAACTTTCTATAAAGTTTTGAAAATCATAATGCAAACTTCTACCAAAAGCACCTTGCATTTCAAAGTTTGTAATAACAATCTTGTTGAAAACAGTATCAATTGTTATAAGAAGTTTAATATCATGATACATTTGTGTACCTATACCAAATCCTTTGTCAGAATTCCAAAACTCTGGTGGTACTAGCTTACAAAATAACATTCTTGCAAGGTAATCAGGATCATCCCATTTGGTTTTTCTATTTAACACATCATACACTATATGAAGTATATTATGTGCTAAGTCATGTGTATATAAGAATACACTACCATAAGGACCTCTAATTTCTATCTGACCACTGTTGATATTTGTTTCCATAAGATACTGCTATTCCAAATTTAAACCACAACAGCTTTAGATATAAAGAGTAGTTCCATGAAGAAAGTATAGATTCTTTTTTTACAAATAGACCTACACCAAATTCTCTGTTGTTTATTCTATAACTTAGTTGAACCCTCATACTTTTCATTTGTTGAACCAAATCCTCCTTCACCTCTTTCAGTTTCAGATAATTCTTCTACTTCTTCAAAAGATATCTGAGGATAAGGTATGATTACTAATTGTCCAATTCTATCACCTACGTCATATACAAGACCTTCTTCAAGATACTTGAACTTTAACATAATAGAACCTCTGTATCCTGAATCAATTACTCCTACAGAGTTAGCTAAAACTAAAGAAGTTTTACTAACAGAGCTTCTAGGAAATACTAATCCAACATATCCTGCTGGTATCTCTACTGCTAAACCTGTGTCATATGTAACTGTTGTGTTATCATCATTCCATTCTTCAGTAACAGCTGTCAAATCCATACCAGCATCTCCTGGTTTTGCATAAGATGGTATTATTGCATCTTTGTGCAGTTTTTTAATTTTTACATTCATTTTTATGTGTTTAAATTACAATATTACTAATAATTTTTTGATTTTACAAGTAACAATTACTTATATATCATCATCTTCATCACCTTCAGTACCAGACATGATATCAAATCTATCTCCCAGTCCTCTTAGTGATTTACCTAACATCTTACAAAGATTGTGAAGAGCTTCTATAGACAAACTATTTAACCACTCTTGTTGTTTTTTAGGTGTACAATCTTCAAATACTGTAGGTTGTCTTCTCTTATCTCCTGGTAATGTATCAAAAATGTATATACCAGAAAGGTTTCTACGTGTTGGATGTTCCATTTTTCTCTCTTTTTTGCATGTAAGTTTTAAAAACATTTCCAAATCTACCTTCTACTGTACCATCAGCCATATTTAACTCTGGATCTTTTTCAAGAGATATACAGTCAATTAGTTCACCATTTTCATCTGCCATTTTACCTTCTCTTTTGATAGTGTGTATATCCATAATAGAAGAGTCTTTAGTTTCAAATGTAGTCATAAGTACTTCAATCTTTGGAAGTTCTCGCCAATCTTCAGGAACACCATCATCTTTATTACCTTTTCTTAACCATGCTTCAGAAGACCATGAGTAACAAAGAGGTTCTAAATCACGTTTATACATCTCATCAAACAATGTTGGAATTACTTGTGCAAAAACTTCTTTAGTATCTTGGTTTTTTAATGCATCTCCAGGTACTGGTACTATAAGAACAGTAAGTTCTTTATCTAGTGTATTTTTTGCAAGAATGTTTATCATAGGATCTAACCCACCATACCTTGCTAAGGACATTGTCATGTTATGAATTACATCTGATTTAAATGCATCAATAAATTCTGAATCATTTTTCATAATTTTCTATTTTAAAATGGTAATGCATCATCTTCTTCTTCAATTACTTCATACTCTTCAACTAAAATATCTTCAGGATGAACTATTTTTGGACCTGTTGAAATTCCTATGTCATTTAACATCATATTTCTTACATGTTCTGTAAGTTGAACAGTTAACCAATCTTTAGGTAATTCAACAGATGCTGTAGGTTGTACTTCAACTTCATCACTTAACTGTTCAATCCACCATTCAGAAGGCATTAAAAGCATTTTAGCAAACTTCTCTGGAGAACTAGTAGGACACCATTTTAGTGTTTTACCTACTTTAGAGATAAAATAATTAACTCTAAAAGGTCTTTTATCAGAGTATGCAGCTAATTTGTCTTTTGTAGAACTAGATACTTGCATGCCTGCATCTTCCATTAATTGATGAATTTTAATCATATCATCAACATTACCATCATATTGTAAGCCATAATAATGACTAAATACTTTACTATAATCTTTTTTCATAGTTATTCTTCTTTAGGTTTTAATATTTGTAATTCTTCTTCCCATTCATTAGATAAAACTTCATGCATTTTTTCAACTTTTTTAGCAAGTCCTTCCATGCTTAGATGTTTTAAACGAGTTATAATATCTTGTAACTCATCTAGTACTTCTTGTTTATCCATTATTTTTAATTCTTTGAAATGTTTTTTAAGCATATCCATTTCATCACTATCTACATCTACACCCATTGCATCTAAAAAATCTTGTGGTGAATCATGAGACTCAACACAACTTTCATCATATAGATATTCTTCAATTAAACCATCCATACCTCTTTCATCATATACATGTTGAGAGTATGATTGGTCAAGTCTATCAATTAACTCACCATTTTGCCATGTACGCCTACCTGCAAAATCACATCCACTTTCTGAAAATGTAATTTCACATCCAACTTGATAATGTTCTGATATAAGTTGTATCAGTTCTTCAGGTGGTCCCCATGCACTATCACCAGATATCTGTAATGTAGTATCAGATATCATTTCACATGTAAATTCCCACCATCTAGTACCATAAAAAAGATAATCAGATGTATCAGTTGGTTTATTTTCCATGTTAGGAAAAAAGGTGTTACCCCAATCTACCATATAATCATGATTTTTATAATCATTAAATAGTACTTGTAATTTTGCAAGTACATCTGGTTTACCTTCTATTGTCACATTATTCCAACAATGATTACTCATATGCTTTTAATTTAAAAAATATGCTGCTGTAAATAATACAATAGACAATGCTACAATGCCTATAGCAACTTTAAATAGTGTTTTTACTATAAAGTCTAGTTCTTTTTTTTCTTCTGGTCTCATAATCCTTTTTCTTTTTTATAGATTTCTAATAGTTGAGTTACATCATTATCTGTATATAATTGATGAGCTAATGAATCAATATGAGAGCATAGTAATTGTATGACCCACTCTGCAAACCCAATAGCAAATTCTTCTGATATTTTTACGCAATTATCTAATGTTGCTTTTGTTGGAAAATTTATACTAGCTTTAAAATTTTCTGTTAGTGTCATAATAGCTCTATTTCTTGTTTAACTAATTTATAATCCTCAATAACATGTCTGTTTTGCCATTGATGTTCTTCTAATGCTTCTATAATCTCATCAACTGCTATTGATGCACATTGTTTACATTCATACCAACTAAATGATTGTGCTGGGTTGTTTAATCCAAAGGAATAATACTTTCTTACTAACTCTTCTGCTTTTTCTTTTGGTATCATAGCCATTTCTTTTTTAAAATTAAATTGTAGTAATCTGTTGTTTCTTTTGTACCATCACTATTATGACTAGTCCAAGTCTGTGGTGCTTTTTTTCTACAAAGTGCTATTCTATCTGCTATTGGTGCAGATTTATCTGTTTCTCTTGTATAGTACAACCAACTTTCCCAATAGTGATCTGCGTGTGGTGCTACAAATGTTACAGCTATTTGCCACTTAAAGAATACAAAAGAAATCATAGGACTCCATTCAAACCTGTAATAATCCCACTTAGTCTTCCAACCTAATGGTACAAAGTCAAATCCTATCTTTTTAAATACTGGATGAAAACGAGTTAATGATTCATCATACAACTCTCTAAATGATTTTTCTTTTCTTGGATAAGTAGGATTATTTTTGTTCCATTGTCTTGCTTCTCTCATCTTTTTAACAGCTGATTTTATAGCTAATGCAGGTGTTGCTTTTACCCACTTTCTAGGAAAAAAGTAAGGTGTACCTAATGCAACCTTGCCACAATAAAACTGTAACTTCAAAGGTTTAAATGGAGAGTTATATGCTCTTAAGAAGTCAAAATCTTTTATAAAATACTTTATTCTATTTTTTAGTGTCATTTTATTTCTTTTTAAATTGTTCAAACCATTCTCTTGAATTAGTAAATCTTCCAGGCACTCTAAATATAGTATCTGCCATTTTTGCTAATAGTATAAATACTTCTTCCTCACTATACATTATTTCTTGTTGACATTTAGCACCATCTTTAAATCCATGTTCATAAGTATTTTTATTTTCATAATCCTCTAAATATTCTGAATACTTCTCAAATGCTTCTTCAAGTGTTTCTTGTTTTATACTTTCCAATAATTTTTTCTTATTAGTTTCTGAAGATAGTAAATGTTCTGTTTCATCGTATAACCCTAAGTCCTTATCAGATTCCATCATATCAATTAAATGTTATTTTTGTTCAACGACATCACCTTCCTTTTGACCATTGTATAATATTAAAAAATTTTCTTCCGTTGGATTAGATTTACCCACTATTGGATAAGACCATTCATTTCGTTCATCATTCCAAAAAGGTTTATCTTCAATAACCATATTATTATCTAATACTGATAGTATTTTATATTTTCCAACTGGATAAATAAATACACATCTATCACTTTTTTGGAATTTTGGTTTCCTAATTAAATAAACATCTAAACTCATATTATTTCTTTTTAAATTCCTACTGATAATCCGCCCAGCAGGTAACAGCGTGTTTATGCAAATGGTGGTTCTGTGGTTTATTTAACACTTGTTCTTCTATCAAACATTCTGCGTAATTGAAAGGTTAGTGCTTCTAATCAGCCACTTAAAGTAAATAATCAGTATTAACTATTTCATTAATACCAGTAATTGATTTAAATACTCTTGATGTTTTAAATTTCTCAAGAGCTTCCATTATATTGTTTGCTTCAACAATATCTTCAAGATCTGTACAGACATCATTTTGTTCTGTCCAATAACATATTAAATATTTTTTCATTGTTTTTTTGTATTATAACACATGCTAACTCACACCAAGGAATTCAACCTTGAGTCTTACTACTTCTGTCTTGGTCATTGTCCTCGTATCTTGCTAATACTAAAATATCATAGATATTGTTCTTAGGTGTCGTTCCTGTCCTAGCGCGTTGCAGGCAAGTGATGTTTTAGCAACCTAAACTATATAAGTCAGCATGTGTTTAATTTTACATAATTGTCTTTGATTTTATAAGCTTATCTACTCTTTTAGATACATAAGCTATAATATCATTTGGAAGATTTTTGATATCAGTCATCTTAATGTGATAATCAAACATTTCTTCACAAGGAACGTGTTCTTCTATGGCAATCTGAATTACTTGAAAACCAAGTGCTTGAGCTTGAGTTACTTTCTTTCTAGTATCATCAATAGCCATTTGACCATCATAACCTGATGCATAAGGTGCACCATCAGAAATAACAAATAACAAACAAGGATCTTCATTCATAGATCTTATCTTTTTAGCGACAGCATATATAGCATGACCATCTCTGTTGTTATGTCTTGCAGATATATCACCTAGTGTATAACCATTGATACCTTTACCATGTTCTACATATGTACGTATCATAGTATCACCATATGAACCTCCACCACCTCCATCTGCAGTATGACCATAAACATATATTCTAGCATCTGGTACTTTTCTAAATACCTCATATAAGAATATAGCAGCTTGTCTTGCTTTCTTGATTTTGTGACCATCCATAGAACCAGATTCATCTACTAACACACCTATGTTAAGCTTGTTAGTCTTAACTTCACCAAATCTTTCATAAATAGTAGGTACATTTTGCTTAGCTTCTGCAATCTTGTTAGTATCAAGTCTACCAGAACGCATAGATTTCATAGCAAACTGATAATCTTTACATTTTCTAGCAAATAATTGTGCTAACACAGATGCTTTACATGTATCAATTTCTTTAAGTTCTCTTTGATATTTATCTTTATTTACTTCTGGTTTAATGAATTTGATTTTACTATCTTCTGCATTACCATCAGTTCCATAATTATGTAACTTAGGTGGAGAATTTTTCTCATCCATGTCTTCAGTAAAATCCTGAAATTCTTGATCAGATTCAGGATCTCCTTCTTCTGGTGTAGCACCACTCATCATCTGTTGCATTAACTGTTCAGATAAATCATTTAGATCATCAGCTGTAGGACCAGGATTTGGACAAGAACCATCTTCTTCAGGTTCTTCTTGTTCTTTGATGTACTTTTTAACTACACCATACATATAAGAAGCTTGTTGTTCACATTCTGCAGAAGTAGTAGGAAAACCATGTTTTTTTACATATTTTTCAATTTGTGTTATTGGTTTCTCAAACTCTTTTAGTTCTTGCTCTTCTATGTTTGCAGGATATCTTAAAAACTTAGTAATAAGCTCTAACAATCTTTTACCTTCATGTTCTTCAGGAGATAATGGTTCATAGTTTTCATCAAACTTATGTTGTTTATACTTTTGTACAAATTTGCTATATCCTGGAAATCTTTCAGATAGTTTTTTGTTTACACGCTCTGTATTTAAGATTGTAAATAACAAATCTTTAGGTGTAGTTTTAGTACTATTAGACATAGCATTTGCAGTACGTCTGTAATCACCTTGACCTTGCATTGTTGCAAGAGCTGCATTTTGTATAGCTGCACCATAAAATGCATCTAACAATTTTGTGTCATGATTTTTGTATTCACCATCTTCACCTTTTAACATTGCAAGTGGTACATGAATAGATGGATTACCACTAGCAGGTTGCATTTCTATTTTAGATGTAAGTTTCATCTTTTTTGTCACACCCATAACTTTAAACATGCTACCAACCATGTTAGCAGCTGTTTTAAGATTTTGCGTATCTCTTACAAAATATGAAGAATAACCACTTCTATGTGTATCTTCCCAGTCAAACAATTCATCATTTTTGTTATAGAAAGAATATGCATCTTCTTCTTTTCTTCTAAACCAATCTCTATTAAAGCCTATTTTACTCATAGTTATTGTATAATTTGTTAATAATTTTTTCAGTAAGAGCTTTCTTTTTAGCTCTAAACTCACCTACATCCCAATTAGTTCTATTCCACATCTTTTTAATAGAAATGGGTGCATCCTTTGCAGCCAATAATCCATTTCTGAACTTGGCTGCAATAGTATGCTTAAATGTCTTACCCATTAGGTATATTAAAATGCAGAGATTATAGACTTAACCTTAGCACGCTCAGATGCACCTATGCTATCCTCAAATAGAGGCATAACAACACATTCTATAGCATTGATCAAGTCAAATCCATCTACTACTAAACCAGCAGTTTGAAGAGTATGTCTAACAGATATGCTAGTAGACAACTCTTGGTCTTTATATTGCTTTCTAACCTCATTAGCTACTTTTACAATAGCTTTTGCAGGTTTCTCTTCAATACCAGTTCTAATCATAAGAACTTTAATCTCGTCTTTTTCCTGTGGATATTGTGTTTCCATAGGGAAAAATCTGTCTAATAATGCTCTATCTAAAGCATTAGTACCTGAATACTCACTACCAATGTTAGCAGTTGCAATAAATACAGTATTAGGATGAACTAAAATCTTTTGATCTGCTTCATCATGAGCTACATCTACAGGTAAATATCTTCTAGAATCTAAACATGGAAACAAGATATTATTAGCTGCAAGAGGAGCTCTAGAAAGCTCGTCTAAGAGCACAATTCCACCTGATTGGATATGAGATACAAATGGTGCTGTTTTGAACTCAGAAATGCCTTCTTTATTCAATGTATGCACACCTAATAAAGCAGACTGAGCATCTTGTACAGTACCCATGTCTTGTATAAACATTTCTTTGTCTAAAGCTTTAGCCAAGTGTTTAACAATTTCTGTTTTACCAGTACCTGTGTCACCTATTAACATGATATTTTCACCACGTAATACATTGCGTACAAGTAAATACCACATGTCAGGTTCAATATGGAAACCAATGTCTTCTCTTGTAGGTACAGGATACTTAGCTGCAATTGTTCTTTTAAGACTTGCACCATGTGCAGCTGTTGCTCCTGGTACAGGCATTGCAAATTTAGCATCCCAGTCAATTGTATAACCATATGGTGTAAACAACTCAGACATCTTTTTGGCATTTTCTATACCACACCATTCAATGCTTGGATTATCAATCATGTAATCCATTAGATAATCTATAAGTGAATTTGCCTCTGGGCATTGTTGCTTGTATGCAGTATTGTTGTACGTTAATGCAACAATATCTTCTTTGCGAAAATGCAAGTGATCAGACTCTGGAAAGTCATATTTATGTGCTACGAATATAGTACCTAAAGGAAATGCTACAATTTCAGCAATAGGAGCAGTAATTCTGATGTCCTGTACTGCAATTGGCAATGTACTTTCAAATTTTTGACCTGGCAATGTTTGAATTTGAAAACTAACTCCTTCTAAAAATGCTCTAAATAAAATCATAATATAATGTGTAAATAATTAATAATTGTTTGAATTTTTTTTAAAAAGTAAATACTTTTAATTTGTCATATATAAAAAAAGTAAAAAAGGTGCCATTTTTGACACCTTTTATTATTATGCTAAACCTCCTTTGAAGTCTGTAATGTTAAAATTACTATCATCATCATCATCACTATCAGGTCCTAATTCATCATGTTTAAGATTTTGAAGTTCAATTTTAAGTTTATCCAATGCTTCTTGATCATTTTCTTCAAAAGCTTTGTCTAATCTTTTCTTGATATCAATAACTTTATCTCTAATATGTTTAGGTAGACTACCTAAAGCATTTTCAATTTGATCAGAAATTTTATGAACTGTTTTTGTATTGTTTTTTTGTGAAAGTTCATTGATAACTTCTTTTCTAGTATCTTTAAGATTACGTATAAGAATGTCAATCATACCAATTGTTTCAAATGGTTTACCTTTTGATATCATCATAGAGGCATGAGGTACACCATTTTCAGTGACATCAATACCTACAAGGAAATGAGAATTAAATCCTGGTTGATCAATTTCTTTTTTAAACTCCTGCAATTTGTCTAATACACTTTTTTTCATCTTTTTTATTTATTTGAATTGTTCTAATAATTTTGCCACTGAGTCATCACATTGTTCTATAATACTAACTACAGGTGTTAATTTTTCAATTATGTCACCTGCAGTCTTGTAATATTCTGTTTCTTTGAACTTTGCTACAAACTCTGGTTTTACTTCTTTTATAGCTGTTGCTATTCCCAATGGTGTTTCTACTTGTTTACTTACCATATTCTTGTCAAGGTTCTTATCAAGAACTGTTTTATAGTTTTTAAGTCTGTAATACATAAATATAATTTCTGCATTACTTAGACCTGCAAATCTATTGTCTTCTACTTCTACTTTCTTTTTAGCCATTATAATTGAATGTTGTCAGGTGATATAGATAAGAAATTCTTAGGTAATAATCTTCTTCTAATAAATTCATTCACAATTTCAGCAGTAGTTATACCAAGTCTGTTTAAAGTTGCACTTTTAGGTAACTCCATAAACCAATCAAAATCTCTCTCACCAATTTTAGCATGAGGAAATATAGATTTTACAAGATTTGTTTCAGCTTTATAAAAGATTTTAGCTTTCATTACTTGTAATACTTTAGCAGCTTTCTGATAATCTAAAACTATTTGAGAAATAGTACTAGGTGACATAGCTGCAATCTGTTCTTGATTGTACTCTGTAAGACCATACATTAATCTTCTATACATCTGACGTTGTACAAGATTTAAATGCAATTTATCAGCAGTTATCTGAACATTTTTGTTCTTGTAAGCTGATTTTGACTCATAAGTGTCTACATATTTTTGTAGACTTAATTTACCATTTTTGTCATGTGCAGTTGTTCCTTGAGAACCTGCTGTGATAAGTGTTTTATTTTTCATTTTATAAAACTTTAGTTAATAATACTTTAACTTAAACAGATTTAACTCTGTTATATTTGACATTTATTTTTATTCTAAACTTTCCATGATAGCTTTTATCTGTTCAGTTATAGGTTGTTGTACTGATTGAATTGCTTCAACCCATATACACTTAGCCATTGATTCACTTACACCAGCTAAAGTATATAATTCTTTGTTTATAGACCACCATTTATCAAAACTCATACTTTTAATATTTTATCTTTAATTTCAGAAACATCTAATGTTAAACAAAGTTCATAGTTGTATACAGAAATTTTAGGTTGCAAATGAGAATAATCACCAGGATTGCTAAATGTTTTTTTAATGTATTGTGCAATTTGTATCATTTCTTCACAATTTAGTGAATCAAAACACAATCTTTTCCAATGAAAAAATGCTCTATCTTCTACTGTATTAGTCACTTTTACAAAACAATTTGCTTTAAAATGTTCTTTGAATGCTTTTAATTCTGGACTCATAATATATCTGAATAATCATCTGTTTCTGCAATCATTTTTATATGTCTTGCATCTAAGAATTGTGTAAGTACTATTTTGTCAAGACCCATATCTGGAATATCTTTATCATGTAATGATAAATCAATAGTTTCTAGATATTCATCTGTGTCTGCATTAAAGATGTCTACAGAGAGATTAGCTAAATTATACTCTAACATAAGAGTATTGATAGCAGCAGGTTCTACATAGTACAGTTTCTGCACTTTGTTACCTAGATTGATAACTTCTGTTAAGGTTGCTTCCATGATTACATGATAGATTTAATAAGTTTATTATACTCTTCTGGATCCTGTGTAACCATTTTAAACTTGTCTTTGTTAAGTTTAAGATTTGCTATAAATTTAGCATGACTATATGAGTTACAACTATTAATAAAATTAACATAAGAAGCAATAAACAATTTATTACTCATTCTATCCATTCTTATAATAACTTTTAAAGCATCAGTAATACAGTCAAGCAAAAATACACTTCTAGTTTCATCATTAATTCTAAATTCTCCTCTTTTAATGCAAGATGAAACTGAAGTACCACCTAAACTAAATCTACATTGTTGATTCATAAGAACATCAGCAACTTGAGATAATTCAATATCATAAATATTAAAATATCTGTTTAGTTTAATATAATCTGCTTCAATATTAGACCATACCTTGATATAATCATGCATTGACCATGATTTAGAACTGTTATTTAATAGTGCTAATTTTTCAGCAAGATCAACTGAATCTGTTACTGTAATTTCACTATATGGCACATCATAACCAAGTCTCATACATGCATGATATAAATGTTGACCATCTATAATGTATGTTTCTGGTGCACCTGTTAAAAAATCAAATGTTGCAACCACAACAGGTCTAATTACACCCATTTTATCAATTGAGTTACACATTTTTGTCACATGATTAGGAATAATATCTCTATTAGTTCCTGCTAATAATGCAAATCCTTTACTACCTGTAAGTTTTAAAAACTTTACTTCTAAATTTTTGTGTTTCATAATTACTTGTTTTGTGAAGATTACACATTTTCGTGCTTTATTCTTCAATTAATGTTTTAGTATTGTATTTCAATAACAATATCTTTTCTACTTTGCCAAATCTTACTTTAATAGCCTCACCAGGAATAACATTGATAACTTCACCTGTACCAAACTTGGTATGTCTTACAAAATCACCAATATTATATACTGGTCCACTATTTTCTTCTACTGTTTTACTTTTTGCCATTACTTTATTGTTATAAAATCTATTGCTTTTTGATGTCCTTCAAGAGCATCTTCATAAGATGTATATCTCTCTTGATAATTCTGATCATGTTCTCCTCCAAATATCATAGTTTCCCATAGTATAAGACCTAAGTTATTCCAAGAATGATCTAATCCAAGAAACACTGTTGATACACGAACATCATCACCATTAAAGTCTGTTAGTTCATCATATCCAATTTGTATTCTAGTAGGATTGTCTTCCATCCATTGTGCTGCTTCTGTTATAGATACAGCAACAGGTTCATTGTCAGTAGTTAATATGTACCAGCTCATGATTATTGAAATAAAGATGCAGGTGCTCCTACATTATACATTAACATCAAATAGAACTTAATACAATGTTGATTAACATCATCAGCTCTACCAAATGCTTCTCTAAGATCATTATCTACTACAGCTTGTACAAAATCTCCACCTGGATAACCTACATTCCATTTAGTACATAATATACTAGTTCCTATTTCAATAATGTGATTTGATGCAAACACTACTAAATCATATGGTAATGTTTTTAATGCATGTTTACTAGCATAATCAGAGACCAATGCTCTAACTATTTCTTGTTGTTGTTCTAGTTTCATACTTTTTCTTTATGATATTTATGTACTTTCTTAGCTACACCTGTCATAGACTTCTGATCTATAAAATATGCATCTATTAAATCTTTGACATTTTCCATTTCCCAAAGAGGAACCTGTGCTACTGTATGAATATATTTATCAAACATATCATACAGTTTTACAGTATCTTCTTCTTTATGTTCAAAATACAAATCAAAAAACTTACCTTCTAACTTTACAAATTGTGCTATAAAGTTATTTACAAAATTTTTAAAAACTCCTGTAAACCAATTTTCTGCTTTCATGTCTACTATGTAGCTTTGAAGCACCTGTGCAGCTATAGCTGTGTGTAATACTTTTAATTCTCTAGGTATCATTTCTTAATTTTTTGTTTAGATGTGTGTAATATCTTGAAACAAGATGGATCAAAATTGCAATAATATCTGTTATTTTCAGGTGTTACAGCATTTAATGTATTTGAACCAGTTATTAAAACAGGTAAACCATCTATCATATTATAAGAACACTTTCTGTTTAACATCCATGTTATTGACCCAACAGGTATAAAATCATAGTATTTACTATTATTTTCATCATCATTATGCCAAAAAAGAGGTTTAATAACTTCTAAAAATAAAACATCAGTATCTTTAGGTACAGGTCTATATTTATAGCTCATGATTTTTTTATTAAATTTAAACTGTTTAAACCTCCTGCTAAACATTTAATATCTTCTATTAGTACTTGCTTGTCAGGTTTACCTAATGTTTTCCATTTGTTACAACTAATAGTAACATGTCTGTGGTCCATAGCAACAATCTTATACATGCCTTCAAATGTTTTTAAGTGTATTCTATTACCTACTTTATACACATATCTGCTTTTGAGTAGCATATATAATCCTATCAGCTTATGATATGACATATCATCAGGTGATGCATAATATAATAACTGAATATTATCTATTTTATTAATAGAATAATAACAAGCTTCATAGTCATCAAAAATTGTGATGACATCTGATACTGTAATAGGTACTATGTATCCTTCTACTTGTATAAGAACACGACCTTTTGGATCTATCTTCTTAGAATGTGGTACAGTTGATAAATTGATTGCAGAAACATCTTCTACTTTTAAGAATTCATTTCTGTAATCTCTTAACTTTTTAAGAGTACTTGCTATGTTATCTAATTCTAAATGAACTAAATCTATAGCAAATGTTCTATCATCAATCTGTCTACAACTAAGAATACACTTATATAAAGCTGTCCTTAACTGCTTTGGAAACTCCAGATTCACCATATTTCTCCATTATTTCTATATACTGAGCTTCTTGCTCATAATAGGTTTGTAAATCAGTTTGTTCTTCTTGTGTAAGACGATCATAACTTTTGTTAAACATTATTTCTGCATAATGTTGCTTTTCTTCAGGACTAATTTCTAGTGCCATAATCTTAATTGTGTTTGAGGGTTAAAGATCTTTTTTTTGTACATATCTTGCAATTCTTTTGTAATTTCTACACTTGTACTTGTGTATTATTGTCAATACTTTAATGCAACTATACTGAACAGGGTCAGTTGATGCAACTAATAAACCTTCAGAGGTCTGCAATCTTCTACGTTTTTCTCTATGCGCCATGTTATAAAGAGTTTAGAGTTAATAACAGAAACACCCTTATAGAATTTTCTCTACAAAGGTGTTCTGCTAAAGGTAATTTTGACAAATTGCAGTCTTTCCTGCTGTCACCTATATACAAATTTATACCCTATATGAATAGCTTTAAGTAAGCAAGATGTAAACTGAGTATTTTTGACTAATTAAAGCATTTGTACGACCTACATTTCAAGGTTTGAAAGGATTTCTATAGTTTACATCCAACAATACTCTTCCGTCAAAGAGTAATACTAAAATGATATAGCACTTCTAAGATGCAAAGCATCTTTTTGTAGTATATCATATGCATTTGCCATATTTGTCATGTCTTGATCTCTAAGCTCTGATAGCTTTTTAGTGATAGACTGGACAATTTCATTTTGTTCTGTAGTATTAAAGTCCCTTCTTAAAAGAAATACAACTTTATCTACATATTCACTTTTCATTTCTGGTTCTGGAGTAAGATAAGCTAACAGCTTTACTCTCCAATTTTGTACTAGTTTTTTCATAATAATTGTTATTAAAAAGATTTGTTTGTTAAAATTTCACGTATTATTTCTTTAAGTTTATAAGAAATACTATATATTTTAGTATATTTTACATCAGGTTCTCTGTTTTTGTTGTAAAACTTCTCAATTTGTTTATCTGTTATACTCATGATATAAATCTTTGTTGTACCCAAGATAATATGCCAGGATTATTCTTTTTATCATTACTCTTTTTTCTACCATTATATCTAATAGCAGTGTCATCTATTCCAAAATATTGTAAATTACGTATATCACATAACTTAGCTATTTCTTTCTTGTTTTCACCCTTCATTGACCAACCAATAGGAGTGTTGTCTTCGTCTTTTAAAATTTTAATTTTCATGTTATTTGTTATTAAGTATTTGTTATTAAAATTTCCAATGTTCTTCAAAATCTGGTGTATAACCAGAATATCTATCTACTAATGGTCTAGACTTATCTATTAACCATCTCACCTTGTATCTACCAAGCTTGTCTTGTTTAATAGATTGTAGTGATCTATCACCAAGCATAGCTTTAAAGCCTTCAGCACTCTTGAGACTGTTGAAGACTTTTGTAGCATACTTTTGTTCTTTATTGCTCATTAGATTGATTTTCTAATGAATTGAGTTCACATTCATTTTTTAAATCCTCTAATTCATTTGTCCAATCAATATATGATGCAACAGTGTGAGGTATTTCAGTAAATCCAACACCTGAAACAAAATAATGTTTCTCATGTCTTAAGTCTACTATTATGTCTCCTACTGATGTACTTCTTTTATTCAAAGAAGCATATTCATCAGAAAAATCATTCTGTGAACAATAAAAAGCATTTTGCAAAGATTTTGCTTTTACAAGTGTTACTTTTTCATAAGCAAACTGTCCTCTAATACAATCAGTATTAAGAACACCATTTTTTGGATGTAGTATTTTATACGTTATCATCTTTTATTATTTTGTCAGTTAATAATTTGTTTGTGTTTTACACCTAAAACTATAATACGACAGAGCTGTTCTCAGCATTCTCCTAAACGTACTGTCTATAATATCATAGAAACTGGTGTCCTCAACATCTTGGAAGGTTATTGAGTTTTTTGTTATTGTTACTAAAAGCGTGCTTTACAGAATGTCGCTTTTTGCCTGTGAAAATATAACAATAATACTATTTAGCTACTTCAAAGTAACCAAAGAAATAGCCATTGACTAATGTCTTATGAAATCTAACAGTTCTGTATCTGTTTTTAAGTAACATATATGCTACAATGATTTCTTGGTAAGTCCTGTGGATAAAATTAATTATTTTCATAATGATTAAGAGTTTAAATGTTCACTAAGGTCAGAACCTACAAATATAGCAGGTATCCAACCAAATATTAACATAAGCATTAATGTTGCACCATGCGTCATACATTCTTTAAACAGTAGATCAGAGAACATCCAACCTATTAGTCCCATTACAATCCATGTAATAAGAGTTGTAGCTATTACAGCTAACATAATTTTTGTTGATTTCATTTGTTTGATATAAGAGATTAAAAAATATGTGTTGCTATCTTAGGTAAATTTTAACGTGCCAAACCTACATATAAGGCACAGGTGATTTTTCATCTATCAGTCTTCAAGCATTGACTGGTGATTACTTTCTTTCATAATAAAGCGGGTGGAAATAAAAGTCATTAAAAAACAACTATATATTATATAAGTTCATATCCTTAGTAATAAGAACATCATTATGATCTATATAGGTAATAGTATAATTACCTTTTTCATCTGCTATTGTTTGACCTATGAATTTTTTCATTTGATTATTTATTTGTTTGTTTGCTTACTATCAGTGTTATAGCTATATAGTGCGCAGTTTTTATTGTTTTTTGAGAGGTTTTTTGTTGAGTTATAATAGTAGGAGAGTGGTTTTGTCATCATCTTAACCACTCTCATCCACTATCTTCTCAAACAAATAATACTTTATAAGTACTTGTATACTAACAAGTTACATTTTAGTAGTCTACTTTGTCCACAGGCTGGAGACAACTTTCTTATCTCTTTTGGTA
>Ga0208554_1000002_pt1 | contig 98856 bp, 138 predicted proteins | sample Colrivmet1371B02_FD_187628 | JGI IMG/M metagenome (GOLD analysis project Ga0208554, IMG submission 187628) | Estuarine microbial communities from the Columbia River estuary - metaG 1371B-02 (SPAdes) (version 2) | ecosystem: Environmental > Aquatic > Marine > Intertidal zone > Estuary | place...
TCTGCAATCTCCATTGTGTTTTCATATATGTCTGTGCGAGTGATTCCAGATTTATTAAAGTCTGCCTCAATCTCTTCTCTGGACTGAATGAATAGGTTATAGTCTTGAAAAGAAATTCTGCGGTCTGGATACAAATAGTTAAATCTTTCCATCATGTCTTTTATATTACGAGACATTTCAAAGTCTGAGTCTTTGTCTATCTTAGGAGAGGTAGATAGAATAAGCAATGCTTCTTCTAAAATTCTGTCTTCTTCTTTAGCAAAGTGGGCATCTCCTGTTGCAACCGCTTTGATTCCGAGTTTATCTGCTAGATTTAAAAGGGCAGAGTTGATCTCCACAGGGTTATGTGACTGCACTTCCACGTAAAAATCTTGTCCGAAAGTTTGCTTAAAGCCCTTGAGAAGAACCTCAGCCTCTTCCATGTTACCTTTATCGATAGCCTTACTAATGAGTCCATTAAGACATCCGCTGAGAACGATAATACCTTCGCTGTAATCATTTAAAACCTCTCTGTCAATTCTTGGTTTGTGATAAAATCCTTCATTCCATGCAAGCTCTTGAAGAGTGTTAATGTTTTCAAGGCCCTTTTTATTTTTTGCCAATAGGATAATATGATTATATGCCTGAATAGATTTATCAGTCTTAGAAGATCTATCAAATCTATCTGTTGGGGAAATGTAGGCTTCAACTCCAAGGATGGGCTTTATGCCAACTTCTTTTGCTGCAATTTGCATATCTCTATGTGAGGAAAGAGTTCCATGGTCTGTAATTGCAATTGCTGTTTGGCCAGCATCTAAGGCTGCCTGACATAATTCTTTAGGTGAATTTAGTCCATCCATTAATGAGTAGTATGAATGAACGTGTAGATGTGTAAAGTTCATTAGTATCCGCCCATACATTCATTTCTTGTATGATAAAGTCTAATCTTTATCATAGTCTTTTTATTTGGTGCATATAAATCTTCTTTGCAGCATCCACATTTTATGTGCCACTCTCTGGCAAAAAAATCGTATAGCATGCCTTTATAGTCTCGATACTTATTAGACACAAAAGTATCAAACGGATCTGGTATTTCGTATGAGATCATTATGCTATTCTACTAAATAAAGCAGGGGCAGTCAATAGACTGCCCCTGACTATAAATAGTTACCAGACTAAGTTACTATCTGAATCTGAAGGAGCAGTTGCCTCATGGCTTCCGCCTTCTCCATTAAAGAACGCTTCTTGCTCTGTATAAGGCAAGTCACGAATTGCTGTTGTCTCTAAGTCATACAGCTCAAGTGCTGATGAATCAAAAGCAACTTCATCCTTAGCTAAAGGAATGATTGTATAACTTGTGTCTGTTTTTGTACCAGTTCGCTTAATGCGCCACATTAGATTACTAATAGAACCCATTTCGCCAGCATACTCAATGAGAGTAGGCGTGATTGTTTTACCGCTTGAACCTTGTGAAAGAATTGCTACATATGGCTCTTCCTTGCCATCATCGATTAATACATTCATGTAAAGTCGTGAACGACCTTTCCATCCCGCCTTGTAATCTTTGCGGTGTTGCTCGCAACCATAGCACTTTCCCTGATCTTCCATTGAGCATAGTGCCTTGCGCTTGTAGTCTTTAGGGTTAGTATGCTCTACAGCAATGAAGCCTAGACCATTTTTTTCGTTGTACATTGGTGAATCTGGATCTAGTTCTTGCAAGAAGCGAACCTTCACGCTCTCTGCATCTTCTAGCTTTGCCCAACGTGCTTTTGTTCCGTCACCTTCAACATACGAAGGCTTGTCCATAACCTGATTTAATCCTTTTAATCCTTTTACAATACCCACTTGTATCCTCTTTTCTTATAGTTGATGGTATAAATCCATCTGTCTGTTTAGTATATCATATCCATGAGCGATATTCAATGTCTGATATTGAATTTTTTATACATATTTTTATTTCTTCTTCTGTTAAATCGCCAGCATCTTTAGCCTTGTTTGGGTATATCTCACGATATCCACACGAGGCCCAAGAAATATCTTTGTTCCTTAGCTTGCTAGAAATTGACTTGCCTAATTCTCTTCCAGCTTCATCGGCATCTGTCATTATGATTATTTTATTAAAGTGTCTATTTAATAAAGACTGCTGCTCATTAGATAAAAATCCTCCTAGTGTTGCAACAACATTTGGAAAGCCTGCCTGATGAATTCTTATTGCGTCAAAGTTGGACTCGCATACTATTACTTGGTCGCCAATCTTTTTTGCCCTATGTATATTAAACAACGTTTTGCTTTTTGGCAAACTGGTGCTGTTCTTAAAAGCTTTGCCCTCGATAGATCTTCCAACTAAACCAATTGGAATTCCATCTGGACTATGAACTGGAGTGATAACCATATTCATTGAAGGAGAATACCCAATGCCAAAATGCTTCATGGACTCTACGTTAATTCCTCTAGACTCAAGGTACGATCTTGCATTTATGCTACCAGCTAAATCTAAATGAAGTCTATCTAATGTTTCTTGTGAAAATTTTTCAAATGTTGGCTTATCTTCAAGCATCTCTTCCATAATCTCATCAAAGTTATTGAGTGCTTCTGTTTCTTTAGCTGCAATTAATCTCAACGACTGGAAATCATTTTTGTGCATAGTGCGTTTAATTAAATCTATTAGTGTTCCAGTTTCTCCACATGCAGGATTAAAGCATATAAACGCTCCAGATGTTTGACTTACGCTAAAACTAGAAGTATGTCTATTAGAATGAAATGGGCAGTAGCATAGGAAATCATTGCCTGTCTCACCAACAATATTCAATCCAATTTCTTTTAGGACTGACTTAATGTGGCTTGGGGCGTATTCCTTGGTATCAATCTGTTTTGAGTTGTACCCTCGAATTGCCATGCCTTTTTCCTTCCTATGTATATGCCGTGAAGAGTCATTAAGAACTTCCACGTTTCTCCAGTAAACTCTATTGAGAAAGCTGGATCAATATCTAATACTCTCACGTAGCCTTTGCCACGCATATCCTGTATCAATAAGTTTTCATACTGAGGTCTCAAGCTTATGATCTGTGAGTTATCATGAAACTGTACCTCTATTTGAAATCTTTTAATTCTTTTGTGTGTCATCCGCAAATGGGTTTTCGTAAATTTCTTTGACGATACCCCTATTGATATCCCAATCTAGGAATACTCCGAAGTCATGGCCGTGTCTATTCTTTCTAGAAACAATCTCAATCATGTCAGTTCCCTTGTACTTATGAATAGCCATAGCCATATCTGCATCATATTCAATTGCTTTTGACCAAGCAACCTGGCTCATCATTGGCGGATTATCTTGATCAGTAATATCATCTGCAGTTGCGGCAGTAATATCAATGATAGGGATATTGTTTCTTACGGCTAAGTTTTTAAACTCACGAGAAATATTCATGTTACGTTCTGTAGGTGCCTTTGAATTATTGTTATCAGTAAATAGCTGATGATAATCAAGAATAACAATATCTGGTTTGTGCTGATCTATCTTAGCCTGAATAGCATTTGGTGTTACGTTTCCAGAACCCTCATTTGAAACCAAGATGAATTTATTCTTGTCCGCAAATTTCTTTCCAGACCATGTTCTAAAGTCATCAATGTTAATGTCGCCCTTAGCAAAATCGCTAGCCTTGAATAAGCCTGAGCCAAGCATTGTATAAATTCTGTCACGCATATTCTCTGGTGTCATTTCAAGGGAAACGATCATGGGCTTAAATCCTTGTTCCCACGCCTTACAGGCTAGATAGGATGTAAACCATGTCTTACCACGTCCTGGCCAGCCAATGGCCACTATAAGGTGCCCAGGAGCCATTCCAGTGGGGTATGCTAAATCAATTGACTGGAAGCCAGTCTTAATGCCTGGGGAACCACCCATCTCGGCTGTACGGACCTTCAGGGCCTCTAAATGCTTAATGGCATTATCGGCATCTGTTATATCCAAGTCACGTACGTTATTGGTATATTTATTTAAACTAGATAGCTGTGATTGAAGTTCTCCAATTACTCTAGATGCAGCATCCTCTTTTAGCATAGAACCACCACGAATTAAAATACTCTTAAGCCTACTCGATAAAAATTCATTCTTTAGATTATCTAAATAGTATGCTGTCTCTCCATTTGCATTTAGGTCTGGCTCAAAGTCTTTAAACTTTTCTTGAAGGATTCCTACTTCTGGAATTGCTTTAAACTGATTATAATATGACTTAAGTCCATTCCAAACATCTCCGTGAGAAGTAAATAGTTCATCTACGTTCTCTGCCATTACTGTGCTAATATCTTTGTTCTTGCAGATAGCAGATATTAATGTTGCTTCTGTATTCATAGCCCGCCTTCTTCCACCATCTTCTTCGTAGACTCTCGCAATAGTCGGCGTGTCTCAATATCTTTCTGTAACTCTATTCTAGCATTTTCCATTTTATCAAAGTTGTAGTAGAAAAACTGTAAAGGGTGCCCAGCTTTTTCTAAGCTAAAATAATAATATAGCAGGTCATTAGCTTTTTGAAACCCTACGCTATCTATAACATCTTGCATAGCCCACTTTTCTCTAAACTTATTTAAAGTAGGTGCTTTACCATATCGGTCCTTGTATAGATTCTGATATGTTGTCATAAGAATATAGGGCTCTTTATTGTTTGCCACTCTTAAGCTCTTCCTCTACCTCACTTGTTTTTTGAATTAGTTTATTCTCAACAAATGCGTACACTCTTTCCGTAGCAGAATCAACAGTCTCACCCTCACGAACATCATCTTCTACTCCAACATTAATTTTAATGCTTTCGTAGTTGCCTAAGTTTCTGGTAAAAGAAAGATCTACTTTTACTCGTGTTGTCATTTGTGCTCCGCCTTCTTGTGTCTAGTTAAAGTATCGTTAGCAAATATACCCCAACGAACTTCTATATCTTTGTTACAAATATCGCAGGTCACTACTCTACCCTTTTCCATTAGTCTGCCTTCCATACTGGTACAAAGCCGCTGTCTGTCTTAGTATACAATATAAAGCTATGTTTGAGAAGAGCTATTAATTCCGCCTTAGATGGAACATTTTTTGAATGTCCAGATTCAAGGATATACTCGTGTAGGTCAAGTACGTCTTTGTCGCTAAACATATATTTATACCATTTATCTTCTGAGCCACTGCCTATTGGATAAATCTTTTGTGGACACTTAATTTTTCCCTCTAGAATATAATCCTGTATTGTAACCCTATGCTTATTTAGCATAGAGGCTACTTCAACAATACTATATGCGTTACCCATACTTTTATTTACTTCTGAGTATGGGTATAGCATTCTTTTTTTATCTACATAAGACCAAGCAATTACTTGATCCTTAGCTCTAGATAAACTAAGAGTCTTGTGTATTTTTCCGTTTAAGAAGAAATACCGTATTTCTTTGAGTGATTTTCCTCTAGTGTCTCTAGCCATTTCCCCAACTTATTTGTATTTTTATTCATCATCCAGCGCTTACCGCACATGATGCAAAACAATTCCATATGCATTTTTTGAGAGAATACTCTATCTATGAATACTCTGCCTCCGCATTTATTACACTTTATCATACCTGAAAGAACTTTCCATCCACGACGCATGAATAATCTGGTGAAACATGGATCATTTGAATATGAGGATAGTCATTGACAATGTGTGCAACAGCAAATCCTTTTTGCCAGTCATGGTGTTGGGTATACTTCATACCTGGACCTTTTTCATCACACATGTGACCAATTTCATATCCACGAAGAGTTTCTCCCTCTCCGTTATTTCTAAGTTCATATGTTACCATATGTGAAGCAATTCTATGAGAGTGTCCACGAATTAGTGAGATCTGCATGTCTTCCATGTCTTTTCTTGCTGATCCTGTTGCTGCAATAGAAAGTCCATGGTGTACGTGTATGTCTCCAAAGCGGCGCTTAGGTAGTTCATCATAATAAATATATTCGTAGCCAAGTGAATCTAAAGACCACAAAGCTTCTGGAGTCACTTCATTAATATAGTCTGGAAGCTTAGCATCAACGTAATTAAAAATACGTATATCATGATTACCTAAAGCAGAAAATAATTGTGCGTTAGGAAGCATTTCTCTTGTCTTTGCATAAAAATCTCTAGCACCCTTTGCTTCATGTCGCATCATTGGAACAATCAAGTCCCTGCTATCATTTTTGTGAAGCTGCATAAATTCTGCTGAGCGGCCTTCTGTATATTTACTATAGCATGCTTGATCATCAGTATCACCAAGGTAGTCAACAACGTCTGGCTTAAACCATTTCATTACTTTAAACCAAAGCTCGATCATCTTGTCATCTTGATAAGGGAATTGCTGGTCCGAAGATAGCATCCACTTTAAATCGTTTGTCATTATTTACCCTAATGTTAGTAGGCCATGAATATTCATGGCCTATAGCGCTACGTTAAATTGTAGCATTATGCTTTATATTGTCAATACCTATTTATGAGGGACTAACGGCAATCCATTGAACATAGACATTGCCACCCATTGTTGCACCAACTGGCATCATTCGTACGGTAAATCCAGTTGTGCTTGTTGACGTTACTACTGGAATATATTTCTGATTTAAAAAATTTTTTCCACTTGTCTGCCATATAGTACATGTTATATTAGGGACTGATGTAAATTTTTTCTTAAAAGTAATAGCAAGGTTTCCTTCTCCGTTAACTAGACAGTCAACCGATGGTCTACCAGAATCTATTATCTGTGCCCCGCCAGATCCAGGTGCATCTGGATCTACAATACTGCTTCTAGCCATGCTATTAATTAGATTAATGTTTGAAACAATGTTAGACAGAAGCTCCGATGTAATTGGATCTCCTGGGTTAACCAGCATAGTCTTTAATGGTTCTGCCATTTTATTTCTCCTTTGGCTCCTCAGCAATTTGTGTTTGCTGAAGCTGCGTTATTTCTGCACGAAGAACTGCAATGTGGGTCTCATAGTTTGAGACAAGCTCACCAATTCTTTGCTGTAATGCCTGTATTACTAATTCTAGCTTTTCCATTTTTATTCCTTTTCTGCTTAAATCAAGGATACCATTATCCTCTAATTCTGTCTAGTATTGATTCTTGTAATATGAGTTTGGCTTTTCTATATATTCTTCGTTAGAGTTCAAAGCCTCTACATGGTCATAAGCCTTTTGCTTATATTTATAGTCTGCTATAACTGATCCATCTTCGGACTCAACAGTATACCTTGTATTGCTATCATTTAAACCAACTTTATACATTTTCTAGCCTTCCTTCAATTTCCTCTATCTTTGCAGATAAATATTTAACCGCATTAAAAAGATGTGGTATTAGATTTTCTCTAAAAATACTCATGTACTCTGGGTCTCCGTCTTCATCGACTGCTCCTGGAACTCCGTCAACTATATCCATATATTTTGGATAAAACTCTTTTGCCAAAAATCCTATTGCTTTTTCATCTGTGTCTTCTGCCAAATTGTCATGGAACTTATAAACATTAATATTTTTTATGTCATCAATAAAAGATGTGTCATTAAAAATTTCAATATTTTTCTTTAATCTTTCATCTGAACCTGCCGCAAATACGGGTGTAGTTGTAGAATTGGTTGCATTAATTCTTCCTACACCAATCGTATTTGATCCGTCGTTTCTTCTTTTATAGAATTGTATCATTTGAGTAGAGGTGGCTATGTCGCTATTTAGGAGTGCATTAGTGCTAAAGTTTCTTGATACTTTAAGAACTTCATTTGTTGTTGCATTGTTTAATGAAGCTACGGCAACGTAGTCTGCTATTGTGGTTGAAACAGACAGCATTGTAAATTGTCCTAGATAATTTGAGTACATTCTAAAGTCACCACCCTGCAATTGTGAAATAGCTGTAGTCCATCCTGTAGCACCTGCGGTATAAAATTTAATATATGAGGATGCTCCTACCGCAGCATCTAGCCTTATATCGGATCCAGCTTTCATATATAATGCAGAGTCTCCAGTAACTCCAACGGATATTGTTCCATTGCTATTTATAGATGTTCCTCCGCTTGATATTGATGATGTTCCAATTGTCCACCCAGCAATGGATCCAGATGTTGCAGATAAAGGACCGCTAAATGTTCCAGATGCTCCTGTTAGATCTCCTTTAAATATAGCACTTCCAGTAGAGGCATCTATAGAAAAAGTTGGAACGTTTAAAGAGTTATATGCCGCTATACCAGAACTGTTCATAACAACTCTTGCACCAGTTCCTGGCCCAGTTGCACTTGCGCTGCCAGTAGAAAATACGGTTATGCCTGCTGAATTAATTGCAGTTATGTTATTAGCAGAATCTGTTATTGTGGCAGCGCTTTTTGTTAATTTTGTAGCTACTGCAGTATTAGTTGTTCCTAGATTAGTATTAGTTGTTGCTAGATTAGTATTAGTTGTTGCTAGATTAGTATTAGTTGTTGCTAGATTAGTATTAGTTGTTGCTAGCTGATCACTAGTTGCATAACCAGCAATTGTTGTACCTGTTCCAAACACTGCACCATTAACAAAAAGTGTACCATCTGATCTAACTCTAAACTTAGCATTGGCATCTGGTACATTGTTTCCTGCCCATGCAAGCCATGTAAAGCCACCATTTACTAATCCAGTGTTTAAATAAAATGCTGTGGCTGCTGTTGAGCCCAACTGAATTTGTCCAGCACTGTCAAGGATTACATTGTTTTTTGATAAAGTTGTTCCACTTAAATTCCATCCAGCAATTGATCCAGCATTTGCTGTGATTGTTCCATTTGCAGCAGATAAAGTTACTGAATTTGTTCCGTTTGCAACCTTAAGTCCAGTTGAGTTTAATGCAAAGCCGTTTCCAGTTAAATTACCAGTAGCAGAATCAATAGTACCGCTATATATTGAAGCTCCAGTAGTAGACATAAAAATGTTTCCACTAAATGTTCCTCCACGTGCAGTTATGTTTCCATCAATTGCAAATGTTGATCCGTCCCAAAGCAAGTAGTTACTTGTTGCGCCACCAACTTTTAATCTTGCGCTATTTGTTGCGTTTACATACCAGTAGTTGCTTGAGTCAAAGTAGAGTCCTTTATTCGTATTAACCCCTCCGACACCTACGCCAAATTGAAATGGCCCTCCAGTAATAAAGTTAGAGACCGACGGAGTACCAGCTACCGTAACATTTGGGCCAGCTATGTAGGCAGAAGAAGTGTTATTGTATTCATCATAAGTTGCAACTGCTACTTGATATGTTGATCCAATTGCAAGCCCAGCGAGTTTATAAGTTGTTCCAGTTCCTGGAGAGTCAACGTATGAGTATGTTGCTCCGTTGTCATTACTAAATCTAATTCTATAGCCTCTAATACCTCCGCCAGTTACTGCTGGCCAAGATATGTTTACAAAAGCATTGAAGCCTAGGTACCCAGAGGTATCTATTCCACTTACCGATGTGTCAACAGATGTAACATTTGCTGGACCAGTTGTATCTACAACAATAGGATCGCTAGCTTTAAATGGACCATAAGTAACACTTTTTTTGTGATAATCTTGATCTCTTGTGTCTACACGAATCCATCTATTATTTGTATTAGATACCAAAATGGTTGCAGAGTTTCCAGTTCCATTCCAAACTAAATATTCTTCTCCAGCAAATGCTCCTGTTAAACTTTCATATATTTGTGCATCAATAAACCATTTATTAGCAGGTAAACTTTTATCTATTGGATCCCACTTTACACCATAAAGTAATAATCCAGGGGTTACAACTAAATTTGTAACTGGCTTAGTGTAGTCTGGTGCTTCAAGTGTAAAAGAAAAGTTTGGTGAGCGTGGACCAATTAATAACTCAGAAGCATTTTCTGGGTCTTGATATAGGTAAGCAAATGAAAATTGATAGATAGCATTTGCTACAACGTTTAATCCAGATTTCTGTAGTGTAAAAGAATTTGCACTTTTCTTGCCTGCATTACTAGCAGCTGCAACTGGGGTAGGCTCCTGGTCTGCAGGAATAGTATCTCCGCCGCCATCTAAAGTATTTAGCCATCTAAATGACATTATAAGAACCCTAAATTAATTTTATACTCTATGTCCATCTCTACACCAAGCACTTTTACTATTGGACTAGAGAGCACTGATCTACTTATAAGCCCATACTGAGGATTATATCTATCATCGTCATTAAGCCTTAGCCCATCCAAAAGTACTGTTGTAGATACTGAAGATTTAGCTTTTGCGCCAACTTCAATCTTTTTTATGCTAGAAAAGTCGGTTGCTCCTGTAGATGTAAAAGTTGAATTAAAAAGACTTGATAGTTTAGCAGATAATACCTTATGACCAATAGACGTGTCTCCAGGGAATCTAATTTCTTTATAGTTAGAGGCCGAGCTATAAAATCTTGCATAAACATAATCTAAGTTTAAGTCAGATTGATAAAATGCAAAACTCATACTATCTTCAACACCGTATCCAGAAATGTTAAATATTGTATCTAGGCTATAAGATTTAGATCCGCCGTTTATAGCAGATACAGAAAAAAATGAAGACCCTATTTTTGGAGCTGGGCTTAAAACTTTTGTTGGCTGAATGCCATTGCTGTCAAGCCAAGATGTTGTATCTTCAAATGAAGATATGTACCTTGAAGAGTAGTCTGTTGCCTGAGCGTATGCTGTAGGGAAAATTCCAATTTCTGAAATAATGCCTTCCACATCTGTTGGCAGTGTGGTTTTATAAACTACAGCATAAGTTGTTTGACCAGTAGAAGTGTCTGTTTGTATATCTATGCTTCCTAAAGTTACTCCAGACCTATAGAATTCAAATTGTAAGTCCGTGTCATTTACAGTTGCTGGTATTGAGCCTATACCTATTGCAATATCTTTTTGATTAAAGTTAAGTCCATTTGCTAAGTAAGAGGTGATAAACCTTTTTCCAAATTTTGTTATCATATTATAATAGCTCCCTTTACCGTATCTCCTACGCTGTTCTTTACCTCAAATGTAACTTTTAGAAACCTATTATTGTTTGCGTCATAATATATTTCTGGGTCAGTAATTATTTGTCCCGAAGAATATCTTTTCCCCGTTGATCCAATTAAAACTATGTCTTCTAGATTTGGTGCTGGAAGACCTGGGTCAACTGGGTCAACGTATCCTGGGCAACCAAACTGCGTGTTATCTTCAAGACATGGGTCTACTATTTCTCCGCCTTCTCCTGGATTTCCTGGAACAAAACTCTGCACTACTTGATTAGTATATAGGTTAACTACATCGTATTGATCTGTTTTTAACACGCCAATCAACGGGGAGTCTAAAGGAAGCTGTACCTTTATTCCACCCGCTATTTGAGATTTTCCTATTTTAGGATTTTTTCTAACCATATAAAGATTCTACCATTTCATTAAACATAAATCGACCTGCAGGTTATTCTAGTGGCTGGATCGGCGCTATAAGACTGCTCTACGTCTAATACAATATATTTGCCAGATGTCTTGCCTGTGTCCTCTGTAGAGTATATTAAATTGTTTGGGTAAGATATCTCTACGACATCTCCTATTTCAACAATAGGGTTGGGGAAAACATCGAGTGTCAAAACAATTTGTTGCTTTGACCATTGGGTTCTCATCCAATCAGATAATTTTTTTGCTTCTTCTTCTCTTTGTATCCAAGTGGATTCAAATGCTACCTGCTCTTCACCTTTAGTTGAAGATAGCCCTGGGTCTATGTACTCAAATGGGTCAAGGGATGTTATGGTTTCTCCGACGACAATAAAACTTTTTTCTCCTCCATCTGCTATATCAACAAATGCGCCAGTATTGTTTAATATATAAGCGTCAATTCCAAAAGAAGTCATATCATACCCCAGCAGTGTGACGTTAGGATTTAAAACTATTTGAGGGTATTTAACAATACCAGGCCTTGTTGAGTATTTGGTAGATATCTTTTTTATTTCTCTTGCAACTGGGCCAAATTCTTTTATCCATGGAGCCTTGGTGTCTGAATTAGATCCAGTAAAAACAAAATCACCAAACAGGTTCTGCAGAGAGTTTGATGCCGAAATATATGATCCATAATTATCATATGATGTAGCTGAGTTAAACTCATCTTTCTTTAAAGCAGAAGCGTATGCATAATCAAAGGATGACTCTCCTTCAATCCCAATTAAAGAAATCTTATTGCTTATTGCTATTGGATCGCTATCTGTAATTGTAATAATTTGATTATTAAATTTAATTTTAAACTTCAAAGAACCAGCTGTTTCTCTAGAAACTCTAACATCTATTCTATAAAATTTTCCTCCAGAAACTCCAGTAATTGAATTATCTTCAGCTGTTTGTGAATCTTGAAGTGCTTTTTGTACCCCATTGATTACTTTAAACATTTGTACATCTCTATGATTCAATCCTTTGTTGGCTACATTTTGAGAAGTTGAAATTTTTAGCATGTATCCATTTATACCAGAGGTTGGTATGGCTGGGACATATGGTGTAGAAGAAATTCCTATTCCTAGCCCAGCAGAAACTGATTGCTCTCCAGTAATTCTACCAAAGCTATCAGTAACAAATTTAAAAAACAAAGCAGTTCCAACAGAGAAGTATTTTTCTGTAGAAATATCTACCGTTGATGCTGTTGGAGTAATTGAAGCAGCGTAGTATTGTGGAGATTTTGGAGGAGTAACAATTCTAAGAAGTGATCTAGAAACATTTTGTCCTGAACTATCTGTTTCTTTTAAAGAAAACACTGACTGGTCTGGGATAACAGTATTTGTGCTAAAATTCATTTTAGAGCCAGACCATTCATTTTTTAATGAATCTATACTTACTTCATGACTTTCTCCTACTCCAACCCCTTTTCCAGTAGCGTTAAATGAATTTCTTTCTTTGATTCTGTATCTTAGTGTTGCTTTGAAGGTTCCTATCTTACTTTCTCCCAACCACTTTGCAATATCTGAATCAGAAGTTATCCACTTTTTAACTATAGTGTTTGGTGCTGAAATGGGCTCATATTGAAATTCAATTGCATCATATTTTATTATTTCATTATTAATTAAAAAGTATCCAGACTTGTTGTAAAAAGATGTATCTGCCAGGCTACTATATGCACTAATTGGTGCAAGTGACATAACGCCGAGTGGTGCGTCTACTAATTCTATTGGTGGAGTGGCGGTCAGAGTTTTTTGTAGTGCTGCTGCTCCAATTGCAGATGGCGGAGATACATAAAGATTGTCGGATGAACCTGAGTAATTTGTACTTATTATTGGTGAATAAATTACCTTTACTGCTTTAACAGAAGGCACCGTTTCTTTATTTAAAGAAATGATGTTAGGAAGATTTAACAACTTTTTCTCACTTCTAAATTTAAAATTAGAACCTCTAGCTTTATCAAATAGGTAGTCCCTTGGATAAAATTGAAGAACATCGTCGGCATCAAATGTTGCTATCATCTGGGTGTCTCTACATAAATCTTGTATGTGCTCCCAAACTGTTTTTGTATCTTCTGTGTACCAGAACAAAGGGACTATGGTGGCTGTATCTGTTAGGTCCGTGCTATCTTTATTATATGTATTAAAGTTGTATGAAGTAAACCCTATGCTATCTAACAGCCTTCTAATAATTGCCTGATAAGGTGCATTTTGAATTACAATATCTGGAGCTAGCGTTTCTTGTAAAAATTTTGCTCCGTCTAATCCTTGTATATCAATCTCTCCAAATTCTGAAATTGCAAAAGAATCAATGTAAAAAACTCCCTGAAAAATCATGTCTGAACCAATTTTATGAAATGGTAAAGCTTTTACATTTTTATATAAATTAATATTAGATTTATTAAATGCAACAGTCTTATCGTACTCTACTCCCTTTTTGTCAAATCCTTCCAGGGATAGAGACATAGCGTTTGCTGTAACTGATCCAACTGGAACAATTCCAGATGAGCTATCTGAAGACATTTTTGAAATTTGAAAAGATGTTACCCTATCAGAAACATCTTGTATATATCTTGCTCCAACTTCAATCACACCAAGGTATGAATTTGCCTTGTCAATAGTGCTTACAGACACAGTAATGTTTTTGATATCTACTGGAGCCGATGGTGTTGAAAATTTTGTAGTTGACCATGAGGATGCGCTTGACCACAAGCCTCCATTATAATAAAGCTGAACTAGTCCATTCTGTTGAACAACTGCATTCGTGGATATTGTTGCTTCTACATTAGCATAGTTCTTTATTTTAATGGACCAGGTTGAAGGCTTAGAATATGAAGTTTCAAATTTAACTACTATTGTATTTGCAACAGCTGTTTGAGCTGCTGGGTACTCTACATTGATATTACAATTGGTCAAGGAAAGGTTCGAGGCTGGACCAGCCAAGAAATATTTATATTGATTTTTTGCACTTGCAAAATAAAGTCTAGTCGGAAGCTCTTTGGAAACGTTATACTTTGGTATAGCAACTGGAGCCATTTGATTTAATAAAAAATAGCTTACTCCTGCAGTTAAAGGTCTTCTTGGATCTATTATATTGGTTAATGGAAATAATTTTTTATATGGGTAGTATTGTTTACCAGTAGATGAAACAGTTTGTGTTATTTGAAGATCACCTTCAGGATTTTCATCTGTACCATTTGGCCCTCTTACTTTAGCGCCATTAATTAAATCATTCATATTATATTCTAGCCAGCATCCGCCTGACATTGAATATGCTTCAGATGTATTTATCTTGTCTTTAGTTGCTTGACTTACTTGTAGCATTATACTTCTTCCAGTGCTATAGATACATCCCAAAATACTTGTGTCCCTGCAGATGGAATATCTTTTATGTTTCTTCTAACCATGGTTGATGAAAATGAGGTAAATGAAGCAAGGAAGGTCTCTGATCTTGTAGAGTTATATGCAATCTTTACGTTAAATGTCCCTTGTCCTTTAGCGCTTAAATAAAAAGATTTTATATCTTCTGCTCCCCAGTATCCGTCCACCGTCATAGTGTTATATGAAGGAAGCATGTTCCAGGAGGTGGATACTATCTTCTTATCGGCTATAAACAGCTTTCTAAGGCTTCCATTGGCCATTCTAGCGGTCTTCTCAAACCTTTCGGTATCTACTGATATCGGAGACCTATTATGCTCACTTAGGGATTGGAAAACTCCAGCATCGTCTTGTATAAACAATGCTGCTCCTACTGGTAAAATTAAAGCTGCCATTAGATATTCTTCCCCTGTCCAACCATTTTAACATTAACCTTAGCCTTTTGTCCAATAACAACTTCAGCTTTTTTAACAATCATATTAGATAGAGCCTCTACATCCATTCCATCAGATGCGTATATGTTTTGATTAACAGTATAAGATGCTCCAATTGCTCCGTCTCCTCTTACATTAAATGAAGACCTATTAAAATTGTATTTTGGCATTGATGCTTCTGGATTAAATGGGTTCATGCTGGCTGGCACTATAGATTCGTTCTTATGAATCAGCGCTAACATATCCTGTGGAACTACGTTGATTCCATCTTTAAATTTAGGAATGCTTACCATTCCTCCATCAGACATTCTGGGCACTAATATTGGTTGCCCCAAAGCTTCCTCTGCCTTTTTTATTAAATTCATAATATGGTTTAGGCCTTGGTGTTCATTCCAGCGAGATCCAGCCAATGGTGTTGACAAAAATGGGGATGACCGACTTATTGATCTTCCAAGTTCAGAATCTTTCATTAACTTCATTAGCAATCTTAGCTCGTCATCAGTTAAAGAAGATTTTAGTTTTTCTAATGCTTCTGGATCAATTTTTCCTTTTGCTGGAATTGGTGATGTCTTATAAAAATCTCCTAAAACAGTAGACCTTTTAGGCCCTGTTAGTAAATTTTCCCAGCCTGAACCAATTTTTGTTGCTGTTCTTAAACTATCTATAGTCGATGGATTAAACACATTAGCATACTCATCCATCATGCCACCCATACCTATAGGTGTTGGAAAAGATTCTGCTGGAACTTCTACTTTATAAAATCCTCCATATGGTGCTTCAGCCAACTTGCTTCTTGTTTGGCCTAGATTTCTTAAATATGAAGCAGCCATCTTTGAGCTTAATGACCAATATCCTCCTAGCTCATGTGCAATACTTGAGCTAAAAATTTGTTCTGGAGTAAGAGACGGATCAAACATCATTTGTCCCTCAACCTGATTTTTGTAATTCCATGGAGCTCTAACGGCTCTAAACATTGATAATGGCTGAGAAGGGGACAAGCCGTGTGCTTGCAAATAAGCTGAGTTTGCTGCTTTTATAAAATCTGAAGGATTATCTATTTGAGATGGAGAAGGACCAGAAGCTGTGGAAAATCCAGTTCCACTCCATCTAGAAGTTGCATTTTCTGTGCTTCCAGCTATAGCCTTAAAGAAATCATCTTTAGTCATTCCATCAACAACTGGATTTTTTGATTTTTTCAAAATTTCATAAGCTTGGCCCCAATATTTTCTAAGTGCTGCTCCATGATCCGAAGCTTCATCTAGCATTGATGTAGATAGCCTTAATGTGTCTGGCGCTGTAAGATTTGGTACTTTGTTGCCAGAAGATTCTGCTGACTCTAGCATTGCTCTGTGCAAGTTTCTCATTATTGTTGTGCTTGCTTTAGTAGATTTTATTATTTCTGTAGATCCAGTTGCTAAATTCCCTGCTAAACCAATTTTGCTTGCTGCGCCTACTTTGCCTCCTAGCCCCATTCCAAAAAAGTTAAGTGGCATCAAGGCAGCTGAAAGGTTATCTCCCTTTCTGCCTTGTCCAGCAATCTTTCTTAAGAGTGCAACTGAGCCAAGTGGGTCGCTTGCCCATCCAGGAAGATCGTCATGACTCTTAGATAAATTAGATACGTATCTTTGGAACCAATTTTGTTTTTCTGGAAGATTTCTTCCATGTCTATGTCCTACTGGACCACCTTTGTGGAACATTAGTGGACCAAATCCGTATGCACCATTTCCAATGCCTCCCATAGAGGCTCCAGAGCCTGCAAGTCGCATTGGATCTTTATCAATACCCATACCTGGGCCACGTGATTTGCCTGGCTGCTCTTGCATTTGATGCCAGTAATCTGATTGCTGTGGTGTCTTTCCAGTAAACTTAAGTCCTGGAATTTCTGTTCCGCCCCAAATATCTTTACCGTTTGATGGGCCGTATCTTAGTTCTCCCCATCTTCCAGTGCGTGGGTTGCCAGTTGGAGCACCATTGCTCCAGTAATCTGGAAGATCAGGACGCCATGGGAAAAATGGAAGCTGTTGTTTTTGAGGCTTCTGTTTTCCTACTGGGCCACCCTCTGCTCTTCTGAGTGCTTTGTGTAGAGAATCTACTGCGTCTGAGCCGCCTGCTGCATCCACAGCCTTTGCACTAAATACATATTCTCCGTCTGAAAGCATTGCTGGAATAGAATCTGATGTTTTTGTTCCTGGACCAGATATTTTTCCGCCTTCATGTAAAGCAGGTGTCTTTGGAGCTGGACCCATCCAAATTGGAGTTCCTCCAGTTGTATTCTGCTTATATCTTTGTCCATCAACAATGAATGTTTCTCCTGGCTGAAGGTCAAGTCTCTTTCTAATAGCATCACGAGCTTCTGCATTTAAAACCTTTACCTTTTTACCGTCATACTCTTTAGTCTCTTTGCTATCAGAATAATCACCAGTTACTGCAATGTTTTCTCTTAGTGGTGCTTTGCCATTTATTCCCTTGACTGCATTAACAACATCTGATAAAGTTTTACCCTCTTTACCCTTAATGCTATTTGCAAGAGCTTCATTTACTCCTGTAGCAGCACCAGATTTTGCTAGAAGAGCTAAAGCATTTTCGTATGGAGCAATTGGAACTTTTGTAGTAGTTGTAACTGGACCAGCTGCTGTTATTTCAGTAGTAGTTACTTCTTTATACTTTGGCATTGCTGCGCCAGTTGCAGCTTCCATTGCAGCTACAAAGCCAGCTGCTGCAGTCTCATTCTTCTTCATATAATCTTTAACTGACAATCCAGCTGCTGCCGCATTTCCATAAAGAGCAGTCATTGAATCATTTACTTTTTTAATTGCAGCTTCTTGCTTAGCGTACTTATCTTTTAATTTATCTAGGCTTTCCGCTGCGATTTGTGCCGCATCGCCAAGTTTTTCTTGCTTATTAGCAATAGCTTCTGCCGCATCCTTTAAAGGCTTTGTTGCAGCCTCTGTTGCCTTATCAATGGCATTCATCTGAGCTTCTGTTTGTTGTTGTGAAGTTAATGACTCTAAATCAATTCTTAAGCTTTGAGCCTTTTCTGTATCTCCAACAGCAACTGCATTTGCTATTTCAAGTCTAACCTTTTCAATTTCTCTTCCTAGGTCAGCATCTTTTTGTGCTTCTGACAATGCTTTCTTTCTTGCTTCTGCAAGTTTGTTAATTGCCTCAATCTGCTTATTTAAAGACTTTAATCTATCTCTATCAGATATTTGCTCTGCAACAGTCTGGCCCTTAAGAGCTTTTGTATACCTCTTAATTTGATCTTCTAATTTACCTAAAGATGCGTACTGTTCTTTTAATATACCCGCTCTATTTGTTGCAATAACCGAATCAGATATAGCTGCAAATGAGTCCGCAAGAAGTTTTGTTTGAGCAGCATTTAATTGAGAAAGGTCTCCATTAAATCCTTGTGCCTGCAATCTAATCTTTTGCCATACGCTTACTACAGTATCAGATCCATTAATCATTTTCTTTACTTCAGGATTTGTCTTAGCCATCTCATCAACTGTTGCCTGAGTAATTACTGTGCCAGCCTCTTTAGACTTATTAATCTTGTCTATCATTATCTTTTCAGCTTCTGCGTATGTAAGAGACTTTGTTTTTCCAGTCAAATCTTTTGCTACAAGTCTTTCTCTCTTAGCTATTAAATCATTAATTCCAGTTTCAGTTGCCATTAAAGCTGTGTTTAGAGATGCAGCTTTTTCTTTATTTCCCTGATCTCTAGTATCTGCTCCAAAACTTGTTACTGCAGAAACTGCAGCAGTCTGAGCATCTGTAATTTCTTTAAAGCTGGAGTTACCCATTGTTGCAGTAATTGATTGATCTTTTTTATTTGAAAGCTGAAGCATTGTGAAAACTTTTTTAGTTGCTTCATCAGCAGACATTCCAGCAGCGATAAGTTGTTCTTTAATTCTACGAACAGCATCTGGTACTTTATTTGAAGGCTGACGATCAAGTGCTTTAATTTGTTCTGCAAATGTTTCTTTTACTTCAACCTTTAGCTTTTTGTATTCTGCAATTGTAAGCTGGAATGGTGTACCGCCGTCTTTCATGCTTTCGTATACTAGCTTATTTGCAGCCGCCATGTCTTTTGAATCTTGAATTGTGTCTTTAATTTTTGAACCAAAGTCTGTGAATCTAAGATTAGCTTTTTTGGCAGCCTCTGCTGTCATTCCAAATGTAGATATATTAAGTGTTTGTCCTTCTTTGTAATGCTTCCAGGCCTTGTATCCGCCATAAACTGCTGCCGTTACTGCTGCAAGTGGGGCAACAAGCCCTGCTACTCCTGCGGCAGTTGCTCCAAGCCCTGCTGATGCAACACCTGCTGATACTGATTTTGCTGCCATGCTTGCAACTAATTTTCCAGCACCTTGCATAATTGCTGGACCAGCCATCGATCCAACCATTGAGCCCATCATCATTCCATTTTGTCCGCCAAGTGCATTTCCTATTGCTCCACCTGCAGCCATACCACCCATTGTTCCCATAAGCATGCCGCCAGCACCTGAACCAAGTGGTCTGTCTGGGTCTGAGCCAATACCTTTATTTTTTAAGTATTGAATTGGATGTAGTATTGATGCTGTAGAATATTTAGCATTGTTAAAGAATGCTGCGCCACCCCCCATTGTTCCAGCCCCAGGAGCACCAGCAATAACAGTCTGTTTGCTTAGTGCTTGAGATACTGCCGTGGCAGATTTTTTAATTCCAGAAGAAAACTTTTTTCCGCCGTCTGCTATTATGGATAATGATGATTTGATTTCAGAAGAAAGTATTCTTGTATTTGCAACCATTCTTGTTGATGCAGTTTTAAAATTATTTCCAATAGATGAGATTGAAGCGCTAATAGCATTGTTAAATGCTTGTACTGGAAGCTTTAATGCTGGAACATATGGCAATGAGCCTTGTGGAACATATGCACTTGTTCCTCCTTTAGTAACCTTTTCAACTGACATTGGGCCAGGCGTAATTACTCTTGGAGGCGTAGGAGCTGGCATTCTTGATGCCTTATCATTGTCTAACCAAAGCTGTCCTATAGCTCTTTGACTTGGATCTCCTGATTTTAAAAGACGCTTTGCATGCTCTTTGGATGATACTTGGCTAACATCAGTTAGTTTTTGTCCATAAAAATCTTTACTGCGTCTAATAAGTCCGCCCAGTGTAAATCCTGGAATTATTTTTCCACTTTGCTGTGGACTAAATAGCTCTGGACCCTTTTCTCCAACTAGATAACTTTGTCCTGGAGATACTGGTCCGCCCATTTCTCTTTTGCCATCTATTCCAAATATCTTTTTCTTAAGATCTCCTGTGATTGGAGTATCTTTTTTAGAGTCCCAATTTAAATACTTTCTTTTAAGTATGTCCCTATCAATTGGAGATAGCTGCTTAAAGGCAGCTCTGTCTGACATTAAGTCACTTGCGGCTTTTCTAATAACAGCATCTAATGAGCTTGGCTCAAGCGCATTTCTTAAAGATCCGTCTGCACCTTTAACATATCCGTAAGGCTTTTCTTTAGCTAATGCTGCAGCGAATTTGTCATATAGAAGTTTTTGTGAATACGGTCTTAGTCCAGTACTTGCAAATAAAGTCTCTGCTGCTTTAATAGATAAAGAGCTAACTCCCCATGGAGCTGACTCATACATGCTAGGTTTTGGTGCACCTGTTGGCCCAAACCCTGCACCAATTCTTCTCATGGCTAACGACTTTAATATGTTGCCTATTATTCCTCCGCCATTAAATCCATTTAGAGAAGTTTTAAATGAGTTGTCTGAAAGAGATATTGCATGTCCTCTTTGCCTAATTCTTAGCTCTGCTTCTTCTTTTAGCTTTTGAAGTGCCGCTGGAGTAAGAGCTTTTGCTGGCGAAACTTTAACTGCAGAATGTATTCCATGGAATTCCTCCCAGTTTACCCTTCTTCCATCTTCAAGTCTCTTAATCATTGCTGCATACACAGCAGACTCTTCTGCATTTAATTTACCAAGAGATTTAGCTACTGTTTCCTTTAGTCTAGGCAATACATCGTCTATCTCATTTATCATGGCTTCATGATATTGTTTTGGAGTCATTCCCTTTGGAATAGCTAAAGTTGATTCAGCAAAGAATCTTCTTGCTCCGCCCTTTACTCCAAGCAGATTGATATTTGCTTGGTCTTTCATTGATGGCATTCCATCAATCCAGCCCTTATCTGTCATCTCTCCATGATATGATCTCTTGCCAGATGCCATTTTAAATACGCCAGCAGTGCCTACGTCATTTAATGTACTTCCATAAAGGTTATCTGGACTTAAATCTTTATCTCCTCTTAAGTTAGCAGCAACTAATTGCTTAAAATAATCCTTCTGATCAAATGTTCCAGAAGCTTTTGCAAATGCTTCATCATAAGGAGATTCCAAAACAATAAGTTTTCTTCTGCCTGATGGATCTGTAGGATCTATCATTGTTCTAATTTCTTGCTTAGGGGCATTTAATCCGTGTGCTTCTCTAGCAATAATTGTAGCTCTTTGTTCTGCAAGTGCAGCAGCTTCATCCATTACTGGCTTAACAAATACTCTTGTCCCATCTGCCTTTTCATACAGTCCGCCAATACCTGGGACTGGAAAGCTTCTTCCTGTTGATGGAGATATTAGCTTACCAAAATCTGTTGGAGGCATTTCTGCAAATCGACTAGCTTTTAGTCCAGTATCAATTGCTTCCATTTCAAGTCTGGCTTTTCTTTGTGTTTCTACAGCTTTAATTCCTCTAGGCATTCCAAGAAATAATCTTCCGTAGTTAAACTTTCCAGGCTTTACTTTTCCTCCGACAACTCCGCCTGAATTTTTTCTCTCTACTACATTTCTTTGTAATTCTTTTAGTTTCGCAGCAGATCCTCCTGCTGAAACTATACTTGAATCAATAAGTGGAATAAATGAATCAAAGGTTATGTCTCCCTTTTCATCTCCAATGTTCTTTGATTCTTTGCCCTTAAGAATAGCCTTAATCTTTTGGTCAATTTCTTTTTCTGTGTCTGCCCATTTTTCTTGAGGAACTCCAGATTTACGCATCAGCCTATCGTACTTGCCAATTCGACCCATGTTTCTATCTAAAAAGTCTTTAGCTAAAAGTGTGCCTTGGTTTGCCTGCAAGTTAGATTGAGCGTCATAGTCAACAGTGTATTTGCTAACATATCTCTTTCCATTTATTACAACCGCTCTTGTTAAATGTGTTGCATGTATAATTTTTTTAAGGTCAAGGGGAGGTAATTCATTATCATCTAGTTTTTTAGCTAATGCTCCTTTATTAGCCTCTAGGTGTCCTGCTTCTATTGCAAATGCGTCCCTTCCTCTTGGTGCACCTCTTTCAGCAGCTCTTTTTGTAGTTTCTATAGAAGCAGAAAATTCTTCTATAACTTTTGCTGCTTTTCTTCTTTCAGATGGAGGTAATGATCTCATGTAGTCATCTATAGCTGCATTTGTTGATGCGCCTCTAGTGACCCAAGTTCTTCCTCCATATGATCCTATAATTTGCGTATCTCTTCCACGTGGATCTAGTCTTGTTTTATTTTTTTGCTCTGCAAGTTCAGCTACTCGTTTTCTATATTCAGATATCTTATTTTTAAAAAGTGGTCTTATATTAAGTGCAGGAAGTCCATAACTAGACCTAGACAGCTTAATTTTTCCTCCAGCTGCATGCTGTGAAAGAGGAACTCCATTATTTGCTGCATCTACTGCTCTGAAAAGTTCTGGGTTATCTTGAATGCCTGCACCAAATACTGTTTCTTGTGGAGTAAGAAGTGCAGTTATATTTTTGCCAGGCTCTCTATATGTTGAAGGAGCAGCTGCAACCAGTGGAGCATTTCTTGGATCCATTGATGCAGCTTGGTTTAATACATATCCTCCTAGTGGAACATCTCCCATTCTGTCATCATATGTTATAGATGCTGGACCAGTAACCCGTGTTTTATTAGCGCCAAATGCTTCTACTTTTCCGCCAGTATTAAATCTAGGTTTTGTTGTGTGAATACTATATCCAGCACCAGAAGTTCTAACTCCCAATCCTCTTGCAATTGCATCCACCATTTTTGCAGTTTCTGTTTTGTGGAAAAGCTCTTTCATATTAGATTTTCCAGCTGCGCTTACAACTGGCTGACTAGTTAGTGGTACTGTAGTTAAACTAATAGTTCTTGCTTGAGCAGCAGCAACACCTTGTGCGGTTTGAACCATCATTGCTTCAACTTGAGCGTTTAGTGCAAATATTTTAGCTCTTGCTGCTTCGACTGTAATCTTGCCAGCTTGCAATTGTTGAACTATCAATGCTGTTTCATCTGCAGCAAGGGTGGTTATTCTTGTCATTTGTGGTAGAAGTGCCTGGTAAGAATCTGCAAGCGATGCTGTTATTGTTCCTGTTGCAGCAACTTCTGTCTTAAGTATTGCTAATTCTGCCTTTGATTGCATAGCAATTGCTGCAGTCATTGAGTGCCACTTGGCAGCTTCTGATGCAACTATTCCATTAGAAACTCCATTGACTGCAGTAACTCCATGAATTCTTGGCAGGTCCTCTGTCATATATGTTTGAGGTGAATTTGAAAGTCTTAGGTTTACTGGCTTAGGTCCAGGAACTGTAGAGAATATTGTTTCATCTGCTCTTTGTTGAGGAGTCTTAGATCCAGTTGGGGTAACATGAGACATGTCTCTAGAGAATGGACGTCCTACAAGAGGATTGTCTTTGTCTACGATTCTTCCGCCGCCCGCAAGTACTGTGCTTCCTCCAACTGTAGAAATTCCATTAGATGTCGCAACTGTTGCGCTCATAGCACTTGCTTTTAATCTATCAAATGAAGCTGCTAAAGTAAGTACTGCATCTGAGAATGTTGCTGCTGCTTTTGTATCGCTGTAGAATGATTGCTCTACTGTTTTAGCTGCAGCTGATGCTGCCATCAATTCTGGAGTTAATAACTTGAAGCCAGTTCCACCCTTACCAATATTTTTAAGAGCTAAAACTCCCTTTATAATATAGCCAAAGAAGTTTGCTAGCACACCAGTAAGCATGATTATAGGACCAGCAATTGCTGTCAGTCCACCAATAAATCCTAGTACCGCTTTTATTGGAGCTGGAAGATTGCCAATAAACTTTAAAATTCCATCAATAGCATTTAATACAAATGCTCCAACCTTTAGGAATTGCTCTCCTACTCCAGCTAATTCTGCTTTTACAGACTCAAGCGCTCTTCTGTATTTACCAGATGCAGATTCTGTAAGTGCTTTTAATTCTCGTTCTGAAATGCTTGCTAGGTCTTGTGTGCTGGCTTTCATCAAGTCTAGAACTTGAAGAGTCTGGCTTCCTTCTTTACCTAAGTTTTCAAACAATGCATTGATTCTTGCAAACTGGAACTTACCAAATAACTGTTCAATTGCTCTTGCTCTTTGTAGAGGCTCAAGTGAGTCTAGTGAGTCCTTGAGAGCCATAATAGTTCCTGTTAGGTTTCCAGCATTCTTGTTTACAATTCCAGAAAGGTCTATTCCAAATCCCATAAACATTTCTTTTGCAACCTTGGTTGGGTTAATAACAGATGCTAATGCTGACTTAAGTGCGTTTGCTCCTTCTGAAGCATTAATTCCGCCTTCACGCATTGCTGTTAAATAAAGTGCTAAATCTTGTACGTCTCCACCTAATGCTTTTACTACTGGGCCTGCTTTTGGAATAGCTGTTACTAAATCTTCTAGTGTTGTAGATGTCTGGTTTTCAACTGCGTTAAGGAAGTCAATAGACTCTGCAAGCTCCATAGTATTCTGGCCGAAGGCTGTTTGAATTGCTAAAGTCGCCTTCATGGCATCTTGTCTATCTACTTCACCAAGTATTGCAAGTCTTGTGGTTTGTCTTGTTGAATCTAGAAGGTCTGCTCCTTCTTTACCAGTTGCTGCAATATCAGCAGCAAGTGCAATTGTTTCTGTAAAGTTTGCACCTAATCCAGAAGCGAGCTCTCTAGACAAAGCCATGACATCTTTACGAACTTGAAGTAGATCAGCACTTGATGTTGCTGTTAATCCGCCATAAACCTTTGTTAATCTTACTAACTCCTCATCTGCTTGTCTAAATGCTTTTGCTGCTGCCATACCAAAAGCTGCAAGTGGTACAGTTAAACCTACAGTAAGCTGTCTACCAGCCCACTGTGTATTCTTACCCCAGTTAATAAGTTGGTTAGATCCATCCATCATAACCTTATTCATGATGGCTAGCTCTTGTCTTAGAAGGGCAGATTTATTTTTTGTAACGTCTAGTCCAGATTGAACCATTACGTTGTATTGCATTAATCCTTGTGCATTTTTACCAAGGGGCTGAATTATTGCATTCTCAAGCATAACCTGCTGCTTGGCTAAATCTCTAACTAATGAACTAGTCTTTTGTGTATGACCTTGCCAAGTTCTAAAATATTGGCCAAGCTTCATTCTTCCGCTATCTAGGTTTTGACCGAACTTAGATACGTCTGAAGTTAATGTTACAAAGTGTCTAGAAAACTGGCCAGTGGAGCGCATGGTTTCGTCAAACTGACGATTCATGACTCCAACCTGGCTAGTTAGATTCTTATTTAAACCAATTGTTGTAGCTTGAAGTTTAAGAAGTTGGGAGGTCACCGCTTGTAACTGCGCTGTTAGGCTAGAAAAATTAGCCGTCGCAGTTATGTTGGTAACTATATTTTGATCTGCCAACTACCTACTCCTTTTTGTATCCGAGGCCAGCTCCGATACCAAACCCTGCTTCTGATGCAAACTGACCTTGTAGTGAAACAACATCTGTTGCGTCTGCAGTAATTCCCAGAGCTCTTCTTCTTACATCTTCAAAGCTACTGGTTTCTTCTTCGCCGCCTTCAAGATCTACACCTTGTATTGCAGCTAAGAACTTTCTTTTTTCTGATTCCGACTTTTGCATAGATGTAAAAGTTTGAATCAATTCTGGCATTGAAAGATTGTCTTCCAATTCCTCGTAATTCTTATAGTTTCCTATTAGAAATACTTCTCCTTCTAGTGCAGCTAGATCTAGTTCTGACCAGCTAGAACCGCTGCTGCTAGCAAATTTGGATCATCCATCTTAATGCCACCGCAAACTTCAAGGATACGATTAATTGTTGGTACATCTAATACATCCTCAAATTCGTCTCTATTTTTAACTAATTCTGGTAGTTGCTTTTCTAGTGCTACTGCACAAGCATCAATAAGAATCGTTAGGGTCTCATCTTCTGTAGTAACTTCTGCTGTCTTTGCAATAGCAGCCATAAACTTTCTAAGCTCTTTAATCGTTAAAGGCTTTAGCTTTACGTTTACTCCGTTTTGTAGCTGAATTTCTTCTACATCATATACTGTTGTTGCCAATTTAATCCTCCTAGGATATTCTCTTAATTATTGTATCATATCAGAAATACCAATACAATAGCAAAACCCCCTAATTTCTTAGGGGGTTTTGTAATTAATTATTATTAATTATGCTGAGACTGGCTTGTTAAGAACGCGGTCTACGATGAAACCATATTCCTGGCCAGACTTTGAACCGTCTGGAAGCAAACGGAATGTAACTGGGAATGTTGATGCTGCGTTACGAGCCAAAGAGAACTGTGACTGTTGTACAGAAAGAACACGACGTGCATAGTATACACGCTCAGTTGCAGTATCTGTTGTTGAAGTTGGTGCTTGACCAACTGCAATTAACTGACGCTCTGTTGGCGCTTCGCCAAGAGCTCCACCTGCAAGACCTAGCTTTTTACCAGAGTCTGTAAGTGTTCCTGATCCCTGACCAAATACAGCAAGAACGTTCTCAAGAGTACCTTCTGCCATTTCTGTTGCAATCATAACTTCCATTGTTTCCTTGAAAAGCTTTGCTGTATCAAGAAGCTGATCTACTGTAACTGAACCGTATGATGGGTTGTATGTTACCTGAAGACCATTGTTTGTGTAACCTACGTTACGGTATGCAAACTTACCAGCAGCTGTTGCTGCTGCTGCATCGATCTTATTAAGTGTGTCTGTGTAAGACTCGCCAGCTGCTGCTGGTGATGGTGTTGCACCAGTTACTGCTGCTGTTGGTGCCTTGAATGCTGGAACCTGAACTAGTGATCCTGTTGCTGATGCTGGATATACTGTTCCAGCTTCTGCATTTTCTACATATCCTGCTGTTGTAACGTCTAAGTTTGAAATAAATAGTGGTGAAGCACCAACTAGAATATTTCTAGCATTACCTGCAATTTGATTTGCCATGTTGTAAAACCTCCATTAAATAAATATATATATTGACTTACTGTATAACTTTAAATTAAGCTGGCTAGGCTCTTTTCCTCTTGGTATAATTTTATCTTACAATCAACTAAAAGGCAAACTAATCGAATCTGCCCTTTGGCCCTACTGTCCTAGAGTATTTGACCTCTAGAATAACATCGGCTGCCAGGAAGCCTGCCAGCTCTGTAGATGGCTCTGTTGGAGACATCTCTAAGATCATGGTATTGTGAAATATTATTTTATTTGTTGACTTTGATTGATTTAGGTCTCTGGCTGATTCATCCATTCTTCTAAATACGTCTATCATCATATTTCTGATTATATTAATCTCTGAAAAGTCTACTGAATATATTGTAAAGGATATCTTCTCGCAGCATATCATCCAGTTCTCTTCATATGTGCTGCCCATTTTGTCATAAACTATGTGTGTCTTGCCACTTAAAAATTGATTCATTTCTGGGGATTGCTGGACTGGTATTATGGGTATTATAGTTTCCCCAAGGTTGTCGCTATAGTAATCGTTTGGATCAATAATGTTATTTAATACAAGTTGGTTCCAGAGGTGTTTTCTTACCTCATACATGGCATCTATATTATAGTCTGTCATTAGAATACTCCCCCAAATTTTTCTGTTAATGCCGCTTCTGCCTGCAACCTAATTGTACCTGGATTAAATGAATAACGCACCTTGGAGATAGATGAAGGAACTCTCATAGCTCTTTCGAATTTAGCACCAAATAGGTTTTGGAATCCAGACATCTTAATAGAATTACTTACTAGAGGACCACTAAAATATCTACTATAAGCTAAATCAAATTGATTGGTGGATGCTCTTCCTCCAGGACTTTTTACTGTAACTGATTTGCCCTTTGGCATAAAAACTTTTTCCCCATCAATTTCAAATACTAGTCTTTCTGCAGATCTTGGTCTAATTACTATCGGCATGCCTTTTTCCATAACCGCAGCTTTTCTTTCAAACACGTATCTGCTTGTCTGCTCTCTGTTCTTTGATGGAACTGAAGATTTTGAAATCTTAAACTCATAGTTAATTCTAAATGACAGTCCTACACCCTCTAATTTATTTAACTTAAAAAGTCGGCTTGTTGCCTGTCCAGCTTTGTTCCATTCATAAACATGATGAAGTGACTTTGGCTTTATTCTAGCCTGAGAATCAATAAATAAACCAAAATCTTTTTCTATTTGGTTAAATATTGTTGTCTTAAATAATTTTTGAAATGCTTTGTTGGATTCTAATCTAGCTGCAACATTTGCCTGATAATATAAAAATGCAGATATCTGTGCTACGTTACTATCTTTTAAAACTCCTGCAGAAGAAGCACCAGTCATTAATCTTTCTAAGCCAGATGCTGCTTGTAATAATGCTACTCCGTTAGTCTCCAATTATCTGGTTCTCCGACCTCTTGGCAATTGAGTTGTATGCCATGAGTGTTCCAAAAGGATCTGTGATTGGGGTTGAGCTTACTATCTCAAATACTGTTGGCGTATCATTTGGATAATTTAATTCAAACCATATAACATTATTTGATGAGTCTCTAATGTTAGTTATTTTTTGTCTATATGTCAGTCTTGCCTGAGTCCTTATTTCTATGGTCTGCTTATCTGCATATTTAGTTGATAGAGTTTGCATATCACCACTTCTTGCAGATGACGAATTTGATATCATTCCTTTTGCAAAACAAGGGATAGTCTTTGCGTAGATCCAAGACTTTTTAATGGCACCAGTATTCTGGTCCTGATAATCTTCTTGCAGATATACATCTACTTTCATGTTGAAAATAGAATCGACTAAGTTATTCATATTAAATAACTACCATTTTATTTGTGACATATGGCAGCAATAGCTGGTCAGCATAGTTATTTCCTGTGCCGCTAAATGCTGATGTATCATACTGGAACTGCCAGTCAAATGTCTGTATGCTCTTTATGTATTTGTTACGCCACTCTTTATCTTTAGAGAAAAAGTCTCTCATTAACTCAATACAGGCAAGCTCTACTTCGTCTGGTACATATTCCCATCCGTATCTACCAGCAACTCTATATGTTCCGCCATTTATAAACATTCCTCTACCGCTATCATTAATGCTTGGAGGAATCATTCCATTTGCATAATAGACTACGTTATCTAGGGCGTTAGCTCTGTCTACTCTTAATCCAAATCCGCTTTCAGAAATAGTGACTGGCATATTAAAGTTATTAACATTATTTATGTTGTCAACAAGTATCTGATCATTTAAATACAGCTCGTGTAGCTGATTAATTTTATACGGAAGTGGCAGGGTATCTGAGCCAGTTGAGTATATGACATTTACATCATCGTATAAATGAAATTGCTGTCCAGTATAATTTTCAATTAACTTTCTTGCATATCGCTCTGCTGCAACAAGGTCGGCAAATGTTCTGTAGTTTGGGTCAGACTGATCAAATCCAAATCCTAAAGCATCTGCTGCTTGTGTCAAGTCGGTGTACGGAGTAACAACAAAAAGCTTATGCTCTTTAGTTACTAGCTGTCCTTCGACACGATATTCCCATACCAACTTTAATGATCTAGGTCTACTAGTAAGAGATAGTGGAGGGTATACGCTGTATACTCCATAGTCCGTATCTATTTCTTCTGCAGTTTGAGTGTGCAAAACAGTAGCTGGATTTATAGATGGAGCAACTGCTGGGTCTTCAGTTATATCGTAGAATTTAACCGTTGGCAGAGTATCTGCCTTGGCTATTCCACCTTTCCAAAAGACTCTTTGTTTTACTGGTGAGTTCGTTCCTACTATAATTTCCATTTGTTACGTTTAAGCTTAGCTGTAATAATCCTGTACTTCTTTTGGTGTCGCTAAACGAAAACCCTCCTCTATATCAAAAATTTGCTGAGCAGCATCTTTATGCATTGCTACGAATGGATGGGTGCTTGTAAAAGTGTGTCCCAAAATATCGTATCTAACATTTGCTCTTGTCATCATAACTAGTACTGTATCCTCTGTGCGTTCTGACTTTGGATCAAATACTGGAAGGATTTCAATCTCTTCTTTTGCATCTTCTACATCCTTGAGTGTCTTTTCGTATACTTCGTAAGTCACTCCTTCTTCTGATAGTGCTGCGATTACATCTTGCTTATTCTTAAGTCCTTCTGTGTCAACCGCAAACTCTTCTGCAATTGCTTTTAGCTCTCCGACTTTTAATTTGTCAAAAGACATTTAATACTCCTTTTTCTAGGTAAAACCATTATAGCATTGTATAATTAAAATGAAAAGCCCCCAAAATTAATTGGGGGCCTTTCTTGAGATTAATTCCTAATTAGGAAGCAACCTTAACGTTCTTTACGACTACCCAAGCGTCTGCCTGCTCGATCTGAACACCAACACGAGTATACATTGTGTACTCGATTGAGTCCTTACGTGGCCAGAAGAAGCGGTAGACTGTTACGTCACGCTTTACACCAACAACAACGTTGTTAGGGAATGTCAAGTGGACATCTCCGTGTGAACCTGTTGGTGATGCATAATCTCCTGCTTGTGTCTCTGGAAGCAATGGAACTTCAACGATTGGAATACCAAATGCGTATGGAGCTACATATCCTGCTGGACCTGAAACTGGTGCAACCTCACCGCGGATGATGCCTGAAGCAATATCCTGTGGGTTAACGTTCTGAATGTTTTGTGATGTTGCGTATAGGTAATCCTGAATCAAGTTTGATCCCGCAAGGAAGCGTAGGTCTGTACGACGTTGCTTGTACTTACGTGGGAGTGCCTTAAGTGCCTTGTTAAATACTTCACGAGAAATTGCTGCACCTGCAGCATCTACTACGTGAGCACTTGTCTTAGCCTTCTTTACAACACCATCAAAGGCCTTGTATAGTGGATCTGTTCCTGCGGCGTTACCGTTAAGAAGAAGATCTTCAATGTCGTTTCCAGCCTGTGTTGCCATCAAACGTGCAATATGATCTTCTAGATCTGCACCCTCGATGTTGTCTTCTAGTGACTCTGTTGAGAGTTCCCAGTCAAGGCGGAGCTTCTTTGTTGTGAGAGAGATCTTTGAGAAAGTTACACCTGAGTTAACTCCTGTGTTTTCTCCTTCGGATGCAAGCTTAACAAGCTTTTCTCCTACTGACATACGATCAATCTCTGTTGTGTCTGACTTCATTCTGACCGTACGTGCGACCTTACCAATTACGGTTGCGTCGAACATATAGTCTAGGAAGCGAGCTGATTGTTCTGGATTTAAAAGTCCACCGTTACCATCTTCTGATTGACGATGTACTCCTGACATTCCAGTGTTTGAGTCGAAGCCAGTTGATACTGTTGTACCAGCTGCTGCTGCTTTTTCTAATAATTCATTGCTCATATAATTCACCTACCCTAGTTAAATATTTCGTTTACGGAACCGAGGAAAGAACCGTTCCATTTTGATTTGTTTACTGCTGGTACCGCAGACCCGCCAAGGTCTGAGGACTTCTTAATTGCTGTATCGCCTTCTACGGCATCTACACGCTTCTGAACACCATCAATGGTGCCCTTTATTTCTGTTACAGCTGCACTAAGTGCGCTGTGCTTTTCTGCTAATTCTGTGATTTGAGCATTTAAGCCCTTGCTAAAAGTTTCTACAGTTTCTTTAATTTCTGAAACCTGTACTGCATTTGCCTCTGTAGCCTTGCTAAGAGTATCTGCAAAGAATCCCTTTAGGTCTACTAACATTTTTGCAAAATCAGGCTCTTCGACTTCAACTGCAACTGGTGCGTTAGCATCAGCTGACTTAAAGACATCTACAGAAGCAGAATCTGCATCTTCTACTGTATCAACAGCAGCTGGTGCTTCTTCGACGGCATCGATATTAGTCTCTGCCATGGTCTCTTCAACTACAACTACTTCTTCAGTTACAACTGGATCAGCAGCCTGTGCGTTTAGTTTTTCCACTTCATTACCTCCTTGTGCGTTTGCCTGTTTTGCTATTGTTTGTGTTGCAGGCAACGTAACTCTTGACTTCTTAAATGAAGCAAGAACTTTATCTATCTCTTTTGATTTATTATGGTCCGAGCTTTCAACCCAGCCAATTAGCGTAGCTTCTTTTCCAGTAACTGGAGATGAGTATGTCTTGTCTGTTGAGATAAAAACAGAATCGCTATCTTCACAATAAAAAATGTTTTCTGTGACAACTTCTGTTGCCATTCCTTTAAAAATAAGTTGGCCATTAGATTTTTCAATTGAAATGATATTACACATTTCATTAGCTGGTGAATCCACAATTGAAAGTTCTACTAGGTCATAGTCTTTAATAAATCTTACAGTTTCTCCTGTTGCTTTATTCATTTCGTTGTCTGACTCTTTAATCTTTCCGCCGATTGAAAAACCTGAAAGTGTTCCATCAAGAACTTTTTCCCATGTATCTTGTGCGCCCTTTGAAATGTATGAGGTTACATAAACTCCATTATAAAATTCTTTTGATTTTTGGTCATAGTATGTCTCTGGCTTAAATGATACAACCTTACCGACTGCCATTGGCTGATGCATCTCTCTCAAGTTTCCTCTGAAAGCTTCAAATGCTTTTAAGCTTGCTTCAGCAGTAACAACATCTCCTGTTTGATCAACATTATCTAATGTTGCAAATCCAGACACGGTTCTGTTCTCTCTGTTTACTTTTGTAAAGGGAACAGATAAATGAAGATTTTGGCCGTCAGAAGACCACTGGCTTTTTTCTATGTTCATATGCTTAATTTTATACTTATACATATAAAAAGGCAAATCGTAGTTGATTGGATTTAGTCGACTCGGCTTCCGTCGCCTTTGGCATTTCTGCCTTCTCCAACTTTATCTGATGAGGCAGCTGACCTTGCGGAATCTCTGGCTCTAGTTTTTCCAGCGGTAGCTTTTTGATCGGCTGCTTGCTGAGGTTTTAATTCAACCATTTCGTCTCCGCCATCTACTGGAATTAATCCCTTTCTAATTCTAACTTCATTAGGGGTAATTACCTGCATTCTAAGATATCTTTCATCTATTTGAGATTGAGTATCTTCATCTGTAAGAGTAAGCTCTTCAAATTTAATTTTTAGAGCGTCAGTCTTTTCTTCAATAATTGAATTAATTCTTTTCTCTAATCTCATTTGTGCTGGACGACAAACCTGCTCTTTAAATGTTTTATCTGCATCTCTGGCATTTGCCAAAGATACTCCCTCTGGAACACCAATTTTATTAATTGGGACTCTGTGGGCAAGCAATATTTCGTCTCTATTTGACTGTCTGTAAATATTAAATGATGACTCTTGGGCTCCAGCCTCGACTGGCTCCATTTTAAATTCAACTTTATTATCCTGTGTGTCTGCTGGCAAGGGTATATAAAGGGATCTGTGGTTTTTGCCTTTTAATCCAACCTGGAAAAATTCAAGCAATTTTCTTTCTGACTCTGGTGAAAGCTTTGCTCCCTTTACTGTAATAATATATCTTGGGACCGCCTTGTTTTCAAAGTAATCTAGGTTATATCTTCCAGCAAATTCGTTTCCAGCCAATGACATTTGAGCTGCAACAATATCTGGGATACCGTAATAGTTATTCATTGGAGTATACTTCTTCAAATGAATAATCTCATTTGGTCTATCTTCTGATTCTCCAATTGGGTTTACGGTTTCTGAATCTCCAAAGTTTCTAAAGAAAACAGCCTTGCCGTAAAGCAATTGCATAAAGCCATCTCTTAATCTTCTAACACGCATTGTCTTAGCTGGTATGTGTCCTATATACCCAATGTCTCCGCCTGTAGTTCTTCCAATTTCAATATATCCGTTGCCTGTTGCCTCTAAGTCTGTATATACCTTTATAAGAGTCTCTGTAAAAGTATCTTCATCGTTTGTTGCATCTAGCCAGTCTTGTAAATCCTGCTTTAATTTATTTAGCTTTCTACGTGCTCTGTCTAATTGCTTATCATCTGATATTGCATCAATTGCGTCGTTTGTTTTTCTAGTTTCCATAAAGGAATATCCAAGACCAACAATGTTTGCAACCTTTGCATTGATAGCAGCGTAGTTGTAAGTTGAAACCTCATAGATTTGAGATAGGTATTCTAGGTTATATACTGGCTGAACAAGGTCAAACATTGCATATCCAGTAACCGCAGATTGCAATAGATTCTGTTGTGTTCCCGAACCATCTTTACCAGTAAATGATTTTGCAAAGTCTCTGTTTACTTTTCTTTTAAAGTTTGTTCCTAAACCTCTTACTTTTTTAAGGTCATCTATACCAATACCAAATGGGTCTGCATGCTCTTTTTCTTTTTTAAATGAAAATAGATCTGAGCTATTTTTAACAGATACCTCGTATGTATCTTCTGTTCCGTCTTCTAAAAATTGTGTCATGTTACTGATCCCCCTCGTAAAACTTGGTCTTTATATTCTCCGATATCAAGAGGGTCTGGTGTAAGTCCCCATTTAAGTCTTTGGTTTTGATATTCAAACTCTTCGTCATCAATCTTTCTTCTTCCAGACAAAAACTTTGGCTTTCCTTCATATATCCCATAGTGTCTTACGGCATCAGCTAGAACGTTCATTCTAGATCTATTTCCTTTTACGGATGTTATCGAAAGGAAATTGCCATCATCGTCTCCGATCCATCTACCATCTGGCATTTCCCATACGTATATGCCTAGGCGTGTTTCTTCAACAACTTCGCTTTTTTGGTTTAATATTTCCATATGTAAACAGTTTATCATTATTCTTAGCAAAAGTCCAGCCTTGATACCACGACAATGCACTTTTTTTAAAAATTGTGCAACCTACTGGTCAAGTGACCTTATGAAGTACGAGGTTCCATCCTGGCCCTGGACACTTTCAGATATAGTTACTCCTGGGTCAGTTACAACCTTTGAATTATCTGAGCAGTAGAGTCTATAGTTACTGATTGCTTCTGCAGACGTAAATGCCTTTTCATAAAAAGCTATATTATTGTATATGTTTGAAGTTCCATACTCTGTATCTAATTGATTTTGATTAAACTTAATATTCAAAGCGGGTTGGGCCAATACTATTAATATATGATGTGAAACGTCATTTAGCAAAAATGTGGATATGTTTGTTTCCGATGTCCTATTTATACCATTTACGTATATAGCAGAAATTCCAGCTTTTGTTATTACTCCGTTTGCCCCCCATTTAATTGATGAAGATGCTGAAGAAAATAAAACATTTTGTCCCGCCCGTGGGGTAAAGAACATCTCTACTGTTCTTGGCTCTATTGGCAAATCCACAGAGAAGCCGTGACCCGAATACATTGAAAGCCCATTATATTTATTTTGCATTCTTACTGGATAATTATACTGTCCTACTGAATAGTCGTATGCGGAGTATATTTTTGAGCCATAGTTGTCTGCGTAAAAATCTTTATTAGAATACATATCAATTTCTAGTTTGTCAAAGTAGGGTAGGTCAAAAGAAGAATCTTGCGTGGTCATTGTTACTCTTATGTCTAATATCGGGCTTCCTGAGTTCTGGTTTTTGTTATAGTATGGCATTGGAGAATTATTTTTGCAAACTGCCCATGGCTGATTTGGGATTTGTACTTCAACCAAAATATTATCTACATCCTGCCCATAAGAAATTCTAGAGGATACTATGTCTTCTGGATTTGATAAATACAGTCTTTCTTGAAAAGAAAATGTTTTTGTTTCTATTTCACTTGTTTTTTCAAACTCAATTCTGTTATATTCTAAATTATAATATGCATCTCCAGAGGCGAGATCTTCTAATGCTTTTATTCCAGGATACCTGTACGAAATATCTGGTCTTACTGAAGCTAAGTTTAATGAAAAAAGAATTCCATTATTTGGGTAAACAATTTGTGAGTATTTTATCTCCTTGTATCCAACAAAATAATGATTTAATATTTTTGCTTCTTCTAGCTTATAAGAATAAATTGCAGCAGAATCAACAATAAATTTTTTGCCTGGATTTGCTGGACCCAAAGATAAGTTTAGGCTTGTATTAGTAAACTTAAATCCATTATCAACTGGGCTTTCAGAAACAATCTTCCCATTTACATATAAATATATATTGTCTTTAGAAAATATTCCCACAACATGCATTGCTTCATTTTTTGTAACTTTGTGCCAAACAGATTGAGTTTCGCTGCATTTAAAAATAATATTTTCATTTTTATAAAATAGCCCAATTGAATTCTCTGCGTCTCCCATAATAAGATATTCTGCGTTGTCATCTTTATCTGGGCTAAACCATATTTCAAATGCAAAAGGTCCATCTGGATTTCTATTCATTCCAAGACCTAGTGCTTTTAGGCTTATCTGAGCATCTTCATTTATTTCTGTTCCCCTTACTCCCGCCCCTATAATAGGAAGAACTTCCATGGCTGAAGTATTAATTGCATAGCCTTCCATAGCATTTCCAGTGTAATCAATTATTGGAAGCCCGCTTACTGCGGCATATGAAATGCCGTTATCTTTTAAATCTTGGTATGTTGGATATAATGTAGTTAAATTGCTGTATACACCAGCTTCCCCAGAACGAACTTCGTCTAATAAAAAAAATGCAACTGGGTTATCTTTTAAGACAGTATATTTATATGACATGTCTTAAATCTCTTCTAGGGCTTTAACTCTCGCTGTAAGCTCTTGTACTGCTTTAATAAGTGGGGCAATAAACTGATCATATCTTAATGCCTGCATAGAATCTGCTTCTGACATATCCAGCTTTACCCAACCAGCAAAATCTGCTACTCCAGATGCATCTAAAACTTCTTTTACCTCTTGTGCAATAAGTCCGTAATGAGTTCTTGATCCAGGTATAGAAACTAAATCACCATCAACTATTTCTTTACCGCCTTCAATAAACTTATAACTTACTGGATTTAAATCGTTTATAAAATTAAGACCGAGTGTGGAGCTAACTATATCTGTCTTTAGTCGCTGATCTGATGTAGCAACTGTTCCAGTATTAGAATATATTGTTTTCCAAAATCTATTTGAAGTAACTCCTGAAGGAGCATCAATTGGCTGACCAATTGAGTATAAGTTATTTGCAAGTGGGTACCAGTTTGAATTTACTCCATACCCTACCGTAGTTGGGATATTTAAAGATATTGTAGTTGGTACTGGATCTATTGTTGCGCTTGATCCAGGAATTCCTTGCGGGCCTGTTGCTCCAGTTGCTCCAGTTGCGCCTCTTGGAATTGTAAATGCAAATACTGCTGCTGTTGAAGTTCCAGTATTTGTTACTGATGCATTTGTTCCAGGCAAACCAGTGGTGGTGGTTCCTACTGCTAAAGTGGTTGGGCCCTGTGGCCCCTGCGGCCCAGTTGGGCCAGCGGGCCCTTGTGGCAAAACTAAATTTAATGTCTGTGTTGGTGATGTGCCAGTAATCGTTGCTGATGCAGACCCACCTTGCTCTACTGTTCCAATGCTTAATACATTAGAGGGGCCTGGACCACCAATAATTCCATCAATACCTCTTGGTAAAGTTAGATTTAATATAGCTGCTGATGCTGTTCCAACATTAACAACAGATGCTGGAGTTGAAGCGCTAACTGTAGTTACAGAACCTATTGATAGGGTTCCTGAAGGCCCTTGTGGGCCTGGATGAGCATCGAGGTAGGCATCTACGTCAGCCGCAAGGTATCCAAGGTCTCTGGGTACGTCTGGGGTGTCTGTGTATACTGGGTATCTAAAGCCCTTACCTGTTGTGCTCATTTTTTTATTATACCACCTATCTATTTAATATATGCGTGTGCGGGGCTCATGTATCTTGTGCCAGAAGTAATAGGTTTAACTTCATGCAAATACGGGAGCTGTGATGGGAACATTATTAAACTTCCAGCCTTTGGCTTTACAGTAATGTTTTGATTTGGGAAATGAATCTCTCCACCTTCGTAGTCATCATTAATGTAAGCAACCAATGAAAATGCTAAATCTTTATTGCCATCTTGGCCATCAAAATGTGGGCCCATTGATTGCCCTTGATTCCATTTTTTAATTGGTATTGTGTTTATCTCTAAATTATAATGTGCTTTGTCTAAATTGTGTCCTGCAAAATATCTGTCGCTAGCCATTTCAAAAGCCATTATAAAACTATTTGCAATATATAAAGTTTTTTTATCTACTGCATCAGATCCAGTGCTTTCTTTTAGTTTAGATACAGATATATTTTTTGTAGCACCATATATCAAATTTGAATCATCGCTTGCCGTCCAATTATCCCATTTTGAAATTCTTGAATAAGAAAGTGGTTCAGAATCTATTTCTTCTATAAAAGCATTTAGTTCATTTGGAAAACTTAAAGCATTATCCCAATACCAAATATTATTTTCTAAAACCTGTAAATCAAATAGAGTAAATTGTTTAAAATCAATATCTTTTTGCATATTAATTTTCCACTTCTGAAGCAGGATATTGCTTTCCTTGTGAAGTTATTCTAAGTCCTTTATTTCTATAATCTTCCCATTCAGCCGCCTCTTGTTTTTGAATTGCTCTTATTTCTGCAAGCTCTTCTGCCCAAGCATCTCTTACTTCTTGTGGGTAATCTGATTCTTCTCTGTCATCCCAGAATGAACCAAGGGTGTATCGTATTGCTTTCTTTACCGTTGTAACTTCATGCATATTTTCAAAGCCACCAGCAAAGGTTGCTAGGGTTCCAGTTTTTGGAACAATTGTTAAGCCATGTTTAAAGTTTAAAACTCCATCTTCAAAATCATCATTTAAATATAAAAATGTTGCATATCTACTTCTGGTAAATGCTCCAGATACGCCTTCATTAGAAGTGTTGTCAGAATGCATATTTGCAAAAGCTCCTGGGGCCCATCTTTGTGAATGCCAACTAATTTTTGACATCTGCTTTGGATCTTTTCCAGCCATTTCTGCAGTAGCATTAATAACTCTTTGTTCTAATGTTTGAAAAAAATCTCCTGGCAATCCACATGCGATTGTATCTGGGTCATTTAATTCTGGCATGCCTGATGAGTAAGACTCGTAAAATGAAATTGGCATCCACTTAAGCTGTTCTTTTTCCATCTTAATGGCTAACACATCAATAATTGATTTACATTCTTCTGGAGTCAGAAAGTTATCATACTGTACAATATCTGGCTTATGTCTAGTTATAATCATGTCTCTTTCCATTTTAATCTAACCACCCTTTTTTAATTTCAATATAGTCTTCATATGAAAGAATTTTTCCATCATTAAAGTAAAGCATGTTTCTTTTATCTTCATAATCTATTCTTTCTGCTTCTGTTTTTGCCCATCGGTATGCCCCAAATTTTCTTTGGTTGGCTAGCCATTCTTCTGTTCCATTGTGTGGGGTCATTATAAAGTTTCTAACAAAAAACTTTTCATTAGTATTAATTGTTTTTACTCCATGAAAGTATGGCTGGGTAGATGGGAATACTAGTATGTCTCCAGCTGCTGGCTTGTGATTAATAAGCTGTCCATCAATATAAAACTCTATGTCTCCGCCGTCATAATCATCATTTATGTACATTGTGCATGTTATAAAAAATTTATCTCCAGGCATATCCTTTTGAGAAGTTATATGGTCTGTATGATATTGCATTGTCATTTTATTTAATAAAGTATCAATGTTTGCATTATACTTAGAGTATGAGCATCCGCTAAAATGCCATCCTTCTGGCAGATCAATACCATGTCTTTCTACATAATCTAAAATTACTTTTTCGTAGGCCGCTTCAACTTCTTCAACAAATTTCTTTTCTTTAAGAAACATTTCATCAGACAAAACTTCTGGAGAAACTTCTCTCATATCTTTCTTTTGTGTATACGTGCCAAAATGTGCCCATGGGTCCCAGGTATTTAAAAAATACTTTCCCTCTGAAGTTTTTTCAGACTTGTTCATAATTTCATACAGTTCGTTTGGGTCCTTTAAAACATTTCTGTAGACATCTATTTTTGGATAAAGCTCTACGTAGTTTAATTCGCTCATGGTTGTTTTTCTCCTGTATGTTTTTTAATCGTCCAAAAAAATGGCGATGTAAATCTATTTCCAGATTTTACTGGACGTACTCCATGCGTATAGTGCATGTCTCCTGGGAAAAAATATGCAGCCCCTGCAACTGGCTTAAATTCAATTCCGTGTTGTGGAAAATAAAGTTCTCCGCCTTCGTAATCATCGTTAAAATAAAATAGTCCAGCTAAATCATACCAAGGGAAATCATTAGCTCTTCCTTTTTCTGCACCAGAATGAAACTCTTTATCTGCGTGTGGCTCTTGTCTTGATCCGACTGGCCATCTAACAATTGCTGGTCCAGTCTCTTTTGCATCAACATTAAAAAATGCATCAACTTCAATTTTTAGTCTTGCAATCATACTATAAATTAATTCTAATATGCTTGGGTCTGAAGCCATTAAAGAGTTATATGTACAGACTCTATCTTCCCAAACTCTGTGATCATATAGAACAAGGCCGTCTTCGTCTCTATGAGTTTCTGTTATGTCCCAAACTTTGTTGTTTAGGGCAAACTTCATTAGTCTTTCTCTTTCTTCTATAGACAAGAAATCTTTGATCTCTACAATGTTGCTAGAAGAATTGCCAAAAAATCCAGATGGTGTTATAGATTTAGGCTGATTGCCGTCCCAATTATTTGATGGTTTCATTTATTATCCCCTTGCTTCATTATATCATTATTTACCTTTAGCCTAATTGCCTTTATTTGATGAGAGCCTATTTTTCTTTTTAAATGGTCAACTGCATCTCTATAAAAATTAGACCATGTTGCTGATCTATTTAATTCGTAAATAACGTTAGAATACTCATTTGAGTCAAAGGACGGTTGTGGTAAACTAGAAATTGGCTTAAACGTTATTTCTGAATTGTTGATAGAGTTTAAGTCTATTGCCATTATTGCAATTATTGGAGTTCCCGCTTTAATTGTTATAACTTCATTTGCTTTAGTTATCATCCAGGCTGCTGGTAGTTCACCTCTAAAAAAAGATGTGCTTATTAATGTTGTAAATGGCGTTGCTCCAGCAATAAATAAATTGGGAACAGGCATGGAAATTAAACTTAAATTATCATCAGTTTTAAACATGAGCCCAGTATTAAAACTAATTGTCCCATTAGCTCTTCCAGCGTAGGCATATTTTTCGCCAGAAAGTATTTTTACGTGATCTGGTGTGCTATCTGAAATGCCATCCCAAATAAAAGAAATGTCTTCTGGAAAAGATATGCCCCAGCCTAACTGATTTGTTAAACTAACTGGGAAACATTTATATGCATGTGCTTCATATGTATTGTCCATCCAGTCTCTTTTGGCTGACAAAGGGCTTAGCTCGCCTAGACCTTCTCTTATAACATAAGCTTCTATATTATGCATTTTGGTTTTTGCCAGTTGCCAAATCTTCTTCTACCCATTTGCTTCTCATTTGCATAAACTCTTGTCTATGAGAATGATCATTATAGTCTAGCATAGTAACAATTGAAACTTTCATTCCAGATTCAACTGGCATTGCTCTATGTGAGAACAAGTATGTAGATGGGAATATATAAAGATCTCCTGCTTTTGGCTTAATATCTAAATTAAGCTTAGGGAAATATAGGTTCCCTCCTTCATATTCATCATTTACATATGCAACTAATGAAACAGTGGCACTATAAGAAAACCCATGGTCTGCATGCTCTTGGAAGTGTTGTCCCTTGCCGTATCGAATACAGTTCATAACTTCCCAATAATTCATCTTTACGTTATACATATCGCAATAATCTTTAACTGCTGGCATTTGTGAGTCTCTTAAATCAGACCAAAGAGCATTAACCAAAGACTCTGTTGTGGATCTAGGATTTTTAATCTCTCCTATTTTAATGTCTTCGCAATCTCTATATGAAGGTCTTTTTTCGCTGTATCCAACAAAACCAAAAGTCCACTCATACCTAGAATCATTTTCGCTAGTTGCTGAATTGCCAATTTCATTAAGCCTATTAATGACATCAGTTTCTTTTTTAATTACGTTTCTATATACCCAAACTCCTGGGAAAAGCATTTCTTTGGAAGAAAATGCATAAGTTTCATTTAAATTTGTCATATACACATTGTAGCATTTATGTTTATATAGCACAATAGCAAGGGTTGCCCCTTGCTATTGTGTTGTATATTATTAATAGGATCTAATAAAGTTAGAGAACCCTGGTGGTGCAAAGAAGCTTGGTGGCGCAAAGGCAAAGCCTGGTGGCGCAAAGAAGCTTGGTGGCGCAAAGGCAAAGCCTGGTGGCGCAAAGAAGCTTGGTGGCGCAAAGAACCCTGGTGGCGCAAAGAAGCTTGGTGGAAAGAATGGTGGAAAGAATGGTGGTGCAAAGAAGCTTGGTGGAAAGAATGGTGGAAAGAATGGTGGTGCAAAGAAAGCAGGAGCAAGTGTAGTAACAGTATTAGTGTTATTAGATGCATCTGATCTTCCGTTAGCATTATCTGCATATACGTTGTAGTACTGAGATGTTCCAGCAGTATCTGCAATTGATATAGATACTCCAGTTGTATTTCCAGTTGTTGCATCATTTCCAACAACATAGTAGTTAGTTATTGCAGTTCCACCATTTGCTGGAGCTGTCCATTGAACTGTATTCGCATTTACTCCAGCTGTTGCAGATGCGCTTGTTGGAGCAGCTGGCTTTGTTGTTGCTGTTGCTGAAGCTGTATTTGAGTCTACTGAAGTTCCAAAAGCATCTACTGCCCTTACTGTATAAGAATAAGCTGTTGCTGATGTTAGTCCAGTATTTGAATAAGTTACTGTAGGAGCAGCAACTGTTGCAATTTCTGTTCCTCCACGCATAACTTTATATGATGTGGCAGCATTGCCACCAGTTGGAGCTGTCCAAGCTAGGTCTATCCGTCCATCATTAAATGGTCTTTGGTTATTAACACCATTTAAATAATTTGTTGCTGTAAGGCCTGTGGGTGCATTTGGGCCAATGAAGTTGTCTTGAGCTGATGCTCTTCTACCTATATTTTTTGACATTTTATTCTCCTATTTCCCTATTATGCTCTTAAGTCTCCAGCTAACAACCATGTTGTTGCTGAAACTTTAGTGGCTGTTACTGATGAGTTTGTTGTTCTTAGTGTTGCTCCTGGAGTACTTAGTACTGTTATACCAGTTCCAATGAAGTTTGCACCAGTTCCTGAAGCTTGGTAGAAGCTGATTGAAGAACCAACTGCGTACTTAGCATTTCCTGTTGCTTCAAAGTTAATCTGAACTGCTCCAGATAGAGGAACCAATGAGTCACGAACAGCTGCATCTGTACCTAGGCCATCAAGTGTTGTGTTGGCTGAAAGTGTTGATCCAATTGTTGTAAGAGATGGTACGCCTGCCTTTGTCTGTGTCTTATCTGTATACGCTACACCTGCTGCTGCAACTGTTACTGTTCCAGTAAATGTTGGTGAAGCAATTGGTGCGTATGTTGTTGCTGCTGTAGCAGAGGCTAGTTTTGCGTTTAGTGCTGTTGTTAATGCTGTGTCATTAATTGATAGTACTGAAGAGTAGTTTGTTCCATCATTTGTGAACTCCCATACATCAGTAGACTCATTCCAGCGCATTTGAACTGGATTTGAGTCTCCACGAACAATTCTTAATCCAGAGTTTTCTGTTGGAGTGCCAGTAGTAAAATTGCTATTTAAGTCAATGATATTATCAGCTAAGCTAATTGTTTCGCTGTTAACAGTTGTAGTTGTTCCACTTACTGTTAGGTTTCCACCAACAACAAGATTTCCGTTTACTTCTGCATTGTCATTAAGGTAAACTTTTCCTGTTCCATTTCCAGATAGTGACAAGTCTGTGTTTGAGCTCTTGCTAGCAATAGAGTCAACCCGTACTGTATTAGAGAAGTTGATTCCATTTCCGTCAGCACTTGAAATATTTGCGCCTGCTTCCATAACAAGAGGTCCCTTAACGTTAACAACGCCAGTTCCTGTTGGATCAAACTCAATATTACCACTTCCGCTTGTTCTTAGTCCTAGGTTTTCGTTAATGTCAGCAGAAACAACGATTGCTCCTGATTCATCCTGAAGAACCTTCTGTCCATTAACATAAAGTGATCCTGGACCAACGTAGATATCTTTCCACATTTGAGTAGGAGAACCTAAGTCATATGTGTTATCTAGGGCTGGTATAACATTTCCACCCACTATAGCTCCATTAATTGTTGGGCTTGTTAGTGTCTTGTTTGTTAGTGTCTGTGTTCCAGTTGTTGTTACTAGAAGTGAAGTGTCTGCAATACCGTGAACAGATGTGGTATCTGCTTCGTGTGTTGTAACTGCTGCATCTGCATAAACCTTTGTTGCCAAAGCTGCTGTGTCTGCAATACCGTGAATATTTGTTGTATCTGCGTCGTGTGTTGAAAGGGCTGTTGCATTAGCTGTAAGTTGTGTCTGAACTGAAGATGTAACACCATTTAGATATCCCATTTCAGTTGAATCAACTAAGCCAATTGTTGTTGTTGCTGGAAGAACAACTGCACCAGTAAATGTTGGTGAATCAATTGTTGCTTTTGTAGCTAATGCTTCAGTTAGTCCAGCAACCTTTGTTTGATCAATTGCAGCTGAAGCTGAAATCTTTGCATTTGTAATAGTTACATCTGCAATCTTTTCATTTGTTACTCCACCATCTGCAATTTTTGCAGCAGTTACTGCTAATGCTGCGATCTCTGCAGTACTTACTGCGTTGTCTGCAATTTTTTCTGAAGTGATTGCATTAAGTGCAATTTTCCCAGCAGTTATTGCTGAATCCATAATTTTTGTTGTATCTACTGAATCAGTAGCTAATTGTGCTGCCAAAACTGCACCAGTTGCAATTTTTTCAGTAGTTACTGCTGAGTTTACAATTTTTGCAGTAGTTACTGCGCCATCTGCAACTTTTGCTGTGGTTACTGCAGCGTCTGCAATCTTTCCTGTAATTACTGAATCTGCTACAATTTTAGGAGTTGAAACAGAATTGTCAGGTACAGTTTCTAGTTTATTATCCAGTTGTGTTTGAATTGGTGAAACAACGCCTGATACGTATTGAAGTTCTGCATTAGATACATCTCCAATATGTGCTACATCTGCAAATAGAGTTCCTACTTCTAGCTTGTCTTTTGTGTAAGTAGTAAAATCTACTGTTGTTCCAGGCTCTGATGTTACACCTGAGAACAATTTCCAGATTCCATTGTCTGAAGCATCACGAACAAGACCAGCATGCTGGTATGTTCCATTATTAAATGCTGCTACTACGCCAAGGTCAAGTGAGTTAGACTGGTTTCCGTCACCAATATAAATCATTGGATCGTCATATGAAACGTTTGTTGAGTTTACGGTTGTTGATGTTCCGTTAACTGTTAGGTTACCAGATATAGTTACATCATTTGCAGTTAACAAAACGTTTGAAGTTACGTTAGCTGCTGTCATGTTTTGTGCATTCATGTTTGCTGATGTAGTAACATTTGTTGTTAAGTTTCCTAAAGAAAGCTGATCTTGTGGAACTTTAATGTTTGAGTCGAGTGAGGCAACTCCACCTGCAACTCCTCTATCTCCTACTTCTAGGTATCCTGATAGTGAGCTATTGACTCCATTTACTGCAGAGTCTGTATACGCTGCAGCTGCTGCCTGAGCTGCTGCTGCTTCTGCTGTTGCAAATGCCTTTGTTGAAACGACTGCTGTGTCTACAGTTATAGTAATTGTATTTGCACCATCGTTATAAGTCTTTGTTAAACCTGCGCCCATTGTAAGAGCTGTATTTATAGCATCTTGGGAAATTTCACCAATTGCTACATCTGAATTATTGGCATATGAAAGGGCAGTCCATGTAGAAGACCCATTACCAAATTTAAATAAATTAGTGTTTGTTTCAACACCCATTTCACCTGCAGCTAATACTGGATTTGCTGTGGTCCATTCTGAAGCTGTACCTCTTCTTACTTGAATTCTTACTGTTGACATTATGCCACCCCTTTTATTTGATATATTGAAATTATAGCATTTAAACCATTACAATTAAGCGTCATGCTACTAACGCTCCTGAATCAAAAGTCATTCCAAACTCAGTAGTTGAAGCATCTCCACCAGAAACATACTTGCTTGTTCCTGATGGTGTAACTCCATTTGCCTGAATAATATATGTTGGCTGACCATTGTAGTCAATGGCTAATCCGACATCCATAAATGATAACATTGTGTTCTCATTTGGAATTTCTGAATACAAAGCTACAGGCTCCCAAGTTCCACCAATTTGGACTTGTAGCCTGTTTGTTGCTGTATCAAAAGATATTGGGGCTGTTCCTAATACAATACTAGAATCAAACGTCGCAGTTCCTGCTACATTTAACCCATTCTTTACTTTAAAATTTTTATCTACTGTTGCCATTTAAGTTCACATATCCCCTAATTGTTTATTGTGGGGGATTTTTAAGGAATCCCCCAAAACCTTTATTTAATTATTTAACAAGTGTTCCAGATACTTTGATTGTTGAATCATTTACTGGATTAACTCTTACTCGTACATTTGAGCCTGATACATCTGCTGTAATAGTTCCTCTTGATCCATTAGTTCCGACAATTGCATATTCTGTAACTGCTACGTTGTCTGATGAATCTAGTGTTACTAGAATTTCTGATATTTCATTGTGTACTCCATTGTCAATTTTAACAAGGAACTTGCCTGAGCGGTAGTCCGCCTTTGGCCACTCGTAAGCAGTTACTACAACTGATCCAAGTGATGTTGATGAAGCTGCAATTTGCTTAGCCTGATCATTAACGTTTAATGCTGTGAAAGATGTTGTACCAGCTTGCTGCGCTGTATTAGCTGCTGCTGCAGTTGCTTCCGCGGCTGCTTGCGCTGCGTTTGCTTTTGTAGTAGCATCAGTTGCTGCTGCAGTTGTTGCGGCAGTTTGTGCTGAACCAGCCTTAGTGGTTGCATCAGTTGCTGCTGCTGCGATAGCGGCTGCCTGTGCTGCGTTTGCCTTTGTAGTAGCATCTGCTGCTGCTGTAGCCTCTGCTGCAGACTTAGCTGCGTTAGCCTTAGTGGTTGCATCAGTTGCTGCTGCTGCGATAGCGGCAGATTCTGCGGCACCAGCCTTAGATGTAGCATCTGTTGCTGCTGCAGATTGAGCTGCATTAGCTTTATTAGTTGCATCTGTTGCAGCGTTTGATGCCGCAGTCGCAATTGCTGTTGTAACATCTGCTGAGTTAGCTTTGAGAGCAAGTGCTGATGTTAGTGTTGTTGCGTAGTTAGCATCGTTGTTTATTGCTGCTGCTAATTCATCTAATGTATTAAGAAGGTTTGGTGCGCCATCTACTAATGAATCTACTGCTGCTTCAATTGCTGTGTTACGGTTTGAAACCTCTGTTGAGATTGCTGCTGTGAGAGCAGCTGCTGCTGTAGCTTCTGCTGCAGACTTAGCTGCGTTAGCCTTAGTGGTTGCATCAGTTGCTGCTGCTGCGATAGCGGCTGCCTGTGCTGCGTTTGCCTTAGATGTTGCATCTCCTGAAGCTGTACTTTCTGCTGCTGCTTGAGCGGCGTTAGCCTTAGATGTTGCATCTGCTGCTGCTGCAGAAATTGCTGCAGATTGTGCTGAACCAGCTTTTGTAGTAGCATCTGTTGCTGCTGCAGAGATTGCTGCTGCTTGAGCGGCGTTAGCCTTAGATGTTGCATCTGCTGCTGCAGTTGAAACTGAAGCTGCGTCGCCTGATACTCTAAGTGCTGCTTCTGCTGCTACCTTTGTAGTAGCGTCAGTTCCTGCTGCAGTAATTGCAGCGGATTGAGCTGCTGAAGCCTTTGCGCTTGCATCTGCTGATGCAGTTGCTTCTGCTGCAGACTGTGCAGCTGCTGCTGCTCCTGCTGCGTCAAATACGCCAGATTTTACGGATAGTTTTCCAGCTCCGCTTACTTCAAGTTGAGTTGCTTCTACTGATTTTACAAGAGTAGCACCACCAACAAGATTGAGAATATAACTATCTCCACCTGTTTCTGTAAGGATGTTTTGGCCATTGATCGTACCCGAAGTACCTTCAACAATGAGGCCAGATTTAATTCTAAAGTGTTTTGTTACTGTTGCCATTTATATGACTCCTCTTACTGCTTTTTTTGTTATGCTTTAAGCGCTGTTCTTGAAAATCTAACTGAAATAGAACCAGAAACAGGGGTGATTCTTAAACTAATTATACCTGAGTTTTCTTCAAAGGTGTAAGTAAATAGACTTGTGTTTGTGTTTGATATGATGTTTGATTCTGAAACCATTATGTTTGTTCCATCATGTGAGGCGAGGATCTCTGATGTATAGACATCTGTACCCTTTGTTACCTGAAGATTATAGCTTACTGTTCTCCATGTGGCTTTTGCAAATGAGTCTACGTTAGTTGCATTTTCAATGCCATAAACTGTAAGATCATTATTTCCTTCTAAACCTAAAAGCTCTGAGATTGTATCTGAGCTACTAGTAAGGTTTGTTAGTGCTGTCTCAATAGTGCTAACTTTATATGTTAAAGAGTTTGCATCTGATGAGCCGTTTGTTCCAACTTTTGTTTGTAATGCCTCTATGGCATCATTTGCATTTGAGTGTTGGTCTGAATGTGATGGTGCTGATAATGCATCTGATCCGCTTGGATTAATAAGCTGATCTATGGCATTTGGATAATTGGTGGCCATTGGCTACCCCCTTGTGTGAATCATGTTACTTAGATAATTATAGCCTATAAAAGTTTATTGGACGACGGAATTAATCTTGTTTTTATACTCAAGGTCTTCCCAGAATAACGATATAGTATACCTTATTCCATCTGTTACTTTCTTTACACCATGTAATGTATTTTCATCTCCCCTGAAACATATCAATGTTCCTACTTCTGGTTTTATTGCAAAATCATACTCTGGGAAATACAATTCCCCTCCCTCGTAGTCATCATTAAGATATATCAGAGATGAATAATGTTTTGTCTGAAACATCTTTCCGAAGGTTTTTAAGAAGTCTCCAGGTATATGATTCCTGGCAAGCTTTTCATAGTCATGTCCTGGCTCTTCTTCATAAAAATAATCTATGTGTGGAGTTTGTTCTCTTCCAATTCTCCATCTGTTAATCAGATATTGTTCTCTTCTTAAAGTATCTACTAAAAATCTGTCAGAGATATGGTGTTTCATTCTATCTGCTAGTTGACTATAATATTCTGGGTCTAAATCATATCTTTCGGCAAAGCCTGGGTTAGTTATATTAATACACATTCCGTCCCATTGAGAAACTGAGTATTTTAAATTATCTGCAACATTTTCTGGTTTTGGGTAGTTTAGATTATAGTCCAATGACCAAAGATCTTCTGATAAATCTTTAACCTTTAAAATATCCTGGCATTCATTCTTAGATAAGAAGTCTTTAATAATTCTTATGTTTGGAGAAAAATGATCTATTATTTCCATTTACCATTTACCTATTGGGCAGACCGCTTTTTCTAATTTTGTTTTTAGCTTCATAATGCATCCACATTTTTTGCACTGTGTTGTAACTCCAATAAATTCTGGGCATGCCTGACAAATTAAATATCTTTTTTCTTGTAGATCATCTGTGGCAAATTCTGTTGAAGGATTAAGCAGGTCCCAAGGCCTGGTATCACCTAAACTTTCTTTATATTTTTGCCAGGCATTTTTTTCAGACATTAATTAATTTCCTGGTGGTGTAAAGGTAGATCCGTCCCAAGTCCAGCCAACTTGTGCTGGGCTATCTGGTTCAACTTCTAAAATTATGGGATTCGATAAAAGTGCTGCGGCATACATTCTATTTGCTTCAAACTTTGGGCCTTCGCCTTCTGTTTCAAATACCTGATCTGTTGCAACTTCATTATCAACAATAAATACAAATTTTCTCATTTATTTCTCCTTTTTTTAAGTTTATCATATATTAATATTTTTAACAAGGTACACACTCTCCATTTGTTAGTCTTCCACCGCAGGCTACACAGCAGCCAGATGAACATCCTTGAGTCTCACAATTACAGCCAGCAGGTGGTGTTGCTGGAGGTGTTGCTGGAGGTGTTGCTGGTGGTGTTGCTGGAGGTGTTGCTGGAGGTGTTGCTGGTGGTGTTGCTGGGAAAGATGGTGGGGCAAAGAAGCTTGGTAAGAAGCTTGGTGGCGCAAAACTAAAGCTTGGTGGCGCAAAGAAGCTTGGTGGGAAGAACGGTGGCGCAAATACTGGGGTTGAACAACCTGCTTGTGCGGCTGCAGACAAAGCAGCATCTGATGTAGATCTATATCTAAATACTTCTCTTGCTGTGCTTGGCCCCATAATTACATCTGATGGTATTGATGCTGCTGAATATGGGCCGCTAACAGATGGGGTACTAGAACCATAAACACCAGAATTGTTATTGCACAAAGAATATCCAATATAGTAAGTTACATTGACTACTGGAGGGGTACAAGATTGTGTTTGAGTTTGAGTATAAGAAGTACATGTAGAATAACGATAATTTGTTCTTGTTCTGCTTTGGCTATTATCAACGCATGTACTCCATGCGCTCCATTCTCCTGGAGAAGGGCATGTTACAAGATCTCCACAGCATTGTTGTCCAGTGCTAATTGCATAGTCTGTAGCATTTCCAAGTAATGTTCTTCCTAATTCATCGCAAGTATAGTTTGCTGCATTAGTTATTGTTCCAGGACACGCTGGTTTAGATGCAGGTGGTGTAGCAGGTGGTGTTGCTGGCTCATATGTAAATTTACGTACAGTAATTGTAGGAATTGGAGGTGAGCTTACAATTGTGCCAGATGCTGGAGATTGAGAAGCAACTATGCCTTCTTTTGTATAATCAGTAGTACCGACTGTAGTTCCAACTAAAATGTTATAGCTTGAATTACTAGAAACGCTAGAAAGACCAACTAAGTTTGGAATTGTATAATTTGTAGATACACAAACTGCAGTTTTAGACACTCCACCAGTTAAAGTGTTACCAGGTTCGTCATTTGCACATAGCTGACCTAAACCAGTTACGGCTGCGCTGCTATTTGCATAAACTCCAGTTACTCCTCCACCATTTGAGCAACAACCCCAATATTGAATTGGAGAAGTAGGTTCTTCAGCAGCAATTGTTGTTGATGGTACCGAATTACTACTATATGTTTTTGCTGTAGTATTTAAATCAGTGGTCAATACGTAAACAGAAGATGTTATTGCTTTATTATCATACTGTGTTGTATCTCCTAAACTTAAACTGCTTCCAATTCCAAATGGTATTGTGACGCCGTCTGCATACCATTCATGTATATATGAAGATATTGAATTTGAGTTGCTCCATGTTCCATTTGTTGACGTAAATGATCTTCCAGTTCCAGATACGGTTGGAGCTGATTGATTTACTGGAAGCGGAACTGATGGGTATGTTATTGTAAGGGCTGGTGAAGAAGACCATGAAGTATCTGAGAATCTTGGTGCTGTTCCAGTAACCGTAATTGTAAATGAACCAAATGTGGTTCCGCCTGCACCAATTCTATCAATTTCATAAGATGTTGCTGATGCACCAAGACCTGATAGATAAGAACTTGTATACAGTTCTCCGTTATTATAAATAATCCACTCTGTAGGTTGAATTAAATTCAGTGACCAGCTAAAGGTTCCGCCACTTGATTTTGAAACAAGGCTTGATGCTACTGCAGGTTTATTTGGCTTAACATCAGAAACTGATGCATTTGTTCCTAGTCCTTCAACATTTATTCCGCTTACATTAGATGTGTTTATTGGTCTAACTAATACTATCAATCCTCCGCTGCCGTTCCCAGTATCTATTTCATATGTATTAACGTCACCAGTAAGGGCTACTTCGCCTGATGCTGCACCTGAATATTGTATATAAAAATCATTTGCTCCAATTGGTTTAACCCAATCTAGCTTTATGCGTCCGTTTTGTTTTATTCCTGCAATTTCAACTACAGCGGCAGTTAAAACAGTAAGCTTTTGTGGTCCTATTAATGGGCTTGGTAGTGTATAGACAGGATCTTCATTGTCACCAGCTGCATTTGTAGCTGTTACTTTACATCTTACAGCATATCCAACATACTTTAAAGATCTTATTGTTGCCCATTCGTCTTCGTCAAATAATAATGTACTTGAAGTTTTATCAGGTATGTTTGACCAATTGTATGCAGATTGACTATAGGATGATTTTTGCCACTGATATTTAAATGATGTTGGAGAATTTTCCCACACACCATTTGATACAGATACTGTTTCTTGTGCAGCATACCAAAATGCACCATTTTGTAAAGATAATATTGGAAGCTCTGTATTTTTTGGCTTTAGATCAAGTAGAGACTTCCATTCTGTACCTGTCCACACATATGCCGCCTTTGATTCATTCCAGGCTGTGCCATCATGAATCTGTACTTTTTTTAAAGGATTCCAACTGGAACCGTCAAAAATATTTAGCGGCATTTGGTCTCCTTAGTATTGAATGTAGATGTCTCCAGCAGAGTTTCCGCTTGAAGGTGGTGTTATATTTGTTCCATAAGTAATTTTATTAATATTTGATCCTGATATACCATTTGTGTATCCAGTAATAACAGTTCCGCCAAGTGCTATCGCTGTTCCATTTATGGTAATTGAATTATTTTCAAGCATTGTATTTGATATTGCTGGCACAGCAGATGTTAATATCTTGCCTGCTGAATCTAGACCAGCGTACCCATTGTTTTGGTTTCTTTCATTTTCTGGCTGATACCCACCAAGTGAGTTTTCTATTCCTTCTATTGCTAAGTCAGTGTAATCATTAGCAGAGGTTAAAGTAGAAGCCAAACCTGAAGTTAGGTTGATGGCTGTTGCATATCCAGATATTAATGCCCCTGCTGGTATTGTAACTGTTCCAGTAAATGTAGGAGACGCAATTGGAGAATATGTTGTTGCTGCTAATTCAGATGCAAGCTTTGTATCAACTAATGTTGCTAAGGCAGTAGCGGCGGCTCCGTCTGAGGCAATATACGTTGCAATTTCTTTAAGAGTATCAAAAGCTGTTGGTGCAGAGTCAACAACACTTGCTATTGCAGATGTTACAGTAGATGATACATCCGCTGTTCTTGCAATCGTTGATGGAATTTGAATTTCCTGTATTTTGCTGTTTGAATCTAATCCAGCTAAACCATTTATGGCATTTCTTTCAGATGTTAAAAGATAATTATTTAAACTAGTTTGAATTTCAGTTCTTAAATCATCTACTGCTCCAAGCGCTGAGACCAGGACTGAAGTTCTTGCTGCTTGAGTTGCCGTAATTGCTCTTGAATTTGTGAAATATAAATTACTTCCTTCTGCAACATCTGAAGTAGTTCCTGTAAATGTTGTTGGTGGTGGAGTAAAACTAGATACTGCTGCATCGGTATATGCTTTAGCAACAACTAGTTGGCTGTCTACGTATCCTCTTGTTTCTGAAATAAGTGGGCCAACTATATTATCAACTCTTAATGGAGTAAAATAAAGTCTTGTTCCCTCTTCTATATCAGATGTTGTAAGTGAATTAATTGCATTAGTTGTAAATAGTTCAGAGTCTGCTTTAGCAATTAAAAGCGATTGAGTAGCTTTTGCGCTTGCGTCAGTTGATGAAATTGAAATTCCTGTATTAACTTTTGATGTTGCATCTAATTTTGCTGCATCTAAAGCATTAGCAGAAGATCCCGCTGAATCAAATAATCCATTTACTGCACTAATCGCTCTAGCGTTTGTAAAATATATATTATTTCCTTCTGGAATATTTGTTGTTGTAATTGAAGATAAAGCATTTTGTATTGCTATTAAAGCTTCTGCGTCAAGTGATACTTGACTTGGAAGTTGAGATAATGGTATTTTGCCATCTGAGCCTAGTGTAGCAACACCGTTTGCCTCTCCTGGTCTTAAAGCATAGCTTCCAAGAACATTCCATCTCTGCGTTCCATTTCCAACTTTAAACTTTAATGTATCGGTTTCTATTCCAATTTCACCATTTAAAAGAAGTGGATTATTTGCTGTCCAGTTTGCTGCTATGTCTCTTCTTAATTGAATTTTTAATGCCATTATGAGCCTCCTCCGTCAAGTGATGGTGCGTCGAAATCTTCGGAACCTCCGCCACCTGTTCCTGTTTCTATTGTTGATTCTTGTGTGCCATCAAATAGACCAGCATCGAATAAGCTTTCTTCTACAAATGACGGTGTTAGTAGATTGTCTGCTGGATTTCCACCATCATATCCTATAATTTCTGGTAATACTTTTCCTGGTGTATTTGGGTTAGACAATGATTTAAAATCAATTTGATTCTGTATGTCAATTGTATGAACATCTCCATCAAATGTGTGGGTGTGCATGTAAAATGGTGTTGGGTCTGTACTTGGTGGAGTTAGCTCTATCCAAGTAGTTCCATTATGAACACGCAAATTTTTAGTTAGTGTGTTTATATAAATTTCGCCAACTTGTCCAAAAACTGGGTCTGTTGACAAAGCTAGAAGTCTTAGTGGGACTAGCATTTGTCTAGACATGATTAGCCTACTACAACTACTCTGTATTCTCCAGCAGCAGGTGCAGAGGCAAAGTTAATAGTTACAGAATTTGCAGCTGATCTTTGAACATCTGCTTCTACTTGAGCAAACGGTATTGCAGCTTCAAAAATCTGAACAGTTACGTCTGTTGTTCCAAGATTGTGTGTTATTGTATAAGATGTTGCTGAAGCTCCTAGAGTTTCTGCATATTTTCTAGCAATTGCGTGATAGGATGTTCCATTATTTGTTAATGTCCATGTATCAGATGTCTCATTCCATAAAATCTCTACATCTGTTTCTGTGCCACGCTCTACTGTTAATCCAGCATCTGTTGTAGGTGTTCCAGTAAAATTGCTATTAAGCTTTACCTTATTATCTTCAATATTAATCTGAGTTGTATTTACAGAATTAACAGTTCCAATAACATTTAGGTTTCCGCCAACTTGCAAATTACCAGTAATTTCTACATTGTCTGGCAAGCCGATTGTTACTGCAGCATTGTGTCCGCTATTTGGAGAGACTGTAACTTCGTTTGCTGTTCCAACAATTGTTGCTACATAATCGCCTGTTGTTTGTGAATCTAAATTAATATCTTTTACAGATACGACTCCTGCATTTACATTAAAGTCTGCTGCATCAAAAGAAGCAACACCTTTGTTTGTTGTGCTTGCATCTTCTGCTGAAATTGTAATTGCATTATTTGTTACAGCAACATCAATTCCTTCTCCGCCATTTACTGTTAAACCTTCTGTAAGAAGAGAAATTGCAGTTGTTCCAGTATCTCCAGTTATTGAAAGCTCTGTTGCAACATCTACTTCACCAGCTGCAGTTAATCTACCTTGCTGATCTACTGTAAATGTAGGTATCTTTGTTTGTGATCCGTATGAACCAGTTGTTACTGCTGTATTGTCTAAATCTATTGTTGTGATTCCCGTAGAATCAACGTATGTCTTTGTTAGTCCAACTCCGCCTTCGATTGATGCGCCAATTGCATCTTGAATTACTTCTTGAGAACCACTCATTGACTGCCATGGACCATTTGGTGATGCTAGTCCATTGTAGTAGTACATAACATTGTCGCCACTGTTGTAGTAGATCTGACCAATGACTGGGTTTGATGGGGCTGAGCCTAAGTTTTGAATTCTAGCATTGAGTAATTCATTCTTGTTTAAATCAATGCTTACTAAAAATTTTCTTGCCATTTTTTATATCTCCTTTTTAGGACAGGTATGCTGTCCCCGAAAATGGCTGGGCCATTGTCAATGTTATTTGGTTAATACTATTATAGTCTATTCCAGTTTCTAAGATGTCCCCAGAACTTGACTTGACTGAAACATTTGGGTTAAATTGCAAATTATGATTTATAACTACTGAATATATGCCATTTACTGGGCCAGTTATCTGGCTCATTTCCCATGAATACATAAATGATACTTGCTTATCTAGAACAAAGCTGTCCTGTATACTCCAGGAATTTGAAACTAATGACTTTGGACCCCAAAATCTTGTGGTGTTTGTATCAAAGTAAAAGTCTCCTGGAGCTCCGAGAGAATTTGCTGGATTTCCTTCACCGCTAATAATTGTTCTTCCTGGAGACCCAGATGCTCTTACTACTACAAGTGGATTATTTTCGGTTACAATTAAGCGGGTTGCCATTATATAGTCACCGCCCTATTTAATGTTAGATATCCTTCTAGTAATCTTGTTATATTAATGCTTGGATCAATTATAACTAAGTCGTATGCAGACTTTGGGTAAAAAAGCTTTTTAGTTCTTTCTGGGGATAAAGAAACTGAAATTTTTCCTAAAGATGGGGTAATTACAATTCCGTCTTGCTCTGTTAGTGTAAATGCTAACTTTTTACCACCTTGTGTATCTCTCACTTGCATTTTTGCTGTGTGGTGATTTAATTGTATTGGAGCATTTTCTTCATCAAGATATTGTACCTCAAAAGTAAACGTCGTGTTCTCGTCTACTTGAAAATTTTTTTGAGCTGCCATTTTTTACCCCTAAAAGGAAATACCCTTACACCATTTTAGCATAAGGGTATTCCTAATTGACTAATAATTACTTGCTTGTAAATCCAAATTCTTTATTGCTTGGGCTTAATGCCTTTAAAATTACTGGAGCTACTGCGGCTACGCCAGCTGCAATTAAATCCTTTGGATTCGTATTTCCAGTCATGTATAGAGCTGTAGCTGCGGCCAAAAATGCTCTGCCGTATGTTCCTAGTGCTGCTAAAATTTGTTCTTGCATTGTTACTTTCCCATCTTTATTTAAATCAGCTTTATCAAATTTTTTGATAGCCATTTTATCATCTCCATTTGGGCGGTATTGCCCATGAATTTTGGTTTTACCCAATACTGTTATTCTACCACTATGCGGATATATCTACAAGCTCGCAATTACCATCTGAGCTACATGCAAGGGTGGCAGAGGGTGAAGTTCCATCTTCTGTCTCATAAAATGATAAATCTTCCCATCGTATACTTTTAGGCATTTTTGAAACAAGATCCAGATACTCTTCTTTTGAAACTTCCTGATATGGTGCCTGCTTATATGTGTGATCTGAGTGTGGTAAGAATGAAATTCCAGAAACTTCATCGAAATTCTTATATACCCATGCTCCAACTTCCATCCACTCGTCTTCTTTTACAGAAACAGTAATAGATGGCTTGTGTTCACACCATGCACGTTGATAAACTAACCAAATATTTAAATGGTCAATTGCTGTAAGATCATTTCTGACAATTGCACCTTCTGGGGCTTTGACTGGAAATGAAAATACATATGTTTCGTTTGGCTTCATAACGTCGTCCTCTACTGGAATTCCAACTTCTTTTAAAAATGTAGAAATTGGATCTCCCTTAGAACCACGAACTGTACGAATATAATATGGAGAATGCCATGGATGCATTCCTGAAGATACCCCGACCAATTGAGACACTGTTCCAGAAGGCTTTACACATGTAATAGCTGCAGACTCAGGAATCCCAATTTTCCCAGACTCTTCTTTATTTACTTCTCTTGCTTTTTCACGAAGATTCATTAGGAATGCTTCAAGCATAACTAAATCTTCTTTTCCAGACATAAACTTGTGTCCGAATTGTCCAGTCAAGGAAACTCCTAGTAATCTTTCTTCTTCTGTGTTATCTTTCCATATCTTTCTAAGATATTTAAAATCAGTCAGTGTAGATTGCCATGTTCCAAGTATAGTTGCTAACTCAACTTTTCTTTGAATGTCTTTCTTAGTATCATTTTCACGAACTACTACTTCTGAAAGATTGCAAAACTGATATGGACGCAAAATAATTTCAGAGCATGGATTAGTTCCATAGTGTATCTCTGGATCTCTTCTACCAAACTTAGCTGCTTGTGCTTGTGCTGCTGCAACGTTGTAAATGCCACGTTCTCCAGACTTTGAATCATAAAGTGATTTCCACTCTGCAATAAATTGCTCCATTCCTGGTTTGCGTGAATATGCAACTGAGTTATTAGATAGTGCACGTTGTGGGCTAGCTTCCCACCAGTTTCCTGATTTTGCTTGTGCCATTTCAATGTCATTTATGTTTGAAAGTGAAATCATTGCGGAGCGTCTAACTCCACCAACTACAACCACTTCACCAATTTTGCACATTATGTCATGGCACTCAATTGGTTTAAGGTTTCTTCCTGTTGCACCTTTAAATTTTGAAATAGTAAAATCAAAAAGGTTAACCAGTGGTTGTGGACCAGATGAGCGACCACCCATTGTTTTTAATCTTGCACCAGAAGGTCTAACCTTTGTTACATCAATTGCTGGAATATATCCTGCCCAAAGTGAAGCAAGAAGTTCACGATATGCTTTAGCCCATCCCTGTTTTGAATCTTCAACTACAATAACCGTATCTGTTTTTTCAAGTTTTTCTGGTACGGCAGGAAGTTTATTAATGTACTTGTATTCTACTGAAAATCCAACGCCAGTTCCACACATTAAAACATACATAGTTTCATCAAAAGAACGTGGGGAATCAACTGGCAAGAAAGCACAGTTATACCCAGCTACATTATCTCTTTCAAGGGCTGCTCCAGAAGTCATTACAGATCTCATGGAGGGCATTACATTTCGTTCAAAAACAAACTCTTTTAATTCCGCAACTAGCTTTTCATTTGGAATGTAATTGTGATTTTTTTCTAAGTGGTTAGTCATAAAAGAAAAGTATCTATCTACTGTTTCTCCCCATGTTTCTCTACGTCCTTCTGCTTCTACCCATTTAGCATATCTTGATAGTGCAATAAAGTTTTCATAAGGATTTTCAATAGTATTTTTCATTTGTCGCCTTTTCTTCCGCCATACGGATTAATTATTTTTTAAGTGAAGTCTAAGTGTATCAAACTTTTTTATAAAAGAAAAGAAAAATAATTTTGTTGTTGTTTTTTAGTTAACTATAATATATAATACTCTATATATACATATATATAATATATGTTGATTTTTGTTGATTTGCTGACCCCCCGACCCCCCTATTGGAAGTATACTATTTACATATTCTTTGTCAAGAGAAAAATGATTTGACATGTTCTTAATTCAAATGGTATGATTATATCTCGCTATCTCTAAAGGAGGAAATGCCAATGGAGAATATAAAGAAAAGTTTAAGCGATATTGTTCATCAATATGCTGCGATTGCAATTACAGTAATGTTTTTGTTTTCGAATACAGTTGGTGCACCAGCCGCTCAAGCTCTAATAGTAAAACCAAAGACAGAAGTACAACTTAAGAAAGAAACCTTAGAGAAGTACAGCAATACTGTTTATAAGCCTTCAGAAATGCTTTCAGACACAGAACTGAAAGAACTACTGGCAGCAGTAGGCTTTGAAGGAAAAGCCCTTAAAACGGCTTGGGCCATTGCCAAGAGGGAGTCCAACGGACGACCAATGGCATACAATGGTAACAGGAATACTGGAGACAGTTCTTACGGAATTTTTCAGATCAATATGTTGGGTTCACTCGGCACAGATCGTAAAGAAAAATTTAATTTAAAGTCAAACGTACTATTATTTGACCCAACTATAAATGCAGAGATAGCGTACCATATGTCCAATGGCGGAGAAAATTGGACAGCTTGGAAGGGTTTAACCCCAAGAGCAAAGGAATTTTATTTAAAGTTCCCGACAAATTAGAAAGGAAGTGTAATGAGGATACAATATGTGTCTACATACATTAAACTTTCGGAAGAGGGCCTTGTTCCTAAGCTATTATGCCCACAGGATCAAGGCTCTCTTCAATGTAATGGCGACGGAGATTCTTTAATTTATTTATACTGTCTTGAGTGCAATTATAAAAACACAATGGGCATAGCAAAGTACGAAAATATAGTAGAATTAGTAAATGGACAAAAAAGAGATTGAGTTTGAGTCAAGCATAGTATCCACTACGGATTCTATGGGAAGAGAAATTTGGTGGGAAGATGCAGGAAGACCAGAAGGCAGAAACCAGTAACCTAGAAGATAGCCTACCAATGGTTACTTACATAATGCTTCACCGAATATATGATTTGCTTAGTTTGATAGCTAGTAAAGTAGCGGATCCCAAAGATGTAGAAAAAATAATTGAATATCATGATGCGGGATACCTATTAGGACCAGTCCCATCTTTTAACCCAGGAGAAGAAAATGAATAAAGAAGAGTTGTTAAATTTTATGATAACTGAGTTTGAAAGTGCTAATAAAGAAGCTATGATAAATAGTGGTATGTCAGCAGAAGAGGCAGACGCCAAAAACATAGAATATTCTGTATCTATTAAGTTTTTGTTGGCCCAAGTTGTAGAAAAAATGTTTGAAAAAAATATATTTTAAGTATTGATTTTTAATAATATATATACTATCATATAATTACGTCAGTTGAGTCAATCCTGACGTATGCATGAAGATGCACATAACCCCTACGGATCCGCCTCTGTAGGGGTTTTGCATGCTATAATATAATTACTATGGCTCATCATTTTGCTAAGTTTATGGCTAGCCCACAGTTTAATCATAACTGCGATGGCGCATGTAGCATTAAAGATCATCACAAGCAAGAATCCTTGTTTGAAAAAATTATAAAAAAGGTGGTAAGAAAATAATGTTCTACGATAGAGAAGATTGCATCAAGGCTTCATTCTTTTTAGATGAATATGGCACCCAAAGCGGAGTTTTTATATTTAAAGGATTTTTTACTGACGAAGAGTGTAAGACGGTTGAAGAAGAACTTAAAGACTACAAATGTGATCAAGAATACATGGATACGCTTATAAGCTGGTACTCTAATAAAATAAGCCCACCTCTTCAATCTATTCACCCGCTTTGGGAAAAAGCAAGCGAGCTTTTGTATCCAGAGTATGTCATGCACCCACAAGGAAACGTATTAATTATCACTCCAGAAATGAATGAGGGAATGTTTACTCACTCAGACTCTCCTGGAAAAGGCGAGTGCCACAGACTGTCACAAGTTGACGTATGGAAGACTTGCTGCGAGCTTGATTTTGGCCTAGTAGCATACTTTGGCGATTTTGAAGGCGGAGAAATATTCTATGTAAACATAGACAAAGACGGAATTAGACAAGATGCAGTTAAGCAAGAAGATCAGTTAAGAATAAAGCCAGAAAGAGGCGACCTTGTTATTCATGGAGCTTTTAACACACATGCACATGGAGTTGAGCCAGTTTCTTCTGGAAGAAGATATGCGTTCTCAAACTTTGTGCTAAAAGCAGAAGATAATCCTGGAACATTTTATAACTACAAGACTCCAGAATATTATGAGCAGATTAAAGATAAAGACGACATTACATTTATGCAATTTATTGGTAAGTGGATGCAACCTTTAAAAGAAAACCCACAATTTACAAGAGAGCTGATTAAAAAATATCAGGCTTCTGGATTAGAAGGCGAAAAACTTTCTGATGCATTTATGGGAGAATTTAAAGAACACTAATCGCTATATAGTGCGAAAAAAGTGCGCCGCGAGAGAAGAACATTCTAGTCAACTGTAATATATGGTTTCACGTGGAACATATTATCTGAAATACCCTTCATAAAGCCTCTAGAGGCTCTCTAAGCCATTTCTGGACTCTTTGCCTACCCAAGGGCGGGAAGGGGCCAAAAAAGCCCTTTACGTAATTACTCTAAATTTTCCCAGTAGCAAGTAGGACGATAACTAGACTGATAAGAGTCATAGAGAATCTAATTAGATAGATATATACTTTCCATTTCTTATAGGTCATATTCGTCATCGAAATCAAAGATCTCTTTATCCCCCGCCCATTTTAAAAATGAAGACAACATAGCTCCTGTAAGGATTGCTGTCGCAATTAGGAATATCCCTGCGTAAATCTTCTTCATATATATCCTAGTCAACTGCAATTATACTAAGTTTATCTGAGAATAGCTTCCAGATCTTTTCCATGTACTCAGGCTTTAATCCATCTACTGGATGAGGAGCATCTGTATGTGTCATAGATGGAGTTAGTTCAGGAACTCCTAATGCATCTAGTATATCCTGCTGAGTAATAATTATTTCGAATCCCGCTTCACTTGAATACTTGTGTAATGCAGCCAAGAACTCTCTATTCTGATCTATCCTCTGCTCATGTGTGTAGTAAGGACTAATTCCTTCATGCTTTAGCAGCATCTCAGTAAACTGAGGTAATGGCTCTATAATCACAACACGAGAATTAGGAAAGTTTAATTTAATATTGTCGATAAAGTTTTTTACTGTAACATCTGCATTTTGATATCTAGGCAAGAAAGTTCTAGTATCTACATATCCCATCCATAAAGCTAATATGCCATCATCTTTAACAATTGATATTGGTTGTGGCAAATGATTAACAGTTCTTGTAAATTCAACTCCAGATGACATTTCTTTTTCTTCCCGCATTTTTTCAATACTGAATGCATGCATCTTAAGTCCAGCTTTAGGCCAAGGAATAAATGTGACATCATGCTTTTCTGGATAGTAGTGCTCTATGGCTCTAGATAAGTGACAATCACTAAGCATATAGATGTTTTTCATATATAACTCCATTGTAGGGATACTGGGATTTGAACCCAGAATCTATTGTATATAAGACAAGTGCTTTAACCAGATTAAGCTATATCCCCTAGGGACTAGCGTATTCGGCTTGCTACTAATTTTTCAATGCAGTTCGTGCAAAAGTTTTCAAGTATGCCTTTAGAGTTGATACGCTCAACATACTTTGGGTTTTCACAGAAATCACATTTCATAATATGATTATAACATATTTTCAGTCAACTGGATAGTATTTTTTAGTATAAGGTGCCTATCATAAGCATCTTTAACTTCAGAATATTCACTAACTACAGGATCCATTATTTTTCGCATTTCAGTTGTTTCACGTGGAACTCTAGTCCCATGACTTTCATTACTTGCTATCATTAATTTAGTATCTTCTGCAGAAACCCTTTCTTGCTCAGGTCTAAAATCAATTTTAAATTTTTCAGAAATATATTTTAAAAATTTTTCTGGATTTTCTGTTAAAAATTCAAAACTAATTGCAGTAACATATTCAAGATTTTCACAAGCATCTAAAAAGTCATTGTAAATTTTTAAGGTGAATGGCAAAACTGTTAGCGTTGCATTATATGGATCTCGATCATACCAATCAAGCTCTTCCTGAGTTCTACTATCTTTATCTCTAAATCCAGCCTCTAATCCTGATGCTAAGCATTCGTATGGATTTCTTATTATGCATATGTTAATAGAGTCTTCTTTAAACCCATCAAGCTGATGTAGTGGCCAAATCACTTCTGCTTTTAAATTGTTTCTTATTAACTCTCTTGCAAATATCCCGCCTGATCCAGGAGGAGAATTTATTATAACTGGTGTTAGGCTCATATCTTAATTATAGCATTTGTATTTTAATAGGTTTTGTGGTCCATTAATATAAATCCTAGTTCACTGCTATTTTAGATTTCATAAAATGTTAATAAATTTTTAATATGTATGATACACGTATTTAAAATGTCCGTTTTGTCTGCATAGTCCGCACATAGGTTTAAGGGCTTAAGCGTGAATGTGATTGACCTCACAAAAGTTTTTTGACGACACGCCCGAGAAACGGGCATAAATGTCGGTCCCCCATGCTATGCTTAAGGTATAACAACAAACGAAAGGGGCAAATAAATGCTCACTCAAAACACACTAGACTCAATCGTCTATGAATACCAACACGGGGGCGTGAAATCTAATCACCCCGAATTGACTACTGCTGAGCGTAAGGCGCTACTTAAGCACTTATTCTCTCTCCCTACCTATTGCGCTTGTTGTGTGAGGTAAATCACACGACACACCCTAGCAACCTCCCCAATTTGTCTGCTCTATACGCTACACTTACAACATAACAACAACGAAAGGTCGTAACATGACTCTAGAAGAATACAAGGCGCTTATTGAGGCGCAACGCAAGGAAAGCCTTGCACAAGCCCTATCCGTACTAACGAAAGAGGTTAAATAATGTACGCATACTCATACCAAACTAATAGCGTGTCTAAGTGGGATACTATCCAAGAGGATGTCGCAGACCAATACACTTACCTTGATGAGGTAGATGAGGAACAACCTCCACTAGATGAATTCTATGATGAAGATTCTGAACAACTAGCACAACTATTCGCACTAACATGGGAGAACTAATAATGACTATCAAATACTCAATTTGGCAAGGCTCTAAACTAATCTCAATCGATAACATTGCTCATGATGTAAATGCTATTGACCACTTAATACAATCGCTAAACAATAGCGAATTAGGCAAGGGTAAAAAGTTTACCGCTAATGTAATGGACATCAAGGTGACCGCATGACTATCGAACTAAATGACTACGGCTTAATGATTGACCTAGGGGACTTTCTCTATGTATCGCTATCATGGGCTTTTATTATCTTGACCGCCGTTATTCTTGTCGGTGCTAAGGTATACAATAAGATAAAGAGTAATAAGCAAGTAGCCCCTATCGGCTTTAACAATGATGATGATTGGATGACTAAATGAATCGCTTACTAACTACACTAGTGCAACTATCTATCGCTATCCCCGCCCTATACATGGCGAGGATCGTCTATCATGATTTCATGGCAGAGATGCGTGAATTGTGGCAAGAATCACACTAGCGCTACGGCGTGTCGGCTTGACATAGTCAAGCTGGCCCGCAAAAGCACGGGGTCGGGCGTGTCGTTATGAACATGTTATAAAATCCCCTGAAATTCTACGGCGTGTCGATTTGACGGACAAATCGGACATTTGCGTGTGACTAGTATCACATAGGCTGAGCGTCTCACATCTTGGACTTACTCGCTAGTAGGTAGAGAAATGTCGTACCCCCATGCTACAATTCCACTATAACAACAACGAAAGGGGTCATACCTTGACCATACTAATAGCCTCAGAGGTTTTGGAGAATAGAGCCTTGTCTATTGCTCAGCCTTACATGTACCGCAAGGCAAATACTTATTTACTTGCTTGCACAATTTGTGCAAATAACTATTTAGAGATTTTTGCAAAAGATGCAGACTTTACCAAATTTACATGTGAGGAGTGTTGGTAACATGGCTATTTTTAATTTTGAGTTATTTGTAGATGTAGAGGCAGATGATTTTGAGTCTGCCTACTCATGGCTAAAGGCTATGCCCCTTGAGAGACAATTAGACTTTCATGTAATCGACTATAAGCAATTGGAGGCTTAACAATGAAAGATTTAACTTATTGCGAGGAATGCTCAGTAAACATGGAAGATGATTTTTTCGATTTCCGTTTTGAGTATCCGATTTGCTTAACATGTTCACCAATGTACGCTTTATTTTTAGAGGAGGCTAACTAATGAAATCACAATTAGAAAAAGACATAGAAACAAAAGAAAGCTTTATAGATTTACTTAATGATGTTTATCCTAGTGTAAAGATTGGATACTCTACTTTTACCCCCGCCGAAATTTTAGAATGTTGTGACCCAATAGCATTTGCAATTGGTTTAGCAGAGCATGAAGATTATTTGGCAGAAATGGAAAACGAATGAGCGATTTATTCGGATTTGAAAAAGCAATTCAATTAGATCATCTTAGCGATGAACAAATAAATCAATTAGAAGAAATTCTAAAAGATTATCAATAGATAGCGGCGTGTCGTCTTGACAAAGGCGATGCGCCCCGCACATATGCACGGGGTCGGGCGTGTCGTTATGAAGTCGTTATAAAATCCCCTGAAATTTGTGAGATTTATCACATTGGTTGAGCGTCTCATTATTTGGAATTACTGGCTAGTAATTAGATTATGTCGGTGCGTTCTGGTACAATACTCTTATAACAACAACGAAAGAAGGCAACTAATGTCCGCAAATGTCTACACAATCGAAAGCCTACTTGTAGGGAAAATGTATCGCTCAAATTCTATTACTGGAGAAATTATCTCAGCAGAAAAAAATGATAGTGTCTGGTATGCAAATGCAGATACTTACAAAGTGCAGGTACGCCCAATTTATTCTGCACCACTAAATCTAAAAGATACTTACCGCTATTTAGCGGTAAAAACTTCCGATTAAATAAAATCGAAACAGGGGCAGTTTAGAGAGTGTTCTCGCCCAATGTCGTAAGTAAGAACTCTCACCAATTTTTTTAACGAAAGGAAAACTATGCTAAACATAATCGACAAAACTGATTTCTATGAAATCGCAGACGAGCAACATTTTTGTTGTGATGAAAGTCAATTTAAGTATTACTGTATCGAACACCTAGAATTTATGGGTTGCTACTTTTGCGGATTTGACTACGATAAGGATTGCGAGGAACAACACTAATGGGATACATTGAGATTTTTAGAATGGATCAAGACGGGGCGGGTTGGGTAGATTTATCCGAAGCCACCCCAGATGAACTATTTACTATTGAGGTTGGGCTACTTAATGAGGGAGCCTTATTCTATACCCCCGAAGCCGAATAATTTGTCGGTGGCAGGTGCTATAATTACCAAACAAACAAACGAAAGGGAAACTAATGTATAAAATAACTTGCGCTTATGACGGAAATGCTCCGCATTGGTCAGCAGAATACGAAAACGAATACGGGGCATGGGAAAACTTTTTCTTATTTACCGATTGGGGTTTTGCAGATGAATACTCAACTGTAAATCTATACACGCCAGCAGGCAAATGCCACACAAAAGTTTTTTATCGTGCAGGACGAAAGGTCGTAATTAAATGATGACTCGTAAAGACTATGTAGCAACCGCAGAAATTCTAAAGTATGCAAGCGATAAAACGCACCCTGCTTTATTTTCTAAAATGGTAAATGATTTTGCGGAGATGTTCGCAAAAGATAATGAGCGATTTGATGTAACACGATTTCACGAAGCGAGTGGATACAATGTTCCAAAATTCACTTCGAGATAAAGTAAAACGAATTCAGGAATTGCGCCGCAGTAATGCGGCGCAACCTGTTCGTAATAAAAAAAAATACACACGTAAAATAAAACACAAGGGTAAAAATGATCTATGATCTAATTGGTGCACTTGGTGGAGTAGTTGCTATCGGATTGGCCCTCTTGCCTTTTGCTCTTGTTTATTATATTTTTTCTAATTTATAAAAGCGTTTCGGCTTGACAATGTCAAGCTGGCCCGCAATGTTGCGGGGTTTTCCACAGGTTTAAGGGAGTTATCCACAACCCCCTGGAATTATGTGAGATTTATCACAAGGCTTATGGGCAAATGGATTAGGTAATGTCGGTGGCCTATGCTATAATTCTCTTATCCAACAACGAAAGGCAATAAATGAAAATAGAACACAACCTAAAGTTTGTAACTGAGTTTGCAGAAGGCCACCCAGTAACTGCACAGGTAATGGCACTTGATGAGTCAATGCGTATTGAAATGCTTGAAGGTATGCTAAAGGATTTAGTAGGCTCTCGCTTACAACCAATCCTTGATGAAATAAATGAAAATGGCACTTACGCAATTCTAAAGGTGGCTAACTAATGGGAAGCGTAACAGCATTAGGTATTCAGGACAGTGTGTTAGATTTAGAAACACAATTAGCCTATCACTTACAGGGTAATCATTACCCACCCGTTCCACTTTCTATGGTGCCAGTATGTATTCAAGCAATAGACTTTGCTTATGATGAAATGTGGGACGAAACTATTGAAATGCCTGATGGTATTTCTTACAAGGGTGAAACATGTGCGCCAGTATGGGCGATCATCGAGGCTCACCACTTACACTTTTGGCTACCTGAAAGTGACTAAGGTCACACAATAACTTTCTCAAATAATGAGATGGGGGTTGATAAATGTCAGCCCCCAATGCTACAATACTACCCTACAAAGAAAAGAGGCAATAAATGACAATACAAGATAAGTTGTATCAGGTTGGCGATTTATTCACCACACTAAAGTCAAAGAAAACAGGTGTGATTAAAGAAATCCACCCACAGGCATCTGGCTCGGTGCGTGTGCTATTAGAAATGCCAACAAAGGAAACTCGCTGGACAACAGTATCAGCAAGCACCTTAGCGGGCGCATAAAGCGGAGGCACACACCATAAAAGGGTGCTAAGCCAAGACCTGAGTATGTCTTAAAACTACTCACACAATTTAATAATGTCAGTAGCATCTGCTATAATAATCAACCAACCAACGAAAGAGAGAAAATAAATGGCACGACAGAAAGCAATCTCAGTTAAAATCGCAACACCAAAGGTAATCAAGGCACTAGAAACTCGTCTTACAAAGTTACAAGCAGACTACGCATCACAGGAAGCCAACGAAGCAAAGCATGAAAAGGCTATGGAAAAGTGGCGCAAAGAAGTAGGAAAGTTTGCTATGACTAATTTTGCTAAGGCAGAAAACTTCCGCACAAACTATCGCTCATGGAACAAGACTCTAAATGTTGATTTTGATTTAACAGTTAATGAGTCAGACTTTCCTAAAGAGCCTGAGAAGGACTACGAAGTTCTACACCGCCACTCATACAATGAGATGAAAGAGGAACTTGAGAACGCTATTCGTATTCTCAAGATGACAGATGAGGAAACAGTTAGCACTAGCACATACAACGCTATTGCTCGTTATCTCTAAATAATCCAACGACCTGAGTATGTCGCCAAACTGCTCTCCCTTCGGGGACAACTACTAACAAAGGCAATACAATGCGATTCAAGATAGAAATGTATGATGAAGTAAAGCAAAACGATTTAACAATTTATTCTGAAGAAGGCTATGACAATGAGAGCCTAAAGGAATTAGTTTTCTCAAACTTAAAAAGATTTGATGGAAATGTTAAGGCTTTTGTTTATGATCAAAAAAATAAAAAGAAAACATCAGCAGCGTTCTTTCCAATGGAAACAGTAAACTACGTAAAGTCCTTATCTAAGTAAAAGGTGGGGCAGCTAATTCTGCCCCGCCCAAGCTTGGCCCGCAATAATGTGCGGGGTTATCCACAGGTTTAAGAGGGCCTGTGGAAAACGCCAGGAATTTTGTGAGATTAATCACATGGATCAATTCGGACATATAGTAACTAATCCTAGACAATGTCAGTGGCATCTGTTATACTTACAACTAATCAAACGAAAGGTAAAAAATAATGGCTCATAATCTAGAAACTGAAAACGGCGAAGTTGCTTTTGCATTGCGTGGCGCACCTGCATGGCATAATCTTGCTAATCGTATCTTCACACAAGATGAAGATGTTACTACTCAAATGATGTTAGATGAGGCAAAACTATCTAACTGGAATGTCCGTCTATCTCCATTGACCGACCATATCTCAGATACATGGAATGATGTATCTAATGCTCAATTAGTTATTCGTGACAACCCATTCAATAGCGGAACTGATGTTCTTGCTACTGTTGGTAAGCGTTACAAGCCTGTGCAGAATGAAGAATTGTTTGCATTCGCTGATGCAATTCATGATGCCAATGCCGATTGCCGTTGGGAATCTGCTGGCTCGCTTCGTAGCGGTAAGGTTGTTTTCGGTACTGTGGATATTCCTCGCACAATGGTGCTTGACCCACAAGGCGCAAATGATGCAACCAAGTTATATCTAATCGTATGGACATCTCATGACGGGTCTGTTGCTGTTCAGGCTGCGGTTACTCCTGTTCGTGTAGTTTGCCAAAATACACTAAACCTAGCAATGAAGAATGCTAAGCAATCTTTCAAGATTCGTCACACGCAATCTGTTGAAGGTCGCATTCAGGTAGCCCGCGAGACTCTTGGTCTTGCTCTTGGATACTTTGATGAATTTGAGAAAGAGGCTCAGGCTCTTTATTCTCAATCAATTACTGATGCTGAATTTTCTAAGTTGATTCAGACAATTTATCCTAAGCCAGATAAAGATTCTGCTAAGGTTGCGCTAACTAAGTGGGAGAATAAGGTTGTGCTTCTTGACAATCTTTATCACAACTCACCAACTAACGCTAACATCAAGGGAACTAAGTGGGGTGCATTCAATGCACTAACTGAACGCCTTGACTACTATCGTTCAGGTCGCGGAAATTCTGAAACACTTATGGCTGGTGCATCAGGGTTTGACCCAATTCTCACCGCAGAAAAAAATAAAATTAAGAAATTAATTTCTGCGTTTTAATAAATAAATTCCTGAGCATGAATAAAAACTGCTCACAATTTTTTCTAGGTCCATTAGCTCAGTTGGTTAGAGCGCTACCCTGTCACGGTAGAGGCCGACGGTTCAAGTCCGTTATGGATCGCAAAATTCCCGCAGTACTTAGGGACAAAATTTTGTGTTACGGATCACATAAAAAGTCCCTGGAATCTATAGACAAATGTCAGTGGGACCCTGTATAATTCTCTACATGACCAACGAACTAGTATCAAGCGTATATACATTTGTCTGTGACCCAGATGAATGCGATTCTTTAATTCAATTAACATCATCTGATGGATTTGGTTTTCCTTCAGGTGTGACAGAACTCACATGCCCTTGCGGACGTAAGACCACCTTATTGTCAGTCGAGCATGCTACAATTACACCAACAACAACGGAAGAGGTAAAAATGGAAACAACTACAGATAATCACTACATGACACGAGAATTCCTTGAGTCACAGTTAGTAGATAACAAAGCCCGCATTACGCAGTTAGAAGAGCACATCCAGCGTATAACTCAGCGTGATTATGCAACTGCAGGAACTCTAAGCAAATTGCGTGATGACATGAAGGTATTCACACTCGAAGGCCTTGATGACGAATCTCTTACAGAATTTCAAGCAGAAGAAATTGCTGGCATCTGTGGATTTGAACTAACAAATGAGTTTGAACTAGAAGTAACAGTTCTATATTCAATTACAGTTAATGCTCGTGATGAAGAGAGTGCACACAATCTAATTCATGATATTGATTTTGACACTGTGTCTTATGACTCAGACGGTATTAGTTGGCTATCATCATCTGTAGATAGAATTGAGGGCTAATGTATTTTGAACTTACCGCTCCCGATAGGCTCTCTATGGAGAGGGCCTATTGGGATGCAGAGATAACTGGACTGGACCCTGAAGCAATGTCAGCATTGACATTCAACATCGGAACTGGTAGTATTGAGAAAGTAAGTAGGCTTCGTGATAAGTATAACTTAATCGAATCTTATGTAAGCGATAGTAAAGTTACAGGATACTAGGAGAAATAATGTCAGACTATAAAGATGGATTTCAAGACGGGTACAAATTTGCTCGTGAAGAGATTATAGAAAAACTAGCAGAGATTGATATCACTGATATCGATACATGGATTCTTGATCGACTATCTGACATGATTGAAGGCGGAACAATATGAGCGAATGGGTTGGATGCGATAAGTGTAACTCAGTAGTACCTGCAATGTATCTTGTTAAGATGGTTAGTGGAGAGCTTGCTTTCTGCGGCCACCACTTTAACAAATTCAAGCCTAGTCTTGACAAAATCGCTTACGAAGTGATAGAATTAAACAAAACAGAAGAAGTACCTCAACTAGTAGAAATGGCGGAATAAAATGGGAGATAGAGCAAACTTCGGATTTAAACAATCCAATGGAGAAACAATTGTGCTATACGGACATTGGGCTGGACACGGTATGTTAGAGCGCTTAGCAGATGCTGTTGAAGCAGCACGTTCTAGGTGGGGAGATGAATCATATGCTACCCGCATTGCGGTTTCGCATTTAGTTGGAGAGCAGTGGCAAGATACAACTGGATGGGGATTATCTGTTAATAACATCCTAGACAACGAGCACAAGATTCCTTTGATTGACTGGAATACACAAACGTTTTCACTGCACGAAGAGGCGCCTTGGTCCGAGTCGACAGAATATAAGGTACGTGGAATGCAAGACGAGCCCATGTTCACAATGACATTGGATTCATTTATTAATAAGTACTCAAGGGTTAATGCATAATTAATCTAAGGGTGCCCCTATAGTCATTAATGGCCAGGGGTTAAATAAAGCAGAGTTCTTTTACTTTCGTTGGTGAACCTCTAGCAGCCTATGTAAAGCCCCAGTTATGGAATAAGCCCCTACAGCTGGGGTTTTTGCATGGCCCGCAAAAGACTAAGGGTAATATATTTCTTTTACGGTGTCAATATGAAATCGCCTGGAATTCTGTGATCTTGACCACATGCATACAAAATGTGGTGTGACTCACACCCAAAAGGTATTCCATTTGTCAGTGGTCTAGTCTATAATTGGAACATATCAACGAAAGGATATAAAATGCCAAATTGGGTATTTAATGGTTTGACTATCGAGGGAAATCCTGAGCAAGTTAAATCTCTAATCAAGCAGATGAATAAGCCATTTATTTATTCTATTACTGCAGTAGGTGATTTGTCATATGATGTTAAGCAGACTAAATATGTTAATCCTATCTTTGCTTTTCATAATATCTATAACTATAGAGATGCTGGTATTACTGATGAGACCTATCATTCTCAACCGCCTCGTTCTACCGAAAAGGATTGGTTTAAGTTTGATACTAATGATTGGTATAACTTCAATGTCCGTGAGTGGGGCACAAAATGGGATGTAGCCGTATCTGAGGATGATAAGTATCCTGATACTACTATGGAAGAAGCCGAGAATGGCGAGAACTATGTAGTTCATTATAACTTTAATACTGCATGGTCACGACCAATGCCTGCTCTCCAAAAACTATCTGCACAGTATCCTAATCTACTCTTTACTTTATCATATGAAGAAGAAACAGGTTGGGGTGGGGAATGTGAATTCCTTCGTGGAGAAGTTATCTCAGAATCAGAATACGATACTATGTGCCGTGATTGTGATGCAACTGACCAAATGGAATACTGCGACAATGAATGTGGTCAGATTTGTGGCAACTGCAATTGGCTAGGAGAGGCTGACCTAGATGCTGTCGCAATTTGTCAGACCCATAAGATATACTTAGAAACTAAAGTACCCGAATATAGAAAGGCGGAAGCATAATGGAAGCATTTACAGATACAGTAGGAGAACATATCCTTGGAGCAATTCAAGTAGATATTGAGCAAGCACTATTTGAAGATTGGAATCAATCTAACTTAGATGAGGGTGAAGCATATGCTGAATATAGATTTATGCAATTTGCTCCTGATACCTTAAAACAATCATACAATGAATACTATGGTTATATTGAAGGAGATGAATTTCTCCTATGATTACCAGCCAAGAACTAATTGATTATATGTACGATGACAACTTAATCCATTTTGACGACAGAGATACATCAGATGATTGTGACTGTCACATTCATATAACACTTAATACTATGATTAAATATATGGAGGCAATTGAATGCTAGGTTATGAGAAAAAGGATTTAGATACTATGATTAACTCAGTACATGATGCTAAGTTATTCTATCTTCGATCCCCGTCCGATTTAATGGACAAGACAGAACTTAGAACTAATTTGGAGATGACAGTTAGTTTTCTCCAGGGGCTTTGGGCGGAGGGCTATTTTGACTAAGTCATCACATTTCCTGGAATACATGAAGATACATAAGATTAGTTTAGAACAAGATTTAGAGGATGCTAGAAATAACATACCTTTAAATGAAGATGAGTATTTTGAATCAGATGCATATTACACAGGTGCAATTGATACCATGGAACATATTTTGTCAGTGGCAGATGATATAATGAATAACTCTAACGAAAGGTATATCAATGAATAAAGAAGACATTGGGCTCCCGCCCCATTTGCAACGCATGGTTAATGCACGTGTATCAGGTCTTGACATCATACACGGAGAACTAAAGAATCTAATGTTAATTGCTGAGCAGGACCTAGCAGACGCATTAGAACAAGAGGAGCGCTCCGAAGAAGCAATGGATTCTATGGTCCGTACAGAATGTGAAGGACGACTAGACACCTTGGTTGCTCTATATGAACTAACATACCAACTATCATTTGCGATTGGAGAACAAATTGAAGTCTGACGATAAAGATAAACTAAACAAATGTCTAGAGATTCTAGATACTACCGACCTAGGTCTCTCTATGGTATGGCTATGGACATGGTCAACAATTGGCAACATTCTAGAGGATGAGACCTACAAGGCCAAGGTAACCAAGGACCAGATGTGGGACCACCTCTGCGAGGCTGTAGAGGCTGGCCAAGGCTTCTCCTTGGAATACGGTGCCGAACAGCACCACGAAGAAGTACAAGACTGGATGTTGAGCAGGGACTACATTGTGGACACAATGTTTGAGGAAGAGGAGGACGAAGATGAAGATGAGTGATGACTATATTAATGATCAGTTAAACAAAGCCCAAAAGCTTTTGTGGGGTGGCAGCGAAACTGAGAACATTGAAGCACATAATATAATCTCTAGATTAATTAAAGATAAGATAGAACAAGTTTCATAAGGGCAGAAAAAATGTCTTACGGCAACTATTTACAAATCCGTGGAAAGTTGCTATAATTAAATCAAACTATATCTCTTGAAAGGAGATCAACAAATGGCAACAAAGCGTGAATATCTAAAGGCACAGGGCATCACAGTCGGCGTACGTGGTCGCTTCTCAGGCGCAGCAAAGGTAGCTCTAGCGGAGGCGGTAGCCAAGGGCGTTACATTTACTGCAGAAACACCAGCCAAGAAGGCTAAGTAAAACCAGGGTGGAGGTCGGGGCTCGTTGGTCCTTGACCTCCTCTCTTATTTTTGGTATAATCAATAGTTAGGCGAGAGGCGGACATGGCAAAAACATCATCAATCGAAACCAAAGCAGCAGAAAAAGTACTGGAGGCTATGGATAGTCATTGGTTTAATCCAACTATCATGGCACGGGAACTCGTAAATGGTTGTGGGTATTATACTCAATCAAAGGTAATGGAACTATGTGTCGAAATTATCAAACAAACGGCGGGACAATTTGATAATGCTTGGGAAGAAGGAGTAACATCAGAAGCCCTAATGATGGCAGATAGACTAAATGATTACATTGCTAACTTTGAACCTATTACAACATAGGATAGATTAAATATATAGCCCAAGATATCCATAGGATCTACACAGGTCCTGTGGATATCTTTTTATGTATGGGCATGTGGGCAAAATTATTCGTTTACGACCAAGCTAAAAAAATCCCTGGAATATTCAGGAGAATATAATAAAATGAATATATTATCTAATAAAACATATAATGAATTAGGCATAATATACCCAGAATCTGTCAGAATTTATATACAATTGTTATACAAATTATGTTGACAATGTGGGCCAAATATGCCATTTACGGGGCTATTGACAATATCGCTGGAATATGCGCTATGTCTCATATAAGTCCATATGCCCCTATTGACATTACGGTTATGATTATGATATGCTCAATTACATAGTATTGTTTAAATAGATATAACTATAGTATATGATATAGAATCTATAGTATATATTCTCCACTATGCTCCACTTTACTCCACTATATAAGCCTTCTAAGGGCTATATGAGACAAGGAAAACGGGAGGGGGATATAGGAGTTAGAGACCATTTGCTGTAATTTTCTACAGCTTATCCTTGGTCTATACTGTGCCTATTAGAGTATTGATCTCATATCAAAGGTATTAGATTCCATCTCTTGATAGAAATACTTCTTGCCTAACTCTATTAGATCCTTTAGTCCTTGGGGGTCTAATACGTATTGTATTGATTCCCCGCCCTTTTCGAGCTTAAGTGTGACGATGTAAACGTCATGTTCAGGGTTATGCTCGTATGTGGCTATACCAATAGGAGATAGGTCTATTACGTTCTCTATCCCAGCATCCTCTGGATCTCCAGGTACTGGAATCTCAGACTCTTTGATCAAGTCTGCTATCATTACCTTTTTCATGTACTTGCCATATGATGAGTTAAGTTTATCCATTATAGTATTATAGCATTTATGTCAACGTAGTTGACTAAACCCTCTCTCATTTTCCGCTTCACTTTTTCGCTTCACTAAATGGGGCCTATATAGGCTATATTAGTTATTTCTAGCTATCTTAGCAGCCAGCATACGCATGCCTATGGCATTGGTTACTGACTCTTCGATCTCTATGGCCTCTATAGCCCTTGCAATCTCTTCTCTTAGTGTAATCTCATCTAGGCTCATTTTACTCCCATACCTTTAGCTTAAATATATCTGATGCCATCTCAGGATATGAATCTGCAAGATCTTGTAATACTTTGTTGTACTTTCTTTTACTGCCGTAAACCTTTGCAGCCTGCAATCTTTTTAGTATATCCATAGCTTCTTTAGGAAGATCAACGCCAGAAGGCTTCGCCTTTGATGTATTAAGCATTGACTTGTCTCTAGATGATTTCATATATTTATTGTACTATATGTTGGTGGGCTAGTCAATAGCCTCTTTGCCCGCCTGGTTTTCATGATATTGCATATGAAAGTCATATAGCTGGTGTGTGACCGCACAAAAGCATATGGGACAGTGTGTGATCCATTGGGACTTATCCTCCCAGTGCTTACTCATGCTTCAGGTGAAGGAATCGGACCTTCATTGTCGGTTTCGGAAACCGCTCTACGACCATTATAGGAACCTGAAAAGGCTTATAGAGCCTTTTTTAGCTTCTTCATTGATCTATGAAACTTTACGTATGTAATTGGATTCTTCCACCATTTAAGCGGAAGCTTTATCTTCTTCTTTGTCATTAGTCTCTCCCTTTTCTTTCTTAAATAAATAAAACTGTATTGTAATTCTTCTTCCGCCTAAATAAGGCTCAGTACCATGCAGCTGGTGATGGTCAAATGCCACAATGTCTCCAGCTAATGGTCTAATTGTTTTATCAAGCAAGCTAAAGTTCAAGCCGCCGCCTTCATAGTCATCAGTTAAATACATGCTTAGGCTTATGTCTGGAGTTATTTGATCTCCTCCAGTTGACCATCTGTCCACATGTTGAACTAAATACCTACCTTTTTGTTCCCACTTAACTACTCTGTGAGAATCATACCTTTTTTCGTAATCTGCAATATCCCTGCCAGTATTCAATAAAAATATTTTTGCTGCCTGAAGCATGGCATCAAGTATTTGAGTATACTCTACGTCTGGCTCTTTAAAAAAACAAAAATGTCCAGTTACGCCATCTTTGTTAAGCATCTCTTTCCAAGTTTTAAATTCTAGCCCAGATACAATTTTTTCTGGATCTTCTAAACAGTTTGAAATATGCATTACAGAAGAATTGAATGTCTCTACAATCTTAAACTTATCCAAGGTGGATCTCATTTACTGGCTCCTTAGACCAATGTATGTAAGACCTAACATAAACTGCTGCATATGCTATTGCTGATAATATAAACCCATATTGTTTTGTTATAATTGCATACGTAATCCACAAAGCCTCATTAACCAATAGGATATGCCATCCCCATATTGTCTTTCGACCAACAAAGAATATGCCTGTGACTCCAATGACTGCTAGGATATATGACCAATACATTACTCAAAATCCTTCTGGGTCTCAAATATATCTATATCTTCTCTCATATCAAGATTGCCTAATAGATCTAAGTCTATGTATGCCTCAAGGTTATCTAGTATGCCCATTGTTTTTCTTCCTCATTCTCTTTGTTACGCTGGTTACTATTCCTAGCTTTTCCGCCTGCTCATCTATAGTGTTGTTTATAGCCATCTGGAATGACTCACACATCTTACATAAATCAAGCATTTCTGGATACTTAGCCCAAGCTTCCTTGTTAGTCTTGATCGAGCATTTATCGCACATTGAAACGGTCATAGTATTTCTTTCTCTTAGATAACTATTATACCCTAGTATCGTCTAGGCCTTCGGCTTCCCTCATCCATTGATCTTCCCATAAACCCATAAGTGATGTATTGCCAATATCATCAAAATAATATCTTTTATTAGATTCATTATAGGTCCAGCCATACCAAGTGTCTCCCTCTGACCAGGTAAGATTCATTGGGCCATATTTTGAATGTTCCCATAGTGATCTATCTACGGATTGATATAGCATTACTTCATCAAATACTGCATGCCTCAGTGTGTCCCACCTGAATATCCTATTGACTAACCAATTAATCATTTTTTATCCTAGATCATTAGCAAATTTAGATACGTCTGAGTTTCCATTTTTCATTTCGTATTGTGGCACTAATAATTCAAATCTTCTTAGCTCTTCTGGAGTTGGATTATTTGGATCAACAGCAAACATTTCTTTATAAAAATATTTCTCTTTAACTAAGAATACGCTTGCAATAGATCGTCTTCCAGATATAACATCAGTTACTGCATGTCTTACTTTGTTTCCAAATATTATTACGCTTCCTTTTTTGGGTCTAAGTGTAACATCATAGTCTGGGAAAAATATTTCTCCGCCTTCAAATTCTTCTGGGTCATGAAGGTACGCAAGTATCGTGGCGCTAACCTGCTCATAAGTTCCATCTGGAAGTGCCATAAAGTCTGTATGTGGGCCGTAGCCTGGGCCTGGGCCCCTGCTGTGTATAAAGGTCGACTTTGCTAACTTATATTTTACTGCATTCAAATGCAAATGATTCTTGTACCACACATCTAAACACTTAAATATTGCATCATCTGTAACATCAAGGTATTCCTTGGTGTTAATTCTAGCGGTTACCATGTCGTCATGATTTGGTGTCTTTTCCCAATTAGTAGGGTATTGTAATAATTCGTCAGGATTTTCTAGAGCGTCTTCAAAATACCAAACCTCATCTGACATCTTTATCGGATTCATTTAGTTATACCTTTCTTCTTTCTAATCATAGCTTTTCCTTTTCCACGAGCTTTTTTTGTACCAGTCACTTGGCATTGATCTGCGATTCTTTTTTGAATTTTCAAAAAGTCCTGCCTCTACTTCTGCTTTCCATGAATCACGATTAAAAGGAATTAGTTGAGCTACTGGAGTACCAGCCTTTATTAACCCTTCAAACCCCTTTTGGATATAAAATGGTATTGCACCATGTGGGACTATTGTAAAGTCTCCATCTATTATTCCACTTAAAGTAGTAAATGGCAAATCATATCTGTTAAAGGGATGAGTAAGTACTAGGCTTGCTCCAGCTGGTATATGGATAGCAATACAAAGATCCCATGCAAACTCTATATCATAGTGATTGAATGGGATTGTGTTTACACTTTGGGCGTCTCTATATGAGCCTTTATATATTGTGCCATCCTCTAACTTTATTTCTGGAGTTTTATTGTCATAGCTAACATACAGATCATTTGGCAAAGTTATAATATATCCAGACATAAAGGCATCCAAAAATGGAACACATTTTTTTAAAGTTTTAGATGTGCTGCCCTTGTACCATTCGGGAATAAAGCTTTTAGCTGGCAAGAGGGGGTTGTTACTAAAAGCTTCATATCCAATAACATTTTTAGACAATTTAATTCTTCTGTAAGGCTAACTCTATTACGTTTTCCATTTCTTCTGGAGTAACATGTGGAGAAATTGCTGTAAATTCAGCATCATTAACAATGAATTTAGTAAAATTCCATGGAACTTCATCAAACTCTGCTTTAGAAACTAAATATTTAAATAGCGGATGTGCATCTTCACCATTAACATTAATCTTTGTAGAGATTAAGAAGTCTACTCCATACCTTGTTTGGCAAAAATCTTTAATATCTTCATCAGTGCCAGGCTCTTGTTCATTAAATTGATTGCATGGGAATCCAATCACTACAAGCCCTCTATTCTCATGCTTTTTGCTAAGAGCCTGAAGTCCTTCGTACTGAACAGTAAATCCGCAATTGCTTGCAACGTTTACCAATAATAAAGTATTCTCTTTAAATTTTGACAGCTCAACAATATTGCCATTGTTATCTGTAAAACTGTAATCATAAACTGACATAATAATCTCCTTTTTCATGGCAAAATTGCCTTATATCTATATAATACTATTTATTGTTCAATCTGTCAACGGGGTATATCTATCTTCATCCATTATGATTTCATAGTAGAGCATCTCTGGTACATCATGACCCGCCTTAAGATGTTCATGAAGGTGAACAAATAGGTGTTCGTCGTCCTTAATTGTTTCAGACTCTTCTGAAAGTAGGCAGGCTGCACAATAAATATACCCTTCGACATGTGGATATATGTATATATCGCTGTCAAAAAACCTGCTGTATGCCAAAATTTATCCCATGTACTTTAAATGAAAATGTTTTTCACACACATCTATTACAATACCAGTAAGTAGCTCTGGCTCTGAGTACTTACTTTCTAGTGGACAATAAAAGCAAGGTGGTATGTTATCTATCATGTATACATTATATCAGTTTTTGTCATAAAAAGAAGTTGGGTGCTCATATATATAAGTTTGAGTCATGTATCTATTTCCACTTAATATTTCTAACACCTCGTGCTGTTTGTCACTTGGGAAAACTACCATTGAACCAGCTTTTGGCTTTATGCATAAATCATCATGAATAAAATCAATTTCTCCTCCAGTATAATCATCATTTATATATAGTATAGCGGTTAAAGATGGCTTTACAGGGTTGCCATCTTTTTTTACATAGCTATATGCATCGCTATGTGCTGACATTTTAGATCCAGTATTGTACTCTCTAATCAAAAGCCAATCTTGTCCTACATTCTCATCATTAAAATTTAATCCGTTGCATGAAGAATATTCTGCCACACAGTCAAAAAATACTTTTATCGCTTTTGAATGCAAATCTTCTCCTTTGCGTAAAAATACAGATCTTCCAATTATTGTTTCCCCGCCACCCTTATTGGTATAATACTCCCATTTGTCATCTTGAATACCATCAATTAGTTCATTGGGGTTATCCAAAACATTATGCCATTCCCATATTCCATTTTTTTTATTGATTGCCTTATTCATTTGTTACCTCAACCATTTTATTGCACCTTGTACATACATTATAAGTTTTACCAGTAAATGGGCATGAGCCTGCCTTTTCAAGCATATGACTTTTAATCTTACAAATCAATGAATTAAACATTCTTTTTCTCCCATAGCATATCCACTATATTATTTAAGTCTACCACACTGTAATCATTATCAATTATGTAGTCAAAGTTGTAGTTATCTAGATCTAATTCAGAAGAATGGTTAGTTACTGGGCCTACGCCATTCCTATTTATTCTCCAGACTTGCCCACCAATTGATTTTATTGCGTCTGCTTCATTTTTAAACCTTACATCACTTATAACTGCATTGTCTTCTTTAATACTATTCAAGGCAAGGTCAACCCAAAAGTTAATACCAAACATATCTCTTCCAACTTCTGTCCCAAATACTTGTAGGAGCCTGCGTATTTCTGGAGTATTTTCTTTAGCAACATCTAGACCACAGGTATCTACTAAATCTTTATATCTAAAATTACCTATACTGTCTGAATGAACTATGGGATTAAGCTTGTACATTGCTTCTTTCATTGGTGCAGCAAAGGAGTACCGCGTAAACATGTGTTGCTCTACCAACCTGTCTGCAGCTGTATCTTTACCAGATCTAGCATATCCAGATAGACCAATTATCATCTTTTAACCCCGTCCCATGTTCCTATTTTAGTAGTTGTAATCCCATTTTCTTCCCAAAGTCTAATAATGCTTGGATTGTCATCTACCGCATGCTTTACATCCCAATACACTTCGATGTGCTCAAGAATATCTTTTTTGACTTCATAGTCTTCTCTATGATCATCATCTTGTCTCATAAATAAGGCATCATGTGGGACATCGTTATTCTTTAGCCATCTAGAAGTTAGAGCCCTATACTTTTCTTTTCTAGCAGTAACTATAATAATATCTAAATCATTACATACCTGCCAGACCATATCAACTACATCTTTATGTGGATCACAGCTTATAGAAGCCTTATGAAAAGCATCATAATTTTTCTTAAATGATTCGCTAGACCTATCTTGATTTAGTATGTGGTGAAGTATTGGATCCACATCAACTAAGGTCCCATCTACGTCAAATATCCAGGCTGGCCTTTTTATCACGCTGAGAGTATCTTTGCTAATGCATTAATTGTTGCTGCAATTCTTCCTATGTCACGTAGTTGTTCTACCGTGTATCCTTCTTGCTTTAATGTTTCATAATGTGCTTTAACACAAAAATGACATTTACCAACAATAGACGATGCTAATGAATAAGCTTCAAACTTACCTTTGGTTGTGCCACCGTGAGAAGTAATAGCATTCATTCTTAGCTGAGCTGGTAGCCCCTTTAAGTTTACGTCATCAGCCATTTCAATAAATGGATACCAAACGTTATTCTGTGCCATGATAGCACCAGCAGTAAGGGCAGCATTTTTTTCAACTTCATCATTTGCATTAGCAGTAATAAAGGCAAGCAGCTTGCCATTGCCTGTTGCAAATGCTGCTGCTATTGAAATATACGTAGCATGCTCTACATCAATAGATGATCTATTGATTACAGCATCAAGATTTAATTTGATGTCTTTAGCATATTCTGGAAGAGAATCCTTAAGCTGGTCTACCCATGTCATTATAGAGTTTCTCCACCTAAAGATCTGTTACATGCACATAGCTCACCAGTTTGTAATGCATCTAGTACACGAAGAGTTTCGTCTGGGTTTCTACCTACATCTAAATTGTTTACAGTTACATGCTGAATTGTATTTTCTGGATCAATAATAAATGTTGCACGATATGTAACTCCAGATGGGTGATGTACACCAAGATCGTTAGCAAGCTGATGACCAGTGTCTGCAAATGACCATGAATTAGTTTTCTTTAGATCTTCATGTGCGTTACGCCATGCAATCTTACAAAATTCATTATCAACCGAACCAGTCATAAGAATGGCATCTCTATCATTAAAATCATTTACTAATGCATCATATGCAACAATTTCTGTTGGGCATACAAATGTAAAATCCTTTGGATAAAAAGCAATAATCTTCCACTTTCCAGGGAAAGAGTCTTGATTTAATACTTCAAAAGAGCTATCTTCATAGCTTAGGGCTCCTGGCTTTACACCAGTAACTGCAAACGTTCCTAACTTATCTCCTACTGTTTTCATTTTTCTCCTATATAGTTTATCTTACACGTGTGTCCCCAGATGGGCTCGAACCATCGACCCGCAGATTAAAAGTCTGCTGCTCTACCAGCTGAGCTATAGGAACGCTGTCCCACCTGGCCTCGATCCAGGGACATTCGAATTAACAGTTCGACGCTCTACCAACTGAGCTATGGGACACTACAAACTCAATTATAGTATTTTACATAAAAATAGTCAATAGATATTAACCTATTGGCTTATAATTAATTAAGTTTAAAACACGATCAGAATCAAAGCCTTCAAAAGCTCTTGTCTCATCTGAAGTTGCCCAAAAAATTATTGCATATTTATTGCCAGATGTAATTTTTTTGCCCCCGTGCCATAAATCGGCTGGGAACAAAGACAGTTCTCTTGCTTTGGGCTTAAAGCAAAGCCCTCCCATAGAGTCTTCATACAATGGGAAAAATGATTCAGGAGTAAACTCTTCTAGGAATGTTGCTTCTCCCCCCTCATAATTATCATTTAGGTATAAAACCCCACTATAAGATAAAGAAGAAAATTCTCCATGAACATCCTGGTGTACTCTTAGCTGTATATCTTCGCTAAGCTTTGTTAATGAAAACCCATAAAAATATTGAGGATCTTCTGAAGGCAGTAGCTCTTCCTGTGCTTTCATAAATTTATCTGAATATTTTAAACAAATTTCTTCTATTTCTTTAAACATTGTGGCTGGCTTTTCATCTGGGAAAACTGCTCTGACTGCTAAGCCTTTGTTAAATGCAACTCCAATTCTATGTCTAAACATAGATGTGTCTGAATAATTTTTATCTATCCAGTCTATAAAAAAATCAGCATCTTCTTTGCTTATAAAATCTTCAACTACCTTTAATTTATCCATTGTTTATTCCTCTTTCTTTTATATTTGTTGCCCATATAGGCATTGCTATTCTTGTACCATTTATAATCTCTGTTATTTCATGCAACTTTGTGGATTCAAAAATAACAATACTAAGCTTTTCTGGGTCTATTGTTATATCTAAATCTAAAAACTTCAAGAACCCTCCATCAAAATCATTATTTAAATATATAACTCCGCTTCTAAATAAATGTTCTGCGTCAATATGATTATCTACGTGTGCTGGCAGCCTAGTACCCTCTCCAAGCATGGTTAACCACTGTGCTGTTAAGAACAGATCTTTATCCTTAAACAGATTGATACACTCTAATAAAAACTTGTCAGAATACTTTGTTAATAAATCTATTATCTCTGTATGATTAGCAAAAGAATGGATTTCTGGCACATGGGATTCATACCTAAATCTATTATTTATCTTAGCCTTTTCTGGGGTATAAAATTTTTCATCATTTAAATAGTTTTTTTGTATGTAATCTATTAGTATATCGGCATCTTCCTGTGTAATAAAATCTTTTATGACATAAACCTTTAAATCTTTTTCTTTATCGCCAATTATCTTTGTTTCACATTCTGGCATAATGTCTATTAATATATGAACTCTATCATATTCGCTATTGTTGTCTACACTATGAAGCTTAAGGTTATTTATTTCATAACACTTACCTTCCTCCATATGTATTTCTTCACCGCCTACAGTGTAAGATACCTTATCATTTGTTATTAATGGTATGTGAAATCTTCTTACTGAAGATAAATAATCTCCACTATCCTTATGCACAAAAACTTTGCTGTTAGCATTTAGTTTTATTAAAAGTATCCTGGCAGATTGGCCCACCATCCTGTCCTCTAATTCTTTTACAATTGGATATACAAGATCATACATATCTTTATCTAAAGTTTCTTTTGAAAATGAAGTTCCTTTTTCCCAATACAGGGAGGAGTTTTGAATAATATATGTATTTGTATTTACGTGTGGATTAGGCCTGCCTTCGTACACAGTACTTTGTCTAGACGTATCTATCTCCCACTCTTGAGAAAATTTTTCAACCCTGGTTTTTATATCTTCTATATTAAAAGATTTAAAATAAGAAAAATTAAAATCACGCTCAACTTTATTTTTCATTTATTTCTCTTTCTCTTACCATAGAATAAACCTTGTAGTCTATTTCATTATTTTCTAGTATCTTTTCTTTATCATTATCTGTCAACATTTCAACAAGATCTTTTGTAGTATATATTTTGCCCTTATACAGTGTGCTCGATGAGTTGGAAATCTTTTTTGAGTTTAAACTTATGTCAATACCGTGATTATCTTTAAACCATTTGGATATAGCAACATAATGTGAGCCTATATCGTCTACTGTATTTACAATACTAAATGACTCTATTCTGTTTTTTGCATTTTCAAAAGACGTCTTATCATTTTTAATAAACCAGTTGAATGCATTTCCTAGCTCAAAATTATGCTTCTTATATATATCATCTAAATTTTTTTCAAACTCTACAACATTTTGAAATACTACTTCATCTGTTGGATTGCATATATGTCTAGACTGGTAGTTGTTATGATCAAAAAATCCCTCATCTTTAAACAAGTAGTACTTGAGCTTATCAAAATAGTTGTCTATTGATCGGTATCTTGGTGTATCAAGATCATTTCTTCCATGTATAAAATTAAAATAAGATACTCTAGCCTCTATTGGGTTTCTTACTAAGCAAGAAACAGATATTCCTGGAAACTTTTCTATTGGGTAAGTGCCAAGGTGTCCAGCTATGTATACTTCGTTAGATATAGGATAGTCATTAGGATATTGTGTGGTAGTATAACTTGAAATATTATTTTTATTAAGCTCTGATTTTAATTCAGAAGACAATCCTTTACCAGCCGTTTTGGGCACGTGCAAAAAATAAAGTCTATTGCTATTCACTCTTTGTCCTTTAGTCTCATCCACTTACCATACTTATTAGGATCTTTGCTTCCTATGTATTCCTGCCCAGTCTCTAAATCAATTAGTAGCCATTTGCCAGGAGCTTTTGTATGAACGGTTAGATCTACAGCTTTATCATACTCTGGAACTTGTGTACCTTGATACATTTTAGGCAAAAATGTGTACGCATTGTCTAAAAGCTTTCTAAATTTTTCCATAACTCCAGGCCTTATTAAAATTAAATAACCGATAAATCTAATATTTTGTCTACTGCATCATCAATTGTAGGTGCATGCTCTTTAGAGCATGCACCACAACTTCTGCACATTATATTTTTTTTCTACCAGTTTTTTTAGGAGGTCTTGGAGATGTACTTATCTCACGTCGAATTCCATGCTTATTGGTATCTATCTTTAATCCTTGTCGTGGAGCCTTACGTGTTGCTTCACGGCTTGTAACGGCACCTGCAGCTGCACCATTTGGTGGTGGAGTTGTTCCTGTGCCATCTTCTTTTTGAAAATTACTCATTGTGTTAAACCTGAGTCACCGTCTCTTGAAGCATCTGTGATTGTAACTGGGGTTACGCCCTTAGCGCTTCCTACTGTTTCGCATCCGCATTCGTAACACATTAGTTGCAGTTCTCACAATTCTTTACTGCACAAGGGGCTTCGCCTCTTGTGTCTCTAGTGCATGCTGAACCAGAATTAACTGGCGCTGCTGGCACTACAGCCTCTACAGGCTTAACTGCTTCTGCTACTGCTGCTTCCATTGTCGGTGCAACTACTTCTTCTTTATCAAAGAGGCCCATTATTACTTACCGTTGTTTCCTACTCCAGCGCCATCTTGTGTAGACTTGTCTGTTGCTGGAAAAGCTGCTGCTGGTGCCTGTCCTGTTGGGTTTAGATCCAAGTTATTTGAGCCTGATTGCTCGCCTGTCTCGTTAAATCCTGTTAAATTCAATCCATCTGACATTTTATTTCTCCTATAGGTTTTTAATTTAGACGGGTCTAGAATGCCGTCTAGTTAACTATTATAGCATTATCAACCAACAAAGGCTACTTAGATCCCTTTGCCCTTTGTCCCCTGTAGCCAGTTTTCTTTTTATTCATTGAACCAGGCTTCTTGTATCCAGCACCATTTGGCGTGGCAGCTATTCTTTGCTCTAAAGCTTTCTTAATTTTATCATTATGTTTTCCCATTATTTAACCCTGCTTCCATATTTAGCCCATACTCTTTCGTGCAAAAAGTATCCGAGCATCTCGCATGCTGTATAGATTATAGCAAATGTGCCAGCGTATTCCCAGTGGGCTTCGCCAGTAATTGCTTTTTCAAAAAAATATACCATTGTTCCAACAAAGCCAATGTGTACTGCTGGCCAGGTAAAAGACTTATACATGCTTTTTTTATTAGATTCCATTGTGTTCCCCAATCATTTCTTTTATCAAGTTGTGTACTGCTCCCTTATTTTTATCTTGTGAGTGATTACTAATTAATAAATCAGTTACTCCTAAATCCTTTAAGCTGTTTAATTGAATTTTAACGCTATCTGCATTACCGCATACTGTCCATTCGCTTGATCCTGGCTTTTTAGATAGCATTTCTTCTAACTCTGCCTCTGAATCATTTATAATCACGCAAACTGATAGCATTTGCTTTTCATTCTTTACAAACTCAGGATTGTCATATAATTGCCTATGAAGGCCAAGCATTCCAAGGTGAGTGGCATTATATTTTCTAGCCAAAAGCCTAGTTTGGCTTGAATGACCACCCATAACTATTTCAGATACAGTGTTATTTGATAATTCAAGAAACTTTGCTAGCCAATCATCTGTGTATTTTAACCTTTTTTCTTGTGTGTCTAAATCTTCCCCAAACCAAATCATATCTTCTACGGATGTTTCGTCCTCCTGCAAATCTCCAGATACAATATTTAGCATAATCCTATTAGGAGATATTGTATGAAAAGCTCTGCATATCATTGCACAGTATTCTGGACTAATTGCATACGTTCTAATTGCTGGCATGTACTTAAATTTATGATTAAGGTCCAGAGCTCTTGCTGCTTTTACCCAATTATCATCTATCTTTGAATGATAAACAAGTAACATAGATTCATATCCTACGTCATCAACTATATTAGAAATAGTTTCAAGATGCTTAATGCTAGCATCTAGACCACGATCAAACCAATGAAATCTCATATATCCATTCTATCATTTATATGTAAAAGGGGCAAGACTTTTGTCTTGCCCCTTTTATTTAAGTTATTTACTTAACTAAGATAACCTTAGCCTTTGGGTTCTTTGCATTCCACTTTGTGGCTAGTGCATTGAATGACTTCTTTAAAGAAGCAAGTGCCTTAGCATTATCTGCTGTTAGCTTAGCAATAGCTGTATCCTTAGCAAGGACTACTGCATCTGAAGCAGCTTTTGCATCAGCAAGAGCCTTAGCAGAAGCAGCCTTCTCTGCTGCAAGAGCAGTTGCAGAAGCAGCCTTCTCTGCTGCAAGAGCAGCGTCTGAAGCAGCCTTGGCAGCAACAGCATCTGAAGCAGCCTTTACAACTGCAGCATCTGAAATTGCTTTAGCAGCAAGTGCTGCATCCTTAGCAGCAGTTTGTGCTGCAAGTTCTGATACAAGATCACGAACTGTAATCTCTGCAAAAGGTGCTAGTGCACGAGCAGGTAATCCAACTACATCTGCAGTTGTTGCATCTGATGATGTTGTTGGGCTGAATGTAATTAGTGAGCGTGTTCCAGTTGCTGGAAGTGTTGCAGTAAACTTTGCAACTCCAAAATCTGAAAGTGTAGCACCAGTTGTTACTGTTGCTGTATCCATAACTGCTGTTGAAGCAAATACGGTTGCAGTAATTGACTTGGCAGATACCTTGTTTCCAAATGTATCAGTTGCAGTTACTGAAATATCCTGCTTTGTGCCAGCAGCACCAGCAGTAGGAGCTGATACCGTAAGAGTATTAATCTTACCAGCAGTTCCCTGTACGTAGTATGTAAGTGTTGTTCCGCCATTGGTGATTACAACTGTACCAATTGCTGTTGTCTTTGTATAGACATAAAATGTTGCTGTTGTGCCTGTACCAGTTGCAACTGTCAAAGATGATGATCCTGACGCTGCTCCAATTGGTGCGGCTGTAGTGTGTAGAGCAGAAACGATTGTTGCGTTTGTTGCTACTACTGAAACGTTTGTTCCAACATCAACTGTTGCAATAAACTTTAGTGCATCTGCAGCATCAACTGTGTTGTCTGCAGGTACTGGCAATGAGGCAGGCGTTGCGATTGCTGATGCCGTAGTGTTTGCTACAGTGTCAAGCGATACAGCGACTGTCATTACAGCAGCACTTGCAGGTGTTGCTACCATTGTGCCCAAAGTCATGGCTGCAACCATGGCTAGTGCGATTTTCTTAAATGAGTTCATTTAATTTATTCTCCTTATTTCCTCTGCTTCTTGTATGAAACAGAAAGTTAGTGTAGTTCATGTACCTTAACATGAAATGAGCACGGATCTCCGCCTTCATCCCACTCTTGCATTTCTTCATCTGACATTGGTGGACCATCATGTGTATCGCAAAATACATCTGATATCCACCCTTTGTCATATCCAAAGCTCATCCATTCATCAAAACCTAGATCCATTCGGATATCTCTTCCAGGAACTTATGTTTTGGCATAGCTCCCTTAGTTCTCTTTACCTCTTTACCGTCTTTAAAAACGATAACTGTAGGTAAAGAAATAACATTGTATTTATCTGCACTGAATGTATTTTCATCTGCATCTATTTTTCCAATCCATACATTATATTCTGATGCTACTTCATCAAGTATGGGAGAAAATCTTTTGCATGGACTACACCATTCAGCCCAGAAATCTACAAGGACTACATGATGAGAGCCAATAACTTCATCGAAATTACTGTCAGTTACAATCATTACTTATCCTTTAGTGCCTCTGCTGCTTCATTGAAGCGAATCATAAAATTTTGGATTATCCAAAATGTTGTTTCACCCGCATTTTTAGCCATTGCCTCAGATGCTTCTGGTGTTCTATCTTCTTGTGCTAGACCATTGTACCATTTCTGATACAGTTCCTGCCCAAGATCTTTTATAATTCCATCTAGAACTGTAATTTCAGCCATTAAGTTTTGCCATCCATGCGGCTTTAGTTGCTGCAAGCTTGTCCTGAGCAGCTTTTAAATCAATTGCATACTGTTGTTCTGCTGCTGCAATACCCGCATTTACCTCTAGCTTTAATGCTGCTGCCTTTGCATCTGCTAGTGCTTTTGCATCCGCTGCTGCTTTTGCATCTGCCAGCGCCTTCGCTGCAGCATCCGCTGCTGCTGAATTTGTAGGGGTAGCACTTACTGCATTAGAAAGTGTAATCAGTTTTTTAAATGTGCCCTGTCTACCAACAGTATTTACCGCATTAGCTTTCATACTATCAATTAATTTATTTCCAGATTGTCCAGATGCAGTCATTAATTTTAAATATGTTGCTGCTGCGACCTGCGTTGCAGAAGATGTACCAGCAATATTTTTAGAAATGTTTCCTGGACCTACTGCAGGCATGTTGCCTAGAGCAAAGAAATCTAGGAGTGATGAGTCGTTATTGCTATAAGACGCAATTTCTCCAATTTGATCTACTGCTCCGACTGCAACTGTTTCTGGAATACATGAAGGCCAATCAATTCGTGAGTAATCACGTGAATTGCCTGCTGCAGAGAAAACTGGAATAGACATTGCGTTTAACTGTTGAATTGCAGATATTGTTCTTGGGAATATTGGACAATACTGTGTACCAGCCTTACCAAGCAAACCGCTGCTTCCTTGTGAAAGAGATACAGCCTTTACGTTATATTTTGTTGCATTGTCTCTTAGCCATGCAAGTGCTGCAGAAATTGTTGATTCTCCAGTTGGCTTTCGCAATCCTGTAGAAGTATTTGCAATGATCTTAATAAAAAGTATTTTAATGTTTGGGTTAGATGAAACTGCAGTAGTAGCCATAAATGTTCCATGGTCAAAACCATTTTTTGTAATTAGATCTGCTGGCATTGATGCAGAGCCAGATCCTTCTTGAAAGTTAGTTCCATTTGGACATAACGCCCACTCAAGAATACAAACCTCTCCAACAATCTTTCCTTGAAGACTTGGAACAGATGTATCGATTGCTGTGTCTAGGATTGCTAGAACTGGTGCGTTTGCATCAGATGCCTGTGAAATTGCTACAGGTGATAGAAGTGATAAAGTAAGTACCGCCGTGATTAGTTTATTTTTCATATCCTAAGTATACTAAATATACCAAGGTTGTCAAGGGGTGGGCTTGTACCACTTTCCAGAATCTAAGTTTGTTCTATTATTATCTTTTTCTATTATTTCATTTACTAATAAAATAAGTAAATCTGTTACAGCGCTGAGCTCTTCCACCCTTGCTTCTAAACGCTTAATTCTTTTATATCTCATCGATGTTGCTCCTGTCTATTGGTGTAGGCGCTGTGGCAAGGCTACCGCAGGCTAAGCATTCCATGTCTAAGAAATATGTAGCTATTTCATAGTCTTTAAAAACTACTTTCACAATCCATACGTCTGACCCACATAAGCATGTATGGGTAGGGCTACCTCTCATATCTATAGCATTGTCATAGTCAACTGGTGGGATGTATCTTGGATCATTAATTTCCATCAGGTTTAACATTTCTTTTACTGCTTCTTCATACTTATCTATATAGTAAAAGCCAATCTTAAATCTTTTAAAAAACATAGTAAGGAAAAATATTGACAGTGTTACTGCAATAGAGACAGATATTATCAATGCTATTTTCATATACAAATTATACCTTAAACTTGGATATATGTATAGGGGGCAGCCACGCTCATGTTAAACTCAGTTGCTGCCTCTAATGCTGCTTTTAATCTAAGCTTTGGGTTTTGCTGCTTTTTTGTTGCATGAAGGGCTCCAAGGGCTATCTGACCACCGCTTCCTTCTGCCATATAGTTAACTATGTTTTCTCCAACATGGAAGTCTTCGTCTATGGTAAAGAGTCTGCCGCATACTCCAACTATAAAAATACCACCAGTGTCTTCCTCTGATGAAGAGCCAATGACTCCATACCCATGATCTTTAAATGCAGTCTTGATAGAATCAACAAACTTAGTTCTCATAAACTTGTCTAAGCCAGAATTTGTTTTAGTTGGTGTATATTTTGGAGGAGTCCACATGTATTGTAGGATTTGTCCCATTCTAAATGAGTCTGTGAATGCAATACCGTATTGACCATTTTTAAAAACCTTTGGTTCTTTTCTAGATATGATCCAGCCAGTCTTGTCATCTGAAGCGGCATGGTCGGACCCCATGTACACAACTCCATTTTGGGCAATAGCAACAATACAAGTCATATTTTCAGTATACTATTTTTAAAATTATTTGTCTATTCGTCTTCTAAATGCAGGTCTAAATGCATGTCCATATGGCCTAATTTAAGTAAGGACTCTTCTAGGTCTGACTTAACATGAATAAGCTCTTGAAGAGCCTCATAGTATTTTTCTTTCCATTCATCTAAATCTTTTTCTAATTTATACAGCTTTATTTGAAGGTCTTTAAGTTCAATTAAAAGACCATCGTGTTGTTTTTCAGACAACCTAACTAATTCTTTTTTCTTGCTCTGCCTGTAATTAAAGAATACACCTACTAATCCGCTTGAAATAGAGGCTATTATTGTTATAATTATTTGGGTTGTATTTAACATTATTACATAATTATACCGTATTTAAACTAATAATTCAGATGCTTTTATGTCTTCTCCAACATATTTCTTTTTAGCAATATATTCCTTAACAACCTCGTGGCCGTATTGTCTGCCAGATAAAATTATTGTCCATCTAGGCTCAAACTTACTTGTTATGCATGTTTCACACATAAGCAAATTAATTGGGAGCAAGGCAGATCTTTTTAAATTTAAGTTAGCTTTACTCTTATTGCATGAGTAGCATAGTATTTTTTCCATTAGTTTTCCTCTGTATTTGTAATTCCAATTTCATTTGAAACAATGAAATCGTTTGAATCAAAAAGCTCAATAACTTCTTCAAATCCGTCGTGATATTTTATAGAGGACATGTAGGCCCCATGTGAAACTATCACTCCGTATCTTTGTTCTGGGATGATGTATACAATTGATGCCTCGTTACCTTGTTCTTCCACCTGGCTTTCCCTCCAACTCGACTCGTACCCCATATGATTCTAGGATCTTTTTAACCATCTCGATATAATCTATAACTCTCATTCTCATACTTCCATCGTACTGTGAAAAATTGTTTTCATATAGTCTTATTGCTAAAAATTCAGGATACTTTACAATATCCATCTGTAAGTCGTGTGCAGGGCTTTTGAGCTCTCTGACTTTCTGTGCCATTTCTTTTGTATAAAAAACTGGTTTGTTTGCCTCACCAGTCCATTCATTAATACCATACTTAAAGTGATCTTTATCTTTATTTATAAAGTTAGCCATGTAATCCCTTTATCTTTTTGTTTATCTCTTTTGTCTTGTGTGCATTTTTTGATTTATCTGGACTGCCAGAACTAAGATAAACTCCGCCCCAAACTCCATAGTTGTCTGACTCTACGCCATACTTATAGCACATTGCTATTACTGGGCAAGACATGCAAGCCTGATCAATACTTTTTGCTACGTTAACATCTGTTTCGTATGTATCAAAAAACAGATTTGTTTCCATCCCAAGGCACAGAGCTAAGTCCTGCCATTGAAGCAGGTCTTTATCTAATCCAAGACTATTTAAAATTTTTGACATATTGTAATGGAAGCTTCCATAAACCGTCGTTGCTTATTGCAAATTCTTCTGCAATGCCCCACTCATTTTTGAATAGACCTTTTTTATTTGTAAAACCAGAATTATTTTTTTTCCAAATTACCAAAGAATAGTTATTCCAAAAAGATTTTATATTTTTTGAATTAGATCTTTTTATAAAGACCTCTACTCCTAGCTCTGTCAAGTTAAGCAACGAACTTCCTATCTAGTACCCATAGTCGGATTTGAACCGACACTCCACGGTTGGAGGCAAATTTTAAGTCTGCTGCGTCTGCCAATTCCGCCATACGGGCATAATGCTTATTACTATTATACCGTGACAAAACGGGCATGTCAACTGTTTTTGGAGATCTTTATTACTTTGACAGCTTTAATTTCATCGTCTACATTAAATATATCAGATATATACTCCCTAGCATCTGCTTCTGAAAAAGCATCTACTTCGGCTAAAACTTCTAGCTTTATACTGTATTTATCCATAATATAATTATAGCACTACTTAGCAGCTTTTTTGTCTACTGCTGAAAATGCTGCATTAATTTCTGATACAGTTAATTTACCATCATCTAGGAATCCTCGTGCAAGCCTTTCAACTACGGTGGCAACGCCAAGAGTCCCAGCTAATATAACTGCCTTAGCTGTGCTAATTCCTACAACTGCACCTGCTCCAATTACGGATAATCCAGATGCTGCAAATACTGCAATTATACGCATAACAATATTATTGATACTTGCAATTGCTCCTGATCCTACCTGTTTTGGTTTTTCAATATATGCTTTTGCCATTACTTATCCTCTTTTCTTAGCGGGATTGTTATTAGCCAGACTATTGTTACTGCTAATACTGCAATTCCAACTATGTCTCTTGCTGATCCCGTCAAAGTTAACCATGCAATAAAGAAGCCTAGGAGGGTGAATGCCTGTGCAATTAATTCCATTCCTGCATCTTTAAACCATTTAATTAATCCTTTTATAGCTTTACCTATTAGATTAAAGGCTTTTTTGATTATCTTCATTTGTTCCTCCTCATGACTGCCCCTGCAATTTGTGATGCAATGACCACTGGGACAATTACTTCTTGTGCTTTTTCTCTCTGATCATCTGTCATATCCATACCTAATTCAGAGAAATTAGATAGGAGTTCTGTAACATCCACTTCAAATACCGCTCCAAGTGGGTCTGCCAAAAATGCTTCTGTTTGTACTTCTGTTACTGCATCTGCTAATGTAAATGGCATTGGTGTTTCTCCTGCCTCCGCCTCTCTATCTGAGAACTCAACAAATGCTTCAGCAAGTGCTGGGTTAGACTTCATCTGCTCAGCAATCTGTGCAACCTCTGAAGGCTTAATACCAAGATCACTTGCTACCTCTGCTTTTGCTTCTTGTGTCAATGCTCTAAGTGTTTGGCTAACTGCTGTTACTTGTTCAGGGGAAAGAGTAACCAACTTATTGTCACTGCTTGTAAGGTTAGCAATAACATTAGATAGATCTTCTTCTGTTCCCGTTCCTTTTTCAGGAACAAGTGCTGCTAATACTTCATCAGTAATTTCTACATCTGGTTCATTCCAAGGGTTCTCTTCTGGCTTTGGTTCTGGTCCAGGTTCTGGAGATGGTTCTGGGGCAGGCTCCTCAGTTGGTTCTGGGCTTGGCTCAGGAGTGGGTGGCTCCTCTGGGGTAGGCTCAGGTGTGGGCTGGTCTGTAGGGTCTACTGTAGGCTCTGGAGAAGGCTCTGGGGTAGGAGGCTCTTCTGCTGTAGGTTCAGGGCTTGGTTCTGGTGTAGGAGGCTCTTCTGGTGTTGGCTCTGGACTTGGCTCTGGGGTAGGTGGCTCTTCAGCAGTTGGTTCAGGACTTGGCTCTGGGGTAGGCTGATTGGCTGCAGCATTGGCTGCTGCTTGAGCAATAGCAGATTGAATTTCTCTTTGTGATTGTTCATCATAGTAACGCCATGCGTTATCAATTGCACTGTTGACATTATTAATTGCTTGGTCATATGCATCTTCAGCATTATTTTTATTTTGTAATGCCGTTGCAACATTTAAAACTGAGTTATTGTATTCGTTTGTTTTATTAGTTAAGGTTTGATTGTAACCGTTAAGTGTTGACGCTGCTTGGTTATAAACATTTAACTTATCATTGTATACATCCTGTGCTGCGTTCTTTGCAGCAAGTGCATTGTTGTAGTCGTTGGTTTGTTCCTGAGTTGCTCCTGGCCCAGAAGAAAATGTATTTAAATTACAACTAAAGTTTTGTCCCCATACTCTTGGGTTTCCAGCATAGTCACATCCTGCACCAGTCCATCCTCCAGGAATACCCCATCCAAGATGATAAGATCCAGGGCCTCCACCGTTGTACCACCATATCTCTACATCAAAAACCTTATCTATTGTTACATCATATACAGGAGAGTAATTACTCCAAGTTGTTCCTTGCTCTACCCAGTTGTCTATGGCCAATGATCCGTCAATATACATTCTAAAACCATCATCTGTATATCCTGCAAAGTAGGCCTGGGTAAACCATTCTGGTACTGTTATCTGTCCAGTAAACTTAACAATAAAATTTTCATACCGATTTCCGCACACTGGAAGTTGCATAGAGTTTGAGTTCCAAGTGCCACTACATAGTAATTGATTTGTGGCTGCTTGCCCATTTACTCTAATTAAACTGTATACCTCATATGCCAAACCTGCTCCACCAGCACTATTTAAGGCTTGCTGTGCTGTTTGTAAATTAATATTGGCTATTCCCAGTGCATCGTATGCATTATTCTTATTCTCTAAAGAAGTGGCTACTGTTACTGTTTGTCCATCTACTGCTGCTTGGGCTAAGTCTTTTTCTTCAAGTGCCGTGGCTTTTGCGTCAAGGGAGTCATCATATAGGTCAGAGGTCTGAGTCTGGGTTTCTTTTGCAGATAGGGCAAGATCATACTTGTTTTCTGCCTCTTCAATTAAGGATATAAATTCATCCTTGTATCCTAGGTCATCAATGCTATTATTTAGCTCTTCAATTTCTTGAGCGGCCAAGCTTAGGGGGTCATCAGAATAAGCGGGTGACATAAAAAGCCATCCAAATGCAAGCATTGTGGCTGCTAATATTCTAAATAATTTATTCCTTTTCAACTATGACCCCTAAGTAAACAACATGTCTACATAGCAAGTATAGCAGAATGTTAGTTTAAACTAAAGTTTGTCAACAATAAAATCATAAAAATCTTCTGCGATGTGCAGATGTTTATGAGTGCCCCAATGAGGCATATGCCCATCTTTTCTATCTGCCCCACGATAAAATAACTCATGTTCTCTATTGTGATCTGTGTGACAATCTAGGGCATTAAATTCTCCATAATTGTCAATGTCTCCTGTGTCTGTATTCCATGTAAACGCATCTATATGACAATAACCTTCATTATGTTTTGGATAAAACTTATTAATTTCGTTGTACACATACCCTTGATATTTTGGATCCCAATTGCTCCAAAAAAACTTTATATCATTAGATTTGCAGTACTGCCTTAACATATCAATAAAAATATTTTCATAAAAAAATACAAATTCTTCTGTCAATACCTCTTGTGGGTCATGAGGGGCTTTTGAATATTGTGCCAAACTTCCAGTCATTTCTGAATACTCAATTGTTGGCATCTCTTTATACTTTTCAAAATTACGTCTTTTAAATTCATTTTTAGTCTCCATTTTTCCTTTTGTGTATGGAGTCATTATTCTATAATCTGGGAATAGTGCTACTACAATTTTTGGATTACCAAATTTTTCAAAGTAGTAGAAAGCTTTTGTAACTTGGCTAATGATTGAGTCACCACGAGCAGCCAAACTAGATGAACTTAAATTCATTTTTTTAGACAAGATATCTGTCCATGTATTTTCTTGTGGTATACCTTGTCCATATGTTTGAGAACATCCAAGGAATAACATATCTGAGTTGCCGTCGAACTCTTTGCTTCTATAGCCCAAACTATTAACATCATAATCTATTGAAATTATTTCTGAGTCTCTATGTTTTGGATGGGCATTAATTGGAAACTCTAATAGTTCATTGACAAAAAGTCTTTTAATATTTTCTATCATTTTGGATTATCTGTCTTATAGAATCCATTACCCTTAAATTGTATCCCAAATGGGGTAAAGTGCCTCATCATATCTGATTCACATTCAACACAGGTATATCCTGGATCTTTATCGGTGATAGATCTATTGATTGACATTAATGGATGTGCATCATCATATGAGCATTTATATTCATAAATAGGCATTATACAATAATACTACGTTTATGCTTTATTGTCAAGCAAAATGCTATAATAGATTACATGAAAGATTTTTATTATTTACATCTTAGCAAAGCTTCTGGTAGATTTTTTCGCAGATATGTTCTGGATGATCTTATAGTTTTGACAAGGCATGCAGATAATAATATGAAGTACCTCTGGCCAGAAACTCCAGTAGACGATTGGACACATCATGGATGGCATGATTTAATATCTGAAAATACTTATTTAATTTGTTCATTACGAGATCCAGTAGAAGTAATAATAAGCTATCTTATGCACCATGGTGGAATAAATAATAAAAATGATTTTTTTAGTAGGGTAAGGCTAAATGATAATATACAGTCTAAGGGATTTATTAGATGGGAAGACAATATGGTTAATCCTGAAGCAAAGGTGGATTTTAATAAAGACTTGATATTGTCTAGGCTAAATAGAGTAAATCTTGTTCTTGATTCTAAAGACATAAATATAAAAAATTACAATAAAATAAGGGAAAAAATTTATTCTGATTTATCTATACCCGTTATA
>Ga0208554_1000003_pt1 | contig 94455 bp, 61 predicted proteins | sample Colrivmet1371B02_FD_187628 | JGI IMG/M metagenome (GOLD analysis project Ga0208554, IMG submission 187628) | Estuarine microbial communities from the Columbia River estuary - metaG 1371B-02 (SPAdes) (version 2) | ecosystem: Environmental > Aquatic > Marine > Intertidal zone > Estuary | place...
GATGTTGCCAATTGATTATGGGTAAATCCAATGCTACTAGTGTATGCTGTAAAAGTGGCAGGATTAGCGTAAGAATAGCCAAAAAAACCTATACCAAAAACTCTATCTAAAGAACTTTCATCAAAAGCATCGTTGTCAGACCCATTTGTATAAAAGCATATTCCACATTTCGGAATGCCAAATCCAATTGGGGTTTGAATATCAAAATTATAACTTCCTGATGCTTTTGGCTCCATCCTTTTTCTTACAATACATGTTTTCATATTTTAATATTCTTCTAAAAGACATTGGATTATAAAATTAGCATGAGCAGAATCAACAGCAGTATAGTTAACTCTTATTCTGTCACCAGTTGCAGCAGTGCCATGACCTGCAGCAAAAGTTATCCATGAAGTTTCTCCAATTCCACCTATAATTGAAAGATCTGCAGACATTACATTAGTGGTACTTCCAACAGCGGATAAATTAAAACCTGAAGTACTTGTATGAGGCCCTACGCTTTTTTCTAACCTTATAGTGCTTGTACCAGATGATGTAACGCCTACTCCTAAAATAACTTCTCTTATATTATAATTTGTATTAGCTAAGTTTTTGCCTTCTGGTACTCTCAGAACATTGTAATCAGTGCCAATACCAACAGGCGTAAAACCAGATGCTAAAGTTAATACAACAGGCCTATTGTTATTGACAGTGATTGAACCGCTTCCGTTTACTACACTAATTCCAACACCAGCAGTTAAATTAGCTTTGGTCAATCCACTTGTAGAGCTATTACCGATTAATAATTGTCCATTTGTGTAAGATTGTTGTCCTGTCCCACCATAATAAGCAGTAACAGCATTACCAGCCCAAGTGCCAGATGTAACAATTCCGTCTTTGTCTATTTTAAAAGTTACCGCTGATCCATCTTTTTTGTATACTAAAGCATCACCAGTTTGTGAACTTGAAAAACCTTTAAGTTGCAATATATTATCAGTTGTTATTTGCGAAGTTACTGTAAGAATATTTGTGCTCGCAGCATAATCTATTCCAGTAGCGTCTTTTACTGAAGCTCCTGCTGAAGCATAATATGCAATCTTGCCAGAAGAGCCAGAGGCCACTGTGCCAGCTCCACCAGCAGATACTGTTCCCCAATAAGGATCTGCACCTGGTCCGGCAGTTAAAAGTGCTTGTCCAGAAGTGCCTGCAGTAAGTTTATTTAATTGTTTACTGGAATCACCATAAAGAACATCTCCATGGGCATATGTTGTAAACCCAGTGCCACCTCTAGAAACAGGTAAAACAGGTGTTACTACCCATGAAGAGCCATTCCATATATATGTTGTCCCATTGGGTGCTATATAAGTTTGCTCTATTGATGAATCTGGAAAATTTAAGGCCATAAATTGTTACCTATTTACGAATAATATAAGGTATATATACTACTTAACTTGTACATATAACCTAGATACCTAATTAATTGGAGTAACAAAATGCCTTCAGGTAACCTTACATCAAATTTTTCCTCAGCTACTCAAATATCTAGTGGAGATGCATCTTGGTCAAACACAGGAAACGCTACAGTTGACGATGGAGCTGTAGCATATGTTAATATTGTATATCCAACATATACTATATCAAATTATCTTAAAGTAACTGATAGAATACAAAAAATACCTTCAGGCGCAACTGTAAATGGAATAATTGTAAATATCCAAGTTGCTTCTATACCACAGGCCTATTTATCTGTTGTTGTATGTAAAGGCGCTACATTATCAAGCGAAGTCACAGAGCAAGTTACATTAAATAACGCTTTCGGCAATACTACAGACTTATGGGGATTATCTTGGACTGCAGCTGATGTGAATGCTTCTGATTTTGGTGTTCAAATTAGATTTGATCCTAGTGTTTCTTCTACGGTAGATGTAAGTGTAGATTATATAGACACTACAATTTATTATACTTACACAGAAACTGGAGATGGTACCGGAAGAACCACGCAAGGAAGAAGGGCAATATTTACTTCGCAAACAAACTCGAGAGTAGTTACATAAATATCATTCAATTATAACAAAAAAGGCCCAGAGAAATCTGGGCCTTTTTTGTTAATTAATTTATTGTTCTTCTATCATTAAAGATACAGCCAATGTTGCTGCACCATTTAAGGCAGTGAAGTTGAGTCTTAAATAATCTCCTGACATAATAGAAGCTGCTACACCAGCTGAAGATACAAAACTTGCTCCTGAACCAGAGTTTGTATATGATGTTATATATATACCAGCTCCTGCCTTAAATGAGGATCCAGCTGCCGAGAATATTGTATTTGCTGTTGTCCATGACGATGTAGGAGTTCTTGTAGTGTTTCTTTCGATGAAGAAAGAAGCGCCAGCACCTGAAATTGTACCTTCATTTCTTAATTCTAATCTCTTGATATAATAATATGAAACAGAATTATCAGGTGCAAATGGGATTAAAATTGAAACTGAATCAGAACCTAACGATGGAGTAAATCCAGCGCCAAAACTCAATAAGTAAGATCTTTTGACTGCGCTTCCACCATTAGAACCTAAGACTGGGAGAGCATCAACCCATTGATTAGTGTTGATGTCTGAGTAATATACTTTCAATACACCATAAGTGCTATCCCACCAAAGCTGTCCAGGCTGTGTTGCACCAAAAGCTGTCAAAGCTGCGGGAGCATTTTCACTTATGTATGCTACAGGAAGAGTACTTGAACCAATTGCTGTCCAAGTATTACCTGTTGCAGATCCAGTAAGGACATTTAATTTACTTACAGTGTCTAAACCAGTACCACCATACAACGCAGTAACTGCAGTACCTGTCCATGTACCCTTATGGTTTGCAGTAACCGTTGTCGCACCAATACTACCAGCACTAGCATTTATTGTAATAAACGACGTAGCCCCTATTGTTGCTGTACCTGAGACGACATCGCTGATAGCTAAAAATGAAGTTCCAGCTCCAGTGAATGTAGATACATTTGTTTTTTGTGATAGACCTGAATTAGTGGAAGATACAGCCAATCCTGCATTAGTAGATGAAATTGCTAATCCAGCACTAGTAGAAGATACAGCCAATCCGGCATTAGTGGAAGAAACAGCTAGTCCAGCATTGGTGGAAGAGATTGCTAATCCAGCACTAGTAGATGAAACTGCAAGTCCAGCATTTGTAGAAGAAATTGCTAATCCAGCACTAGTAGATGAAACAGCTAATCCAGCATTAGTAGAAGATACAGCTAAACCAGCATTGGTGGCTGTAGTAGCGTTACCTGAGAATGTAGTAGCAGTAATTGTATTCCCAAGAGCACTTACTCCTGATAAAACATATACTGGAGTATTGCCTATTGAACTACTACTTCTAGAACCAGTGAAGTAGATTGTAGAAGTAGTGTCTCCAACTATATTTGTATTTGCAGTATTAGTAGATGAAGCTGCAAAACCAGCATTAGTAGAAGATACAGCTAATCCAGCATTAGTAGAAGAAATTGCTAAACCAGCACTAGTGGAAGATACAGCTAAGCCAGCATTTGTAGAAGATACAGCTAATCCAGCGTTAGTAGAAGAAATTGCTAAACCAGCACTAGTGGAAGATACAGCTAAGCCAGCATTTGTAGAAGATACAGCTAAACCAGCATTAGTGGCTGTTGTAGCATTACCGGAGAATGTAGTAGCAGTAATTGTATTCCCAAGAGCACTAACTCCCGATAAAACATATATTGGAGTATTACCTATTGAGCTGTTACTTCTTGAACCAGTGAAGTAAATTGTAGAAGTAGTGTCTCCAACTATATTTGTATTTGCAGTATTAGTAGATGAAGCTGCAAAACCAGCATTAGTAGAAGAAACTGCTAACCCAGCGTTAGTAGAAGAAATTGCCAAACCAGCACTAGTAGAAGATACAGCTAATCCAGCATTGGTAGAAGATACTGCTAAGCCAGCGTTAGTAGAAGATACAGCTAGTCCAGCATTAGTGGAAGATACAGCAAGACCAGCAGTTACAGAAGATGTAGCTGTACCAGCATTGCCATCTAAATCAGCAACAAGAACACCCTTAGTTCCACTTGTTACAACTTCTCCGCTAATTACAGCATCTGAAAATAAAGCAAACTTACTTGCAGATTGATCCCATCCAAAGAAGCCAGTTTTGCCAGTACCAGAAACATAATAAAATGCTATGCCACGATCTTTAGAATCAGTGCTGCTTGGTACTGTTCCACCAATTGCAGTGCCTATCGTAACTATTGGGTCAACCACAGTAGAAACTGTAGAATTAACTGTTGTAGTAGTTCCATTAACTGTAAGATCTCCAGTTAAAACAAAATTACCGCCAACATTTAAGTTACCTGTTATCCCTGCACCACCAGAAACAATTAAAGCACCTGAAGAAGTGTTAGTAGATTGAGTATTATTTCCAAGTCTTGTATCTTCAGGCACAACCAAAAGTGTTGCAGTAACAGATATTCCACTGCCAACATACAATAATTGATTTGCAGTAGCAGAGTCTGCACTAGATAATGCTAAAAAGTTAGTGCCACTTAATCCCTGAGTTCTAATAGTTTCTGATCTAGAAGCAGATACAGCCAAACCAGCATTAGTTGAGGAGACAGCTAATCCAGCATTAGTAGAAGAAATTGCTAAGCCAGCGCTAGTGGAAGATACAGCTAAACCAGCATTTGTAGAAGATACAGCTAATCCAGCACTAGTAGATGAAACTGCAAGACCAGCATTTGTAGAAGAAATTGCTAATCCAGCACTAGTAGAAGATACAGCTAATCCAGCATTAGTAGAAGAAACAGCCAAACCAGCATTGGTGGCTGTTGTAGCATTACCGGAGAATGTAGTAGCTGTAATTGTATTTCCAAGAGCGCTAACTCCTGATAAAACATATATTGGAGTATTGCCTATTGAACTGCTGCTTCTAGAACCAGTAAAGAATATTTGACTGGTGGTGTCTCCAACTATATTTGTATTTGCAGTATTGGTAGACGAAGCTGCAAATCCAGCATTGGTGGAAGATACAGCTAAGCCAGCATTTGTAGAAGAGATTGCTAAACCAGCACTAGTGGAAGATACAGCTAAGCCAGCATTTGTAGAAGAGATTGCTAGCCCAGCGCTAGTAGAAGAAACAGCTAGCCCAGCGCTAGTAGAAGAAACAGCTAGCCCAGCATTAGTAGAAGATACAGCTAAACCAGCATTAGTGGAAGATACAGCTAATCCAGCATTGGTAGCTGTAGTAGCGTTACCAGAGAATGTAGTAGCAGTAATTGTATTTCCAAGAGCACTAACTCCCGATAAAACATATACTGGAGTATTACCTATTGAACTACTACTTCTTGAACCAGTGAAGAATATTTGGCTGGTGGTGTCTCCAACTATATTTGTATTTGCAGTATTAGTAGATGAAGCTGCAAAACCAGCATTAGTAGAAGATACTGCTAATCCAGCATTGGTAGAAGAAATTGCCAATCCAGCACTAGTAGAAGAAACTGCTAATCCAGCATTAGTAGAAGAAATTGCTAAACCAGCACTAGTGGAAGATACAGCTAATCCAGCATTGGTAGAAGATACTGCTAATCCAGCACTAGTGGAAGATACAGCTAATCCAGCATTGGTAGAAGATACTGCTAATCCAGCGTTAGTAGAAGAAACAGCTAAACCAACAGTTAATGTAGATTGTCCAACCCAAGTTGGAAAAGCATTTTGTGCAGTTTGTAATAATACCGAGTTACCAATTGAAGAAGTGGTATTAATTTGAGTGATTGCAGTACCACCGCTATCATAAACTGCCAATTGGTAGGAAACAGCAATACCAGATCTATTACCGTTAGTGCCTCCATATGGTAAGCTTATTGCAGTGCCAGACCATGTACCAGAATCAATAACCGATGAAGGCAAGCTTAAAATTTGGCTTGTTAGAACAATTCTACTACTAGCACTAATATAAGACACGCCACTTCCAGACGTAATACTGTTTAAACCGTTATAATATGCAAACCCACCTGTAGTTCCGCTTCCAACACTTCCAGTTCCAGAATCATCAATTTTCCAATAAGGAGCTGATCCGCTTCCTTGTGTGGCCAGGACATAATTATTAGTTCCAGGAGCTAAAGCAGCGAATGATGAGGAAGTATCGGCATAAATAACGCTTCCTACTGACATCCCACTTAAAGCTTTCCCAGTACCTCCGTATACTGTTCCAAGTACACCAGTAACTTGATCGCTAAGATTTAAATTGTTTGCAGAAATCCAAGATGTGCCATTCCATTCCCATGTGTTACCATTGGCTGTATATGTTTGAAACGATAACGGATCTGGAAAATTAAGTAATGCCATTTTATCCCCTCATTTTATCTATAAATAAAACACTTTGATATACTATTTTTTATTATGTACATGCTAAAATATCCTCTATTTGATTTTGCAATAATAAATTAAAAACTTATAACGAACTTTATATAAAATAATTATTACAATCCGTATCTTTTCTTAATTGAATTGTAATTTTGTAATATTTCTTGAGCAGATAAAGCTCGGTTGTACATATTAAACGAAGAAACTTGACACGAAGCATATTGTGATGCATTGGCTTCTGCACCACCAGCAACCTGTAATGCACCAGTACCAATCGTAGTTGAAGCAACACTAGAAGTTAAGTATAATTCAGTTGCACCAATAGCAGATGTTGATGGTATTGTAAAATTTCTTTTAATTGCTATAGACATTTATTAACCTCTTATCGCCGTACACGAAGCAACATATGTAGTAACAGCATTAACTGGTGATACTAATAACTCTAATGAGCTTCCTGATATTCTTGCATCATATGTTGTTATAGGTATATTACTTGGCCCTAAAACTTGAGAATACTCAGTCATATAGACATTTGAACCATCATGTATCAATAATAACTCTTGCGCCTGCAAATCTGAACCTGATATGCATTGAAGAACATATTTAGCTGTTTTAAACTCTGAATATGGTAATGAATGAAGTACTTGGCTTGATGCTGTTGATGATGTGGTTAAATTAGCTGCAAATAAAGCAGTTAAATCTCTTACTCCAAGCGAAACTGCATTTAATGTGCCTGCAATTCCAGCGCCACCAGAAACAACAAGACTACCTGTAGAAGTTGATCCAGATCCTGTTGTATTAGATATAACAACTCGTCCTGTAGATATGACTGTACCAAAACCAGTGATTCTTAATCTTTCAGTTGACAAATCTACAGTTTCTGAATCTGTGTAAAAAACAAGCTCTCCATTAAGATTTCCACCACCAAGAGGAGAAGTAGTTTCTTCAACCATCATGCCAGCAAAACGATTAATGTTTTGCCCTTTTGCTATACCAAAATAAACAACGCCAGTGCTTCCTCCTACTGCAAAATCAGCAGGAACACCACCAATATAGTTATTCTTACTTACATAAATATTATTAATAGCATAAAGGTCACTGTCAAAAGTTTTAGCGCCATAAATAGTTTGAGCACCTGAGTCAATTAAACCAGTTACTCCATTGCCTGCTAAAGGTATGTTAAATGTATGAGAAGAACCTGTTGAAGAAATATTAAAATTATTTCCTGAGCTTCCAACAGAAAATGTTTGTTCTAAAACATCAAGCCCATTTAAAGATGTAATACCAGCGCCACCTGAGCCAGAACTTCCACCTATGCCCCATCTTTGAGAAGCATCCACCCATTGAGAACTTACAGTACCTGCACCCTGATCGGTATAGTAAACTTTTAATTGCCCCTCTTCACTATGCCACCAAAGGTCTCCGACTGATGGAGCTGATGGTGCAACATTAGTAACAGCAACAGAAGCGTTTCCTGTCTGAGAAATCCAAGATAAAATACCTGAACCGTCTGTAGATAAAACTTGATTACTATAGCCATAAGTATCTGGCAGAGTGAAAGATAAATTGCCAGTTAACCCTGTACCAGCTTGAAAAGAAACATAACTAGTCCCAAGGCCTTCATAAAAATACAGAGGGTTTGCATCTAGTATACTTAGTCCATCTTTAAATGACTTCAATCCCCAAAATTCTTGAGCATTTGAAGAAACAAGGCCAGTAACACCACTACCACCAGCTAAAGGAATATTAAATGTATGAGATGAGCCTAATGAAGATATATTAAAATCATTTCCAGATGACCCAACTTCAAATGTCTGAAGTAAATCTGTTAATGTATTTAAGCTTGTAATTCCACCGCCAGCAGAAGTATTACCGGATCCAAAACCATTACCGCTTGATGCCTCAACCCATAGTGGATTAGTGCCATCAAAATAATAAATATAAAGATTGCCTTCTTCAGAGTCCCACCACAAAGTTCCGTATCTTGGAGATGCTGGAGGAACAACATCTATAATTACGTCTCCGACAAAAGTCCAGCCTAATCCCGCAGCTCCATCAGTATATAAAACTTGTAATCCCTGCCCATCATCAGCAGGCAAACTATACAAGACAGAATCAGTGGCTGTAGATTTAAAGCCAGTGTATTCTGAATTATCTGAATTATATAATTTAAGTTCAGATTGATTATATAGATTTACACCATCAAAGAATGATTTTAAACCTTTGAAGTTTTGTGTAACTGTGGAAGCCATACCAGAAACAAACTCTGATGCATATGGCAAATTGAATGTATGAGAAGATCCAACGGAAACAATGTTAAATGTGTTTCCAGAAAACCCTACTTCAAGAGTTTGATCTGTAGGCAGCAAACCATTTAAACTAGATATTCCTGAGCCAGAACCAGGAAATGGGTCTCCTCCAGTTCCAGCAAATGTTTCTACCCAGTAATATTCAGCACCATCAAAATAATAGATGAATAAAGTGCCATCTGTACTATCGTACCAAAGATCACCGACATATGGACTTACTGGTGGTGTTTCTCCAATTGATACACCCCTGTCAATCCATGTAAGAACTCCACTTCCATCTGTAGCTAAAACTTGACCGCTTGTACCAGTACCGTTAGGAAGTGTGAATGTTGTAGATGCTGTGGCTGCTGATTTTAATCCACTATAATAAAGATTAGAGTCAGAATATAACCTTAATTCTTTTCCATCTCTAACAAGTAAATTATCATAGAAACTTTTGACACCACCAATTGATTGAGTAGCACCAGTAATTAAACCAGATACGCCTACACCCGCATTTGGAATATTAAATGTGTGGGAAGTACCAGTAGAAGATATATTAAACTTGACACCAGACTGACCAACTACTAATGTTTGTGCTATGCTATCAAGATTATTTAAAGATATTATTCCAGTTGTGGCTAATCCTGAAACCCAATTTAAACCAGAATCAGTGGTGTTGTCTGCTGTTAAAAAATAATTGTTTGAGCCCACAGGTAAAACAATTAAAGTTCCGCCCAAGCCGACTAAAACATCACCCTTTGTATAGCTTATTAAACCTGTGCCACCATAAAGAGTTGTGATAGCATTTCCAGCCCAATCACCAGCAGTAATTGTGCTACCAGTGAGTGAGAAAGAGCTGTTGTTTAATGTAAGTAAACTGCTTCCGCTATTCCAAGTTAATGAAGAAGAAGAAGTAATATCATTTGCACTGGTGTAAAACGCAATTCCGTCAGTAACACCAGTGCCTACACTGCCAGTTCCTGTGCCTCCAGTACCAGCAGTAATTCCAAAGCCGCCAACGTATCTATAACCAGTAATATAGTAAGGCGCTTTTGCTATCGTAGTTGCTGCAGATTGGTACTGACTTGTAAAAATTAAAATACCAGTTTGATAATCAAAATACCAATCTGAAGGATCAGTTTTTGTGATCTGATTTCCATCTTTGTCATAGAGCTTAATCTCATATCCTAAAGATGGTGATAAACCTAACTGATCATATTTGTCACTGACCCAATTAAATAATCTACCTGTAGCACCTGCACCTACTAATTGGTTAGCAAACGCTTCATTACCAGAACCATTAAAAATTGTTGCAAAATATGTAAGACTATCAGAAACAGTAAGGTCTTTAACTAAAGTAAGACCAGTTCCGCCTGAATAATCGTAATATTGAAGAAGACCAGTAACACCAAAACCTGGTGGGACATCAGGTATTAAGTCAGCTTTTATATCAGTGTTGTGAATGTCAAGAGATCTTGCACCAATCTCTTCAAACACCTTGTTAGTAGTCCAAGTAACTCTTTTGCTACTTAGCTTCTTAAAGCTGATATCTTCTTTAGACCAGGACATTTTTAACTACTTATAATCTGGGTGATAGTTTTTGTTGAGTTTTTATTAAATATAATAGAAACTCTGTATCTATTATTATTTAATGCCGTACTATAAACACTTCCTAAGGACCACGCTATAGTGCTGCCTGAAGTATTAGTAAGATCTTTTGCTCCAATTGCTGAAGCTTTAGATATTCCAGTGCCACCCAAGCCTACTGGAATACCTAAATCAAACCAGACCTGATCGGTTTCGAGAAAAATTAATAAATTGAGGCCTGTTGTACCAGAGCCTGAAGTTCCATAGGCATACAAATCACCTGTGGCAATACCGGTAAAGGCTAATGTGCCTGACTTTGTAGCTCCAGCTTTACTGAACCACCTTTGGTATTCAAATGCATTGTCAGTAGAATAGTCATTGGCAGAACCAGCCCATTGAGCATCATATTCTGATTGTATTGGAACTCTCAATGTGCCACTCCTGACTTGTGCATTAGCATTAGCAAGATTGTCTAAGCTGCTGAATGCCGTACCTGATCCTGCACTATCATTTACTAATCTATAAACTTCATCTTGGAAATATTCATTATATGCGGTTGCTATATTTCCGTAGGTGTTTATATAGTAATTAATAGCAGTATTAGAGGAAGTTGAGTTAATAACCTTATATAGCCCAACAGTCAAATATTTATTGAAAGAAGATTGGTCTATAGTATTTAATGTAGCAGTAACGTAATTTAAACCAGATCTATCGTATGTTGCATTATAAACAGGAGTTCCACTTTCTTCACCAGTTAAATTAAGAGTCACTAAACCTGTCGCAGAAATATTTGCTACTCTTGTTGCGTTGTAACATCTATTGAATATTCCAGAAGCAGCTACAAACGTAACCTGCCATGAAGTTCCAGTTCCATAATATTTTAATCCTGAAAGATATTTAAATACTTCTGTTGTTACTGTATTTGACGGTCCTGTAGAAAATGAAGGGGTAGCTGCCCCATCTACACTATATGTATCTTTCCAAACCTCATAAAGATTTGACTCACTAGAAGAACCTATGGAAGAAGGAGTCCATCTTAATGAATTACCCGCATAACCATCTGTACTTTGAGTGTATGCTTGAATATTTGCGTTAGCTTTATTCCAAATTGTATTTGTAGTACCTAGCGCAGTCACTCTCATTGTTCCAAGAGTGTAAGTAGGAGTTGGATTTGTAGTTAAATCTATAAATGAAACTGCAGTACCAGATGTGTAAGTTGAATCATATAAAATATGAGAAATAGTACCAAATGAAGCTGTGTCTAAAGTCTTACCTGCAAAAAACTTAGACACTGGAGTACTGGCTAAAGTTAAAGATCCAGTAACATAATATCTTGAAATCGTAGCACCAGTAGTAATACCAGCTCTGTACCAATTTGCACTATTGTTTGCAGAAACCTTTGCTGAATAAAATGTAGGTGAACTTGAAATCGCTAAGTTCATACCTGCCAAACCGTCAGGAGCAGTTGGAGCTATAAGAGCTAGTAATTCATTAATATCATCAAAAGCGTCAGCTGCAGTGGTAACACCAGGAGTCCATGTGTCAAAATATCCATCTGTGTATGTAGTATCAGTAGGTGTGCCTAATAATCCAGATGCTGCAGAAGGAGCCCACTCTGGTTTAGTGGCTCCTGTTGCAACTGTTAATACATCTCCTGTGTTGCCAATTCCAAGCCTATCCCATGCAGCGCCGTTGTAATATAAAGTATCACCAGCAGTTTGAGATGTTATACTTAGCTTGGTTATATCAAATGTTTGAGCAGCTGCAAATGAAATTGCTTGGGTATAAGTATTTGAGCCAGTCCAGTTGAAATTGTATGATTCATCAACATATACAGTTCCAACTTCGTCAATCAAACCACCAGTGACAGTTATTCCAGTGCCAGGATAAATACCTGTAACACCACCACCACCTACTAATTGCCATCCAGTAGGTGTAAATACTCTTAGTTTATTGGCTGTAGTGTCGAAGTAAACAGAACCATAACTAGAGCCAAAAGAAGATTGAACACCAGCTTTATTAGAAAATCTTAAGTATTCATTAAACTGAACATATCCAGTTACAGGCTGATTGGTTCCATCTAGTCTAAGATAATTAAGATCAGCGTATCCAGCAGTAATTCCAGAGCCACCACCGCCTGTAAGTGTGTTCCAGCCTCCTGCATAATATATTCTTACTTCATTAGATGCAGAATTAAAATATATTGCTCCGGTAGGTGGTGTTCCGGTAGGGTCTGTTGTTTTAGAAAGAAGCTGTACGCCGTAAGTAGTGGAATTGGAAACATTAAATTGTAAGTTTCCAGTAATTGTTCCACCAGCAGTAGTAATAAAACCAGTAGAATCAAAGCCTAATATTATATTATTAAATTGTTTTAATAATGTAATTGGCGAATCGGCTTGAATAGATACATCGCCACGGAAACCATTTAGGGTAGTGACAGCGTTATTAGCTACCAGTGAGCCTACAATTAGTCTTGGTGGAACAATATAAAAATTAGCCATGTTTCAAGTTTTAGATTTTTTCTATTACGGCCCAAATGGTAAAATTGTCAGCTTCATACAATTCTAATGTCTTAATAAAAATCATATCTCCTGAAGTGTAACGATCTTTAGAGAATGATATAGAGCTGGATTTATTTACAAATGCGTTTACGACGATGTTATGATATAAAATAGAGTCATTGTTACACACCAAGTTAATTTCAATATCTTCTTTAGGTGGAGTGTGACAGTAAATATCTACTCTTTTTAATTTCCATAAATCTCCGTTCTGTGCCTTTGAACTTGTAAAAGGAACTAACAACATGAATGGATTAATACAGTTAGATTTTAAAGTTGAATTATCACAAATCTTTAAAACATGGGTTTCTTTTGTTGAAAATGTATCTGTAAGGCAAACTTCTATTCCATTTTTATTAAAGTAAAGTTCGCCATTTCTTCTAAATATTTGGTCAGTGGTTTGTGAAGAATTATCAATATCATAAATAGTTAAAGATCTTACTCTTAAACTTCCATTAACTCTTGCATTATTGAACTCGTGATTACCTTGCCAATTGAACTCAGCATCAGTATTTATGTCAAGATTTAGCTCGTCTTTAATTTTTTCTGATTTAATTCTTTCACTTGCTTGTACTTGAGAAATTGGATACTTATATGATGGTAATTGATTTGCTCCATTAGAAATTAAAGCCTGACCAATTTCTCCAGGATTTAAAACATACAATTTTGAACTATCTGAGGATTTTAATAAAACAGATCCCAAAGCAGATGAACTTAAATCTAATCCCGTACCGCCTTTATCAAGATTTAAAATTGTAGATAAAGTTTTTGCACTTCCATTAATATTAGAATCGACAGTACTAAGTTGATATTCTCTTTCGCCCTTAAATACTAAGTTTCCATCAGATTCTTGAATAAAATTGAACTTATTTAATTGTGTTCTTAATTCATTCTTAATATCAATCTCAGACCATTGCGGAATTCCATTTTTAACAGTGAGGATATGGTTTTCCAGATTTTTAGATGAAATTTTGCCTAGAACGTTATCATCTGTAGCTAAAACAATATCTCCCCTATCAATTGTGTTAAATCCTAACCCACCTTGATTGAATGAAATTGTGCCTTTAATGTTTTCAGATTCAACAGTCTTATCGGTTTTTTCGCTTACTGATTTTAAAAGATTATCAAAAGAAATTGCATATGATTTAATTTCATCATCTTCTTCTAAATCAAATGAAATACCACTTTTAGTAATTCTTAATGTAGATGAATATTTTTTAAAGTCTTGAAGCGTTGAGTTACTATCTATCCTTTTATCAACATTTTCATCAAAGTTTTTCCATAGAAACTCATCATTTTCAAAAGATAAATAAGAATCAATAGCTGGAGAAAGTGTTTTTAATTTATTGGACTTAAAATAGACAAGTCCTTCATTAGGGTTTGTATGCCAGCCTGTACCACCATTTTTTAATTCCAAAACACCCAAAGTTTCATTAGATAAAACAAGTGGAATCCATGTAAGAGCATTGCCATCAAAATGCAAATATGTAGAAGGTGTTGATGGTTCTAATAATGAAGGTTTACCCTGTACATTTACTAATAAGGATTGACTCTTAGTATTTGAAAAAGTGATTTGATTTAAATTGAATCTTTGGTTAGGAGAAAACCTAATTTCTTTATCGAAAATATGTTTTCCTTTCCAATGAAGGTCTAAATTAGGGTCAAATGAGCTAGAAATATCAGGTGTCATATCAGGGTTCTTGTACAAAAAGGGGATACTTATATAGTTCTAACTGTAGGATGAAAGCCCTTTAAAGGAAGAATTATATGACATACAGAAAGGAAAAAATAACGAAAACAAAAAAAATGTTTTGAAAAATGTTTTCTTCGAAGAAATAAACTTATGTGTAACTTAATTAAGGAGTTCAAAAATGGCCGTTAATTATCCATCATCTTTTGATAATGGTAGTGCTCCAGGGCAAAGAACAGTCAATAACGTCACTGACCGCAGAGACTTTCACTATTTTAATGCCCCTAGCATTGCAACAGCAACAAACTTAACCGCAGTTAGCTTAGCTACCGCTGCATTGCTTCCTACCACGCCAGTGTATTCTGCTGCAAATGGTACCATTACATCTGGTTCTGCAACAACTTTAGTTGTTGACGGTGTCAACGTTACTGCGTTGAATACAAGAATCTTAGTAAAGAATCAACCAGGTACTGGTATCAGCAATGGTATCTACGGTCTTTCCACAATTGGTGGAACTAACGTAAACTGGGTTCTTACAAGAACAACTGATATGAATGCTGATGCAGAAGCATTAAGATTCTCATCAGTTTCTGTTTCAGCTGGTACAGTTAATGGAAGCACCAAGTGGTATTTATCCACTGAAGAGCCAATTACTGTTGGCACTGATGCAATGACATGGACAGCAATGCCTACTACTGTTGATTATGTTAGCGCTGCTAACTACCCAACAGACGCTAATGTTGGTGTCGCTAACCTCTCAAATGCAACTGATCTTGTTGATGATTTCAGATCAATCCTCAATGTTCTTGAGTTTGAAATCAATGCAATTCAAACTTCATTTGCATCTGTAACAACATTTGGCTTCCAATTTATGGCAGCTTCAAACAATCTTTCAATCAGAAACCTCAAGTCAAAAGCAGACAAGTACGTCTTCGAGCTTAAAAGACTTAGAGAAGATATTGACAGAGTTACAACAGTTGGCTTCCCAGGCAATGATATTGTTGGTATGGGTCTTACCTCAACATATCCATCTGGTAGAAACAGAGGATGGGGTCCTAACTAATCTTAGTATTAGAAGACTAAAAAAGGGGAGAATCTTACGATTCTCCCCTTTTTTTACCAAATTGGCCCATGTTTAAGTTTGGCTCTTAAATGATTAATATCATTCATGCAAATTGTTTGAAGAACTTTCAAAACTTTACTTGAATATCTACTTTGGGTTCCAGCACCATTGTACCTTCCCCACATATATCTAAGATTTCTACTTGAACCTGAGGCTCTGTCCATTGTTGAACCTCTTCTGACAGTGTGTCGCAAATGCGTAGATAATTCTTTTGTTCCCAAAGCAATATTCCCATAAACTGTGTATGGATTATATTGTCTTTTGGGATCAATATATCTAGCAGTGGATTTTAGTACTTGCATCATCCCAATACATGGTTTGCTTTTCATACTAAACTCACTTTCTACATAAGCGGTTGAAGCGATTATATATGGATCGACTTTATATTTCTTTCCATAAATAAACATTGCTTCAACAATTTTTGCAATATAAGATTCAGAATATTTAGGATTCACTAATTTGATGAACCCCTTGATTTTGTTTCTTTTTGCAAGCTCTCCTTTATTCACTTTAACTTCCAAAGTTAAAGATTTTTGACTTGGTTTTGCAATTTTGATTTCTTTATGTGGCAATATGTTTGACATAGCTGCCAAAGAAAGCAAAACTACTTTCATGTATCCCATAATCATAGTTTCTCTCCTTTTTGGTTAACAAGCAAGGATTTACTTGAAAACTTTAGAATTATTTCAATTGTATACTATACAATAAAGGAACCGTATTGTCAATGCATTCAGGCATAAAGAGCTTTTTCAATTTAGGTGGAAAAGATAATAATACTCAAAAAGAGATCTGTGTTACTTGCAAATATTTGGGCAAGTCAATAGATGTTTGTTCAATTTTACCTGGCAAATCTATAAGGTGCTCAGTATGTGGATTGCCTGTGCATAGAAGCCACCGTACTTTATTTTCTGCGGAAGCCTATGTTTGCCCCTCTTGTGTAGATAGACAGACAGGATGGAGCATGGAAAGAACTGCTAGCAAATTAACAGATGCAGAAGTAAATAAGATCTTTGGGAATATTTTTGGAGACGACAAATGACTTTAGTAGAAAAGTTAATTAAGCTTGCTGAAGACCTAGAAAATGAGGGTTTTATTGAAGAATCTGATCAATTAACAAATGCAGTGGAAAAAGATATTCAACAAAATCCAACCCCATTATTGATAGATAAAGATGATGAAGAAATTCACCAAATGGAAACACCAAATCCATCTATGCCTTCAATGCCAACTCCACAACAATCAATGCCAGAACCTACAGAAAATGTTAGTCAAATAGAAGATGAACTAACCACTGGAATATTAGCTTTATTGGCAAAGAATAATGATTTTGTTTTAGGTGAACAAGGCGAAATAGGTAATTCTGATAATGAGTTTGTTGACGCTTTGCTTAATTTAGCATCTTAATTGATTTTCGTTTTTCTATCATAATCAGCTACACATTGGGGTGGTGGAACTGTAATTCTGCAATCTTCACAATGTGACTGAGTATGTACAACCCAATCTTGCCATGTTTTTAATTGATTAGTTCTTCTCATTGAATTAGAAGACATAGGTGCATAAGCTTCATTTTTCATAAAGAAGCTTTTTCCACAGTCATGACACAAACAGCTAATAACTGGCATATGTTTTGAAGTCCACAATTTTATCAATCATAAAAGCATCGATTTCATGCTCATTTTTTAAGTAAGTAGCTGTATTGTATTCATCTATATAGCAATGTATATATCCGTTAACAGAATTATAGCTAAAGTCCTTAATTAAGATGTTTGAAATATAATTACTCTTCTTTATTTCTATATAATAATCTAAAACTTTATCCATAGGTCCAGAAACTGTATTTTCGACATACCAAAAGTTAGTTTCTTTTGGCGGTATTTCTTTTCCAATGTTAACTTTATAATTGTAAGATGTTTCGGAAAAAGATTTAACTTCTTCGCCTGTTTCTTTATTATAGATTTCAAGAAGCTGATTTATTTTTTTATCAGTTCCATTCCAAATTATATTCATTACAATCCCAGCATTTCTTTTATAGACTTACCTGTTAATAAGTTCATGAATGTTAAAAATGCACCAATACCACCAATAACCCATGCAGATTTATTTAAAAGATTCTTAATATCGAAATTATGTTTTTTCATTGATCTAATTTCCATCTCTATTTCATCGAGATCTTTTTTAAACAATCTAGTTAAATCAACTTTAGTGTTTTCAAGTTCTGCGCCAAAGTGAGATATTTGTGCAGTGTATTCTTCTAATGAATTTTCAAAAGCTTCTTGTCTTGACTGCATTAATGACTGAAAGTTTTGAAACATTTTATCAAGCGCAAAATAATATTTTTCAATACTTCTAAACTCAGTATTTGAAGAACCTTTTAATTCTACTAATGTTTCTAAAATATCTTCTTGATTTTTGAGAACGTTTTGTAATGCGAAGTTAAAATCTAAATAAGCTTCTGTTTGAGCTTTTTGAATTGCTTTAAATTGAGAGACACTAAGCTCCTCCTCTTCTTCCATAGCTTTGTGCCCCTTTATTAAATTGCGTTAAGAACTTTTTGTAATCTTTTTGATGAATCTTTGAGTCTTTGGATTGGATCTTCTGCTGATTCTAATGTACACAAGCAGCTATTTGTTCCATGATTAATATCTCTTTTATTGAGTTTAAAGTTCTTGCCAAAATGTGTAACTAATTTTGTGCATCCAACTGAAAGATCTGCAGAATGAACAGCAATATCAAACCCCTTTTTACTGTATTCTTCTGCTTTGGCATTCATTAGCACATTTCCAATTTTATCAACTATCCACATTGGTTGATTAAAACTATCTATTAATGCTAATAATAACTTAGGTGGATTATTAAACTCTTGATTGTCCATTTTAGCCTCAAAGAACTTTAAAAGATTCTATTGTAATATTCTTCAAAGGTTTTGTAACTTTCCTCGTCCTCCATTACAATAAATACATTTCTGATATTTGAATCTTTTTTGGATTTAAAGTAAGTAAGAATTGAGGATAATTGAACTCTGGCTGTATCTTCAATGTCATGAGTTCCACAATCACAAGGAATGATAACAACATTTCCAGCATTATTTGATTCTGCTAAATGTAAAGATTTTCGCATAGAAGATCTAATATCTTCTTCGTTAACCAATCTTGATTCACCAGCAACAACAGCATGATAAATCGACTTAGGCTTTACTTGACTTTCATCTCCACCATTAGAAGTTATGTATACATGTCCCATTTTAATTGGTTTAGGATATGCATCACATTCTTGTTGGATTTTTCCTCTTGACAATCTATGAAACTTAGCATCATCAATTTGGAGAACATTATTTGCTGGAAAAATTAAAACATCTGCCTTTACAGCATATGGATTTTCAATTTTATGTATTGAAATCTTAGTTCCTTTAGTTTCTTGCTTAGGCTGTGGTTTTGCTTCTTGAATTGGTTCTGGTATGACTTCAATTTTTTTAGGAGCACTTAAAAAAGAACATCGGTCTCTGTCACCTTCACAATCAATATTCCAGTTTGTTTCCAAAAGTGGTAAATCGATTTTTGTAAAGTAAGAGACCGAATGTGTGGTTGATGTGGTTTTTACGAAACAGTTTTTATTTTCTAGATATAATGGGCATAATTTCATAGGGTATTACCTAAATGAAATTATACAATCTTAAATTAATCGTGCAAAATACGGTAAATTTGTTCTAATAAAATTAAGATCAGACATAGACATAGAGTCCTTAAACTGCGACAAAATGGACTTAGCCTCTGTCATAAAGTTTTCTCTAGCATTAGGAGCTGAAGTCATAAATTGCCTGTGTAATATTTGCAATTTTGGAATTAATTCATTGTAAGCATTATCTCTAACCTGTCCAGCAAAATCAGTGAGTTCGCCTTCCATGTATCTATTGAGCAATCTCTTTTTTTCTTCAGCTGGTATGTTCATGGATTGTATTTGCAAAAGGATTTCAGGACTAATTGTCATTTCTGAAGGTTTTCCGCCTCCTTCAGGACCTTGAAAATCTCCGCCTTTAATTCCAACTCCAGACCATCCGCCTAGTTCGTTTGCTGATGATGCTGCAGAATTAACTCCACCAATTTCTTTTTCATCATCACTTTTTTGCTTTATTAGTTGGTTATATAATGAGCCTTTTGCAAATGGGTTTTGTGCAAGCTGAGACAATCTTTGATTTTCTTTTTCAGAAGTCAACCTTGTAATTTTATACATTGACATTATAATTTAACTCCTTTTTTTGCTAAAGCTGCAGATATTTCAGGAGATGTTTTCATCAAGCCCTGTAATGATGATAATGAAGCGTTAACTTTTTGTAAATACTCTAAAGCATTTTGATTTTTTACATCATCAGAAACATTACTTTTTGATATTCTGTAAAGTTCTGCAGTAACATCTTCGATAGTAAAGTTTGGAGTGTTTTTTGTGATAGCAGCAATCAAATTAGTTGATTGTTGATTGTTTTGGGAAACTTTTATAAACTTGCTCATTTTTTCACCCTAATATAATGTATTTACTTCTTTATTTAGATTTGGTTTTGGTAATAGTTTAGTCAAATACTTTCTGTACAAATCTGTATCTTTATCTAATTCTGGTTGTATCAAATTCATCAATTCTCCCACTTGGGTCAAAAGTGGCTTAACTTGTAATTGAATATTTGGGTCATCATAAATATGTTTTAATGTTGGTAAATTAAACATAAATTCTTCTCTCTTCAATCCATTTTCATCAACAAAGTTTATTCTTGTGTTTAATACTTGAGATAACTGTCTACCGTAATCTTTTAATTGAAGCTTTTGTTTATATTCCATAGGGTTTTGTGGTGGAACTCTCATTCTTTCTTCAATTGTTTTAGGCATTTGAACAATCACTTTCCAGTTTGTATCTAATGCAGCTTTTTGTGTTCCACCAATAGCATTTTTTCTGAGCATTGAAGTCATTGCTTTATCGGTCATGGAAGCTTCTAAATTAGAAAATATTTTTACATGAACATCTTCAGATTCTTTTGGTGAGAGTGTATCTTGAGATAAAAGATTACCAATTTCTTGAATTAATCCACCCGGCCCATTTAATTTTACAAAAATATCTCCTAATGTGGTTCCTAAAGTTCCACCTGGGGAGCCTGATGGAAATAATAGATCCCGGCCATTAGGGGTTTTATTAACAGTAAAAAATGTGCCAGGAGAATTTTTAACACCTTCATATGGACCAGTAGGCATTGAATTCATTGTTCCTAACAAAAGGGATTCTTGACCTAAGAACGGATATTTTTTCTTTACATCATCATTAGATAAATTATTAAATAATTCTACTATTTGATTTTGTTTAGCATAATTAGGGAATGTAATTGTTATAGTTTCAACACCCTTTGCAGGATCAGATGGATCTTTGAAGGGCTGTAAATCAACTTGAGCATTACCAGATAATGTTTTTAGGGAATCAATCCACCAGTTTAATACCATGGCAGATTCTGTGGAATCTCTTGCGCTGGAAGATGATGATAGATAATTGGTTAAATCTGATTTACTAGAAAATTGACTTTCATTTGCCATTCCTCTTGTTTGTAACTGCAAGCCTCTACCCATTGAGCGTAGAGTATCCAAAATGCCTGCAGTTTTAAAAAGATTGCTTTGGGCTAAATGTTCAATAACTTCTTCATCATTAAAAGCTATAGCAGTATCAATAACTGATTTTAAATGCTCGTTATTCAATTCTCTCTCCAGATTCGTAACTAGTGTAATTTTACAAATCTGAACTACAAGTTCCTTTATCAAGCAAATATTTTGACGGAGAATCTAGACAACAAGAATCAATAACCACCTTATCATCAGACTCATTAAAATTACCTAATAAATCAAATGCTGCCTGAGATACTGCTTTTTTCACCATAGAGCCCAAAGCTCTTGTTCCAGTACCCATCTTCATAACTCTTTTGATTGTCTCGTCCACAAACTCATCAGTGAAAATTAATTCATAGCCTGATTCAGAAAAAAGTAAAGCTTGGTTAAGAATTGGTGAGCTTTGTAAATCTAACAAACAAGTTTTTAATTCTTCATACTTTAATGGAGACAAAGCAACGATAGTTTGTATTCTTCCTACCAACTCTGTGCTCAATCCATATTCAATTAAAGATTCCACCATTATTTCATGGGAAGCTTGTTGATATATTTCAAAAGATTTAATTTGTTCTTCAAAAACCTCTCCATCATCTTTCTTTAGAGAGACCTTTGGACCTTTATAGCCTAATTTTTTACCAACAATTTCATGTAATCCATTAAAAGCACCGCCAAAACAAAATAGAATTTTGTTTGTGTCAACGGTGTATGGTGGACCTTCTCTGCCTGTTAAAGACTGAGGAAGCTTTACTGATTTGCCTTCAATCAGTTTAAGCATTGAACTTTGAGTAGCTGTGTGTAAAGCTTCAGTTCTAGTTCCTTGTGAATGATATGATGCGAGCTTATCAATTTCATCTATAAAAACTACGCCTTGCTCAATTAAATCAATATCACCGCCAGACTTAGTAAATAGATCATGAATAACTGCGTCAACATCAGCACCTTGGAATCCAGTAGGTGAATAACCAGTAGCATCACCGGCAGCAAAAGGAACATTTAATTGTTTTGCAACAGAATTAATGATTAAGGTTTTGCCACTTCCAGAAGGTCCCAAAAGAAGAATATTATATTTTTCAGTTGATTTTTCTAATTTAATATTCCTAAGGTGCTCAAAAACGGTAATTGAAATACGTCTTTTAGCTTCTTCTTGGCCTACAACAGTTTTAGAAAGATTATTGAAAAAGTCTCGTGGTGTTAGTCTTTTACTTTGAGCGCTTTCTGCTGGGGAAACTCTTTGAAATTGAAGTTTAGCTCCAGGAACCATTTCAAAGAGCTTTTCTCTTAGTTCTTCTCCTGTAACTTCATCATCCAAATTGAGAATGAACGATAGCAGGATATTACTTAGCTGAAATTGACCTAGAATATTACCAACATGAAATATTCTATAATGTTCGTCGCACAAGACTATTTTTTTGAGTGGCAAATCAAGAACATTTACATCATCTTTGATTTCTTTAAAACCTTTTTTGCCACACAGAAAACACTTATTGTCCTGCTGAATTAATACACCATTCTTAATCATAAAATAGGTTGTCCTTAAGAGGATTATACACCTAACTTATGGCTTTTTTAATCAAAGAAGGAATGTCTCCAGGATACCAATTGCCGCCTCTTTTATCCATTGAAATAGTGTGAATTTTATCGAATTCAAACTTTCTTTCAGTGCCTTTTATAATCATAGCTATCATTTGTTGCATAGAGGGTAGGGTTTCAGGTCTTGTTTTATTTGCAGTCCTAAAATCTCTGAGTAATTTCTGCTTACCCTTAATCATTGGAACATCTTTCTTACTAATAATTTCATCAGCTAAAGCTTGTTTAAAAAAACTTTCGTCAAATATTGCTCTTAATATATCAATATTAAATCCAATTTGATGTGATTCTTTTGTTGTTAATAATGGATCATAATCGATCATTTTAGGATCTTTAAGTAATTGTTCAAGTTTAGGAATGATGGCAACTCTTCTAACTTGATTAGCGCCTTTACCAGAACCTGACTCTGATGAATAAGTTAATTCGACAGTGGCAGATCTTGGTCTTGGAGTGTGTGATAATGTTGCTTTTTGGAAGAATTGCCTTGCTCTTGCTTCATTTGCTTGTACTTGCTCTGGAGTTAAAAATGCAAACTTGGCTAATTTATTACTAGAAATAAAATAATATAATCCTAATTTGTTAGGAATAATTAAAGTTTTCATACCAAACTTCATTTCAAAAGGTTTTTTATCAGTATCTGGTCTTGCCATATAACCTTCAATCATGTCAGGTAAGGGAGATCCAATTGATCTTAAATAAGCAATATCTTCTGGATTGCCTAAATCAATTCTATATCTATCATGAGCAAACGATTGCTGAAAATCTTTTGGTGCCTCTTCTTCAAGAATTTCACCAGTTTCTTCGTCAATTTTCATTTGCGCAAATCTGAAACTATTTAAATTAAAACTTTTACCCATAATATTCTCCATTACATTTAATATTTATTATAGGTAAGAATTGGTCCTTTATAGGAGGATTAAGCATGTAGATCAAAGTAAATAATATGTAGTTTTAGTTGTGAGGTAAAATATGGCACTACAAGATAACACTCTAAACAGGGGGCTTGGGCAATGGGTAATTACCACCTATAATCCAGGTAAGTGTATTGGACCTATTGAAGGATATTTAACTGTGGGTAAGGACTTTCATATTATTTATAAGGATGAAAGAAACACAATCTGTCTATTCAATGTTCCATCTCAAAATGTAGCGTTTGCATTGAATCAAAAGTTTGTATCAATTGACGTAATCGGTAAATAATTATGTGGTATAGGTTAAGCAAAAACAACGGATACGATAAAACAAATCCATCTTATGAAAGTAAGATGATTGCTTACCTTGCCACAGAAGAATTAAGGGACTTATCGGCAAAACAACTAAATTACAATCCTTCAGCAAGAGAATTAGAAAGTAAGGTGAGGAGACTTTTTAAAGAACTCGAAGAAAAGTATGGGAATATTGCCAACGTAAGACTTCAAACAAAAGGGGAACATCTTGGACCGTTTATTAAAAAAATGGTTCATGATTTATTTAGCAAAAAGAATGCTAGAAAAAATTGAGCTTTTATTACAACAAAAACTTCATAATCATTCTAATAGCAATTTCCTCAATCTAGAAATCCTTTTAAGCCTTCATTCATTTTTGAAAGGCTATGAAAATATACCAAATATATATTTCACAAGACAATCTACCTCAGAAGATTTTGTCAATAAATTATTTTTTGTTTCAGAAAATGATTTAATTTTAAAAAATAAATTAAATATAAAGAAATTAAACATTAATCCTTTCGATTTAAAAATCATTCCTATAAATAAAAGAAAACAACTCCTAAGCTTAATTGAAGACACTATTAGCTTCAGTTACGGCGAAGGAGTTGTTTACTATGACTTGACAAGAGTTACAGCATTTAAAAATGACAATATTATTAATTTTATGTCAGAGAATAATATTGTTATAGAAAGCAATTTACAAAAAGTATTATTCGAAAGAGAATCAAAAAAGAAAATATTTGTTGATAAATATTCTAAATACGAAAAAAGCTCTAAAAACTTTTCGTGGCAGAGCATTACTGAATTAGCATTACTTGAAAAATTAAATCATTTGTGGCAAGGCTTCTGGGGAACAAGTGAAGTTTATAAATTGTTTTCTGAAGATGAAAAGCTAATTCACTCTCTGATAATTAAAAAAGAACTAACATGATCCAATCCTACTTAACATTTATTAGGAAAACTTTGTCTGAAAAATCTGAATATAATCTTTTGGGTTTAAATGAAATTGAAAACCTTAGCGTACTTTGCGACTTTAATTTAACTTCAGGGCAACCAATTGTATGTTGCATCTCAAATAAAAAAATTATTAGTTTATATAAAGTAAGTTCATCAGGTGAAATTAATCAAATATTTGGAATAACTGATCACTTGATGGATATAGAAACAATTAAAGATTTATCATCTAAATATGTAAAGAATTATAATGCTATCAAACATTTTATGATATATGGATTTAAATGTATGAGTCCTGATGAAATTATAGAAAATTACAAAAAATTATTAATATTAGAAGATAAATGTATTTCTAATTTAATTTCTTCAGAAGTAAACTGGCATACAATAAAGAGAAACTTATCAAAAGAAGTTAGAAGATCAGATTTGAATATCCATCTAAAATCAAGAATATTATCTTCTTTTAACAAGCTTATGCAATTAAATAAAAACTATCTAAATAAAAAAATTGATATAGATTTAGATGGTTATGAAATAAAAATTATTGCCTAAGTTCCGTATGCCTGTTGATTAGCTTGGTTAAATATTTGCATATTTGCCCTACACTGCTCACAATGATTTTCACCATTGCCTAATCTCCAAACTTGTCTTCCACCAGGCAATGTAATTATCTCACAGTGACAAAACTCGTGTACTGGTGGAGCAATAAATCCTGGGGGCAAGTTGATTGGTAATGGTGTCTTGTTTTCAACTCCAACAGGCGTATTGACAACCGGATCAATTTGAACTGGAACAGGAGTAAGAACTGGCTCCTGATTTTCGGGTTCTTCTAAATTAGGCTCATCTAAATTGGGTTCGTCTAAATTAGGTTGTTGATTTACTTCAGCATTTTCATCCTCATCATCAGCAAAAAATCTTGTTCTAGATTTTTTATTGCCCTTGTTGAGAGTGCCAAATAAATTATATTGTAATGCTGTTTTGTACCACATGGTTATTTTATTGAAAAATCTTCTTTTGTTTACCTTTATAATATACATATGAGTGATGTTTTTGATCCCAAGAAAATAATTGATTTTTCTAAAGATTATTATGCAATTTTAAATCTAAGCAAAAATGATTTACCTTTTGGTAGTGATCGTAAAAGTAAAATTGAATTGACAAATAAACTAGATCAATCTTTTAGAAAAATGGCTAGAGTTTGTCATCCTGATTTTGGAGGGTCAAAAGAAGCTTTTCTAGATATTGTTCGTGCCAGAAGAATCATCGAAGATCCTATTTTAAGAAATATTTATGATCAAGGTGAGTTTACACAAGTTATCCAAAACACTGAAAGTAATTCGGGTTTTGAAGTTGACTGGACTAAAATTGGAACATATAGGAAAGGCACTACTGAAGATACAGTTGGATATTCACTATTCTTAAGTTTATGCGAAAGAAAAGCTGAACTTGATTTGATTCCAGCATTTATCCCTGACAACAACGAACATAATTACGAATGGGATTTTGTTCTCAATAATCATAAACAAAATCAAAAAATTATCAAAGTTGTTATATCTATAGTTAATGATGAGTCAGAAGTGCTAAGACTTACATCTGGAAATGATGTTATAGAGGCATTGCCATTTAAAATATATGTTTGTATTCCTAAAGTTGGGGTCAGATATATTAGAGACAATTCCAAAATAGTAAGTCCATTTGGAAACATTCTTAAAAATGGGGTTATTAAAAGTGTTGAATATAATGACCACCATTTTCTTGAAACAACATCTTTGGATGAAGCTAAAGAATATTTAAAATCTGAACAATTTAAAATAGATTTAGATGATTTTAGGCTCAATGGTTCTAATCAAACTCATACATCTAAAACTGAAAACACTTGGATGGATAAAGATCAAATGAAAAAGTTCGATGATGAACAATTGAAATTTATTTTAGGAATGAAAACATTTGTTACTGAAGCAGATGAATCAGCTGCTGACTTCCTTGAAAAGTTGGGTGAAAAGTCAAATAATTCTAAGGAAAATGACAAACCAGAGTTGCCAGTTTAACAGGTTCTATCAAGCTATTAAGAGAAAAATAAAGCGGATGCAATTTAGCATTCATCAAAAAAATGGAGGATCTACCTTGGCAAAACATCTTTACATTATTGACACATGTGTCCTTTTGCACGATCCTTTTGCAATCTACAAATTCGCTGAGAATGACATCTACATTCCCCTTGCTGTGATTGATGATCTTGATGACATCAAAACCAGAAAAGACAATGTAGCGTGGAGTGCGAGAGAAGTCTTTAGACAATTAGAAAACTTTACTCTTCAAGATTTATTGAAGGGTGTCAAGATTAATGAAAACAACGGGAGATTGTTTGTTTATAACACAGAGTCACCTTTACTTAAAAATGAAAGACCAAATATTGTTAAAGTCCACAGTGACAATGCAATAATTGAATGCTGCTTAGCATTAAAAGCTTCAAATCCAAGAAAAAAAGTATCTATTGTAACAAAAGACACTGGACTTAGAATTAGAGCAATTACATGGGGTTGCGAAGCAGAAAACTATCGTTCTGATTTGATTCAAACAGATGGTTTTACTGGTCTTAGATATGTACCTGTAGTAAACCCTGAAGACTGGACGAAATTGTGGGCAGATTTTGAAGTTGAAATTTCTTCTTTATCAACTGATATTTCAAGTAAATTAAAAGATGCTTTTCCAAATGAATTTATTATTTTTGAATATGGAGATAATAAATGTCCAACTTATCACAAAAGAGGTGTTTTACATGTCTTAAAGGATAAGTCAAATGGTAAAAATGATGTCAAACCTACCTTTATGGGTATTACTTCTAAAAACTTAGAGCAAAAGTGCGCTTTAACTGCATTATCAGATCCAGAATCACAATTGGTAACTTTATGTGGTCCTGCTGGTACTGGAAAGACACTTTTAACACTCGCAGTAGCTTTAGAACAGGTAAATCAAGGAATCTTTGACAAAATTATAGTCATGAAACCTCTCATTCCTGTGGGTGGTAAAGATATTGGTGCGCTTCCTGGTGATAAGTTCGAAAAAATCTCTGCTTGGCTTGGCCCTATGAGAGATAATATTGAACAATTATGTGGATCAAGAACTCTTTCTGGAAACAGTATGTTTGAAGAAATGGTTCGTGATGGAATTATTGAAGTTGAAGCTATGGCTTTTATTCAAGGTAGATCAATTCCTAAATCCATTGTAATTATGGATGAATGCCAAAACATCACACCAAGAGAAGCAAGAATGGTTGTTGAACGTTGTGGTAAGAACTCTAAAATTGTTTTACTTGGAGATCTTTCACAGGTAGAGAATTCCTATCTTGATGCAAAGTCTAATGGGCTTTCACATGCAATTCAAGGCGGTAAGGGAAGTAATCTAGTTTCAGCAGTCACATTGAGCAAGGTTGAAAGATCAGAATTGGCTGCTATTGCAAGTCAAATCTTCAACAGACCAGAGGCTCAGAGAAGATAATACAATTCAGCGCAAAAAATAAAAAAGCTGAATGTATAAAAACTAATTATTCGGATAAAAATAAAAAATGTCTCATGCTTTAGTTTGGCACGAATTAGATTACAATAGTGGATCAATAAATGAATTCACACCTCAATTACCTGTAGTTAACTTAGGTGGGGCTGGAGCTGGCTCTACAATTAGGCAAGGTAGATGGGGTGTTAAATATTATCGTTTAAAATGGTTAAACACTAGTGTAGAAAATGTTAAACTCTGGCTTGACACTTATGCTGCTGATGTATATAACACTGTAAAGAAGCATGAAGGTTTAGATTTAGTTAGAGATTATGGTTTTAAATACAAATATCTTCTTTTAGATCAATTAAATATTTCAACATTACCTGAAGCAAAAGCATCAACAAACGGACCTCTTTCTCTTAATGGCTCTGGGAAACTTAGAATTATTGGAAAGATAGGAGTTTACGACCCTCTACCTAACGATGTTGTTTTGGTAAAAAATCAAGAGGGTACTGGTAAAACTCAGAATGGTATTTATATAGTTTCATCAGAGCAAGCTACATCTTATTTGGCAGCACAGAGAGACTCTAGTGTAACTTTTAGATCTGGTATGGGCGCAAGTGTAGATGCTGGTTTTGGAACTACTTATTATTTATCCTACACACAGAAAGATCCATTAAGTATAGTCTCTCCTGGATCCGATACTGTTAAATGGATCGAAAGAAATATCACTGATATTGTTACTAGTGCCAAATATGCAACATCTGTAAATCACTCATCTACAGGAGCAGGAGCGGCCAAAACGCTTACAGTCACTTCAACTCAATTTTTAGGGTCTACCGCTTCTACTAATCTTAATGTTAATGACAGAATTATAGTTAGAAGCCAAACAGATAGAAGAGAAAATGGTTTATACAAAGTTGCTTCTAAATATATTACAAATCAAAACTCTTTATTAGATCCTAGAGCAAGCGCAAATATATTAGACAGATATTGGGCAAGTGCTTCTATTGGCATAACTCAACTTATTTCTCAAGGCCGTCCAATTGAAATTACAATTTTAAATGGAACTAATCAGGGTGGTAAAGTTTATAGATATTACCCAGACAATGCCACTACAAATAATTACAAAGATTTAAATTGGTCTGAAGCAACATATCATAATACAAATATAACTGTAGATGCATATTTAGAACTTACTGCATCAAATACAGCCAGTGTTACTTTTGATGGAGCTGGTATTGGTACTTTCAGCGGTATCGGCACTACCCTTTCTGCAATTGGCGGAACAAGTTATATTCTTAATTTAAATGATGAATTATTAGTCAAGGATTTAAGAGTTGGTAAATCAAATCAAAGTGGCATTTACTATGTATCTAATGTTGGGACTGCAGTAACTATTACTAGACTTTCACCTTATGATGCTGGATCAGGTATTTCAGCCTTATCAATAAAAACTCTACTTTCTACCAATTCATATGGGGGACAGCATTTCTTCCTCAATAAAGAAGATCAATTAGCTTCATCATTTGTATTAAACAGTTCCGGAATTGCTGTATCTGATCGTGTAATTCCTCATAAATATGCAAATGTAGGTAATTCAATCCTTGCTCAAATTAGTGGTGGCTATGGAGTTACTTATTTAAATGAAGCTAATACAGATAGAGGAGCTCTTTCTAACGGAGAAAGAGTATTGATTACAAACCAATCAGATGCCTATAAAAATGGCATTTGGGAGGTGTCATCTTTAACTGCAGATGCATTTAGTGGTTTAGCATTTACGGATAGCTATAGAATCCAAAATGGTGGATTAATATATGTGTCTGGTGGCACTGTTGGCTCTGGAAAAACCTACCTTCTCTATACCACTGCTTCAGACGGTACTTTCCCTGGATCAAATCAAGTTAAGTTTGTTGATTACAGCACGACATATGGCTCAACTGGATTTACCACTGCTACTGCTATTGTTACTACAGATAAACTTTCCACATACTACGTTTCACCTACGGACTTTGGAACATCAATATCTACAGGAAATAGAGTTGTTGTAAATATTAACAACTCCAATAATACAAAGAATGGTATTTATTCTGCCACTGTAACCGAAGTAGATAAATACAAATGGAATTTTGATGAAGCATTTTCTACTTGGTGGGACAATATAAGTAAAAATAGTGTGGCTGGTACTAATCAAATTATTGGCAGAAAACAATATTTTCTAGGTCAAGATAATTCAATATATTATGTAAACAGTTTTGAAGAATCTACTAGAGGAAATATTTATGTTCCACAAGTCAACACACAGCAAGATTTTTTACTAACATTCTCAGATTATCAACTAGAAAATTATGATCTTGAATGGAATGAAATGGACTATCAGAAAATGTATGTAAGAGCTGCTCTTGCATGCACGACAACTCCACCAAGCACAGTAGCTACAGGTTCAACTGGATACAGAGTATATGCTTATGTTGGTGGAGCTGCATCAACATTCATTGACGGTGAAAATGTTTTAGTTATATGTAATGATCTTTATCCTACAAATACTTCTGCAGACTTTGGTTCTACAACAAACTTTGCTTCTCCTAACAATGGTATTTATAAGGCTAGAGTAAGCTCAGGTGGAACTGTTTACTTTGAAAAACATCCTGACTTTTTCTACTCATCTGCTTTTAGTGGTTCAGCTAAAACTATAGCTACCCCATATGAAAGGCCAGCTATTGTAAGAGTATCTGATGGATATGTCGGTGGCGTAGCCGGAACAATATCTTTAACTAAAAAAACTGTTTATATGCAAGGTTCACTTAAAGTAAAGAGTGGAGTATACACTGGTGATGGTGGTTCTGAAAATTTCATTTTAGGATCGAATATTAATCTCTCATATGCATATGACAATATGCACTTATTTCCAAAGGTAGCACCTGTATCGTATATAGTAACTGATGAATTGTTACTGTCTAGATTAGATAATCCTATTGTTTTTGATACTTCAAATCCAACATTTGGAACTGTGCTAATAATTCCATTAAATATCACTTATGCAAATAGAGTTTGGCCTGGTTTGACTCTTGGCGATAGAGTTCTATTTAATTTTAAAGACTATAACTACTTAGGCCAAGGTGTTTTAAATTACAAATATGACGCATATGAAGTAAATGGTATTTATCAATGCATAGATATTTCATCTGGAAACTATCAATTCAGAAAAGTTATATATAACAAACAAAATGGTCACTTAGATTATTTCAAAGACTTGACAAATAATGGTATTGGAACAAGTTCAGCTGGCATAATTACATTTAGTTTAAAATCTGCAAAAGACACAAACTTTACATGGCATCCAAGTACATACTCTTATTTTGAAGTTTTCTACCAAGGTGCTGACAACGTTTACGTCCCTTACACTTCTGGAACCACTTCAATAGGAGCTACATCAGGAATTGTTAGAGTAGAGGCTGGATTTGGAATTACAATTGGTTCATCAGTTAAAGTTAGACTTAAACAATCTACAATCTTTTCTTCCAGACTGTTAAACAATAATTTTGCTATTGAAAAAATAACCAATGATAAAGCAAATCTTACTTCATCAATAGGTAGAAGTAATTCAAATCTTTCATCTTATGATGTTGAAGAAAGATATTGGCAACAAAAGTATTATGATAATAATGAAAACAGAGAATTAACTAATTTTTATAAGTATGTTGCTGGAACTTCAGTAACTGGCAAATCAACAGCAACATTTATTATTAGTAGCGATACTTTATATGGCACTGGTACAACCTATTTATTTAACAGACGACTAAGCCAAGATTCATCAGCATCAATTGGTTACACTGCAGATGGACTAGGTGATTTTTACCCTAATGACCCACCATCTACGACTTCAGATTTTTATGTTGGGCCTTGGTCGTTAGAAACTGGCAGCGGAAGTACACAATGGTATTATCAAAACTCTCCATTAGGCACACCTTATATTGATACACTCACAAATGATTATGGTAGTGCTCAAGAAGATGTAATTCTTGTTTTAAATAATAGATCTGGCTCATTAATTACTTCTGAGCAATCGAGCTATAAAACAAATTCTACAACTACAATTACAAGAGATACTTACGGTAAAAAAGATCAATATGTACTCAAATTTAAATCAACATACAGCTCAAAAGTAACATTAGCTTATCATGCAAGCTTCCCTAATCCTATGGTGCCGAAGCGTGTATCAGTAGGAACAGCTACAACTTATGTTCTTTATTATGACCCTGAAGCTACAGATCGAACGACTGATACTAGGAGATTTATTCTTCAATCTAGCCTTACTAAATACAGCAATGCTGGTGTAGCATCAACAAATAACTCTAACTTAAATACTGCAATTTCAGCTTCATTCAATGGAGTAACACTAAATAATAATTCTACTGTTTTACTTAAAGATCAAACTGATAAAAATCAAAACGGAATATACAAAGTAAGCAATATAAACTATTGGGAAATGTCCAGAGCTTCTGATATGGACGATGCTGGAAAATTAATTCCTTTTGGTACTGTAAATGTAAAATACACAAAAGGCGGAGTAAACGTTGATAAAGTTTACGAGCTTATCCTGCCTCAAGATAAAAATTACTCTGTTTGGGCATTTGGTGGGGCAGGCGGTACTAACTTAATATTCAATGCAATTCAAACAGTAAATAGATATAATGCTGCAGTAGCTACCACTACAAGCTATGCCAATGTTACTACATCAACATCTATCCCTGATGTCATTGATGGCTATACAGTAGCAGACCAAGATAGAGTTTTGATGTTAAGCCAAAATGATTATCAAGCTGGTGTAGGCAATACTTTAAGATATCTATCAAGATTTTCTAAACAATTCTCAGCTTCTCTAGAAAGAGTTGTTACTGGAACCGGGTCTACAGAATTTTCTATTAGGTCATTTAGGATATTCCAAAATACAGGGACAGGTTCAAGCACCCAATACGAAACATATTTTGATCCAAGTGTTACAACCGTTGGTGTTGGTACAGTTAATTTTATGACCGTTTCTTCAATCACAAATTTAGCACAATCAAATTATATTTCTAATAATGACATAGATTTGCTTTCAGATTTAAATGATAACCCAAGTTACTTTGATCCAACTATTTCTACACTTACTTCTGGTTTAAAATTAATCTTGAAAGATCAAACAGACCCTAAAGAAAACGGTTTGTATATAACAGAAGCTTCAAAAATCATGCTTTTGGAAAGACATCCATCTTTAAGCACGACCAGCCAAATTGTTGATACCTTAAATGTAAATGTTTCAACTTATGATAGCGGAGTTTCTCAATCTGCAAAGTATGGAATATGGTTCAGTTCTCCAGTCACATTAGGTTCTTCTAATTTATATTTCTTAAGACAATATGAAACTTTGAAAAAAGCTAATTGTAAATGTGCAACAACAACTAATATTGCAAATTTAAATAGCCCTCCTACTACAATTGACGGGTACATTTTGCAGGAAAATGACAGAATATTAGTTAAAAACCAATCTACAAATTCGCTTAATGGGATATATTATCTTTTCAATAAGCAAACAAACACTTGGCTAAGATCTTCTGACTTATCTTCAGATTATCAACTTGTTCCTCAAATAAGTGTTTATGTAGAAAGCGGTACTGCAAATGGGGATAAAGTATTTGTAATTGGTTTGTCAGATATTCCTAGTACATCAAGTACATATCCTTACACAATTGGAACAAGTAATATGTCTTGGACTGAATATTCTATCACATCAGCTATTACTTCTAACCCAGATTTGTGGACAGATTTACCTGACTCCAAAGACAATGCTGTTGATATGCAAAGTGCTAAAATAAATGCTTATGGTTATTCACAAAGTGGTGATTTTGCAATTGCAGTATACGTACCAGATATTACCGGAACCATGCTAGCACTTAGCAATGGAAAAGTAAGAAATCAAAAAATAAATGTAGAATATGATATAGCAAAAGATTAATAGAAGGTTATAACATAAATACACTGTAATTAAAATTATATCTTGATTATCATGTGAGAACTTAAAATGCATAATATCGAATCAGAATTTCATTCACTCTTAGAGGAAATTGCTCCGAACGCTCATTCAACAGACGAACAAGCTAGAATCATTGCTGAGGCTTCATCAATATATAGCAAAATCTCTTCTAGAAGAATTGCGAAAAGAAATAATCCAAGATTGGTTGAAGCTCAAATGACTGAAGCTATTTTACAAGCTATGGGATCTGTTTCTAAATGGGATGAAAATTATGATCTTCCATTTGTAGATGCTCATGGGTTATCTACCAACCAGATTCTAAGGCAAGCAAGCAAAACATCAATTACTAATTGGGGTACAAACAAAGTTCTTAATCCAGACTTATTAAAAGAAGATGATCAAGATGGAGATTTGTTTGATTTCAAGAATGGCGACAATCAAGAACCAGATGCATTTACTGAAGAACCAAAACATAGAACAGATTTTCAATCAAACAATACTAGATAATGAAAAGATTAAAGATTGCTCAAATGCCACCAGCTGATCCTGCAGCAGCAGCTGGTGCAGCGCCTCCAATGGACCCTATGGGTGGCATGGGTGGTATGGGTGGCGGAATGCCAGGTATGGATCCCATGATGGGCGGAATGGGTGGACCTCCAACACTACCAACCGCCATGCCTGGTGCAACTGGTGTCACTCGTGAAGAAATTGGTTCACCATTAGACAAGCTTGGAAAGATTCTTTATGACGTGGATATTAATTCTCTTTTGTTAACTCAATTAGGAGACGATGTCGAAGACACTGCACTTTCAGTATGGACGCTTTATGGTGGGGATGAACAAGGTGTTGATGTTGTAGTAGGTCGTACAGGCAAAAGAATTAAGAGAAAAGATGTCTCTAAAGAAGAAGAAGAAGCTGAACAAGAAAGAACAGAAGAAAAAAGATGGGAAAGATTACCAGCTGGAATGTCAATTGCTGATATAACTTCTTTAGACAAAATGGTAAATCAAATTAGAGGAATTGCATCAAGCGCAGTTAAGAACGAACTTAAAGCTCAAGGTGCTGCAGCCGGAGGCGGAATGCCAATGGCTCACAGAAATAGAGATATTGTAAAAATTGCCAGAAAACTCGATTTAATTGGATTTTACCGCTTGGCAGACACAATATCCTCAAAGCTAACTAAAATCTAAAATCTTTGTTTTTTTAAGCCAAAATCGGTATAATGCTGTGGTAAGATAAATTATCACAGCATTTTTTAATGCCTGATTAGGAAGTTAAAATGGCAAATCAATACAACGAAGACTCAATCCAGATTTTGGAAAGTCAAGAAGCAGTGCGAACACGCCCTGCTATGTATATTGGGGATACTGGTAAAAAGGGTCTTCATCACCTTGTTTGGGAAATCTTAGACAATTCAGTCGATGAAAACATGGCTGGACATTGTTCAAAGATTAATGTTATTGTATCCGCAGACAACAAAACATTAACAATCATTGATAATGGTCGTGGGATTCCAACAGCAGTAAAACAAGAAGACCCTAAGAAAAGAAGCACTCTTGAAATTGTCCTTACCGAACTTCACGCTGGTGGTAAGTTTGGCGATGACGGATCTGGTTATGAAGCTGCAGGTGGGTTACATGGTGTTGGCGCTTCCTGTGTAAACTTTCTTTCTTTAAACCTTACTGCAGAAGTTAGCAGAGATAAAAAACTATATCAATTAAACTTTAAAAGAGGAATCCCAGTTGAGCCTGTTAAGGAAATTGGGACTTCAACAAGCACTGGAACTAAAATAGTATTTACTCCTGACTTTAACATCTTTGGTCAGTTTGCAGTAGAGGATGCTTTCCGTGAGCATTTGATTGATGATTTTGAAGTTGATGAAGTATTTGCCGAATGTTCTGGTAAGTGGCGTAAAGCTTTAATTAATGGCGAAGTAAATGGCTCTGTCTTTTTTGATATTTTTAAGTCAACTAAAATTAGTGAACAATCCTTAGATATTATTTATAGGATTTGGCATAAAAGAAGCAATGACAATATTCACTTTGATGAAGCGATATTGCTGCGCCGTCTACGTGAAACTGCTTATCTAAATGGTGGCTTGAAGATTGTTTATGATAACAAATATACAGGCAATAAAGAAGAGTTTTATTTTGAAGGTGGAATTGCTGATTATGTCAGTTATTTAGCATCAACCAAAACAGGCATTTTCCCAAGTAAACCATTTTTCTTTGACAACAAAAGTGGAAAGGTTAATGTTCAAGTAGCCTTTCAATATGCCGAAGAAGATGACGAGTCCATTTACACTTATGCAAACAACATCAATACTGCAGATGGTGGAACTCACTTGTCAGGATTTAAGACTTCAATTACCAGAGTAGTAAATCAATTTGCTCGTTCATCTGGTGTATTAAAAGAAAAAGAGCCAAACCTTACTGGTGAAGATATCCGTGAAGGCATTGTTGCAATTATTTCTGTAAGACTTCCACAACCACAATTTGAAGGTCAAACTAAAGGTAAGCTTGGTTCTCAGGAAGTTGAAGGTGTAGTAAATAGATTATTCTCTGAAGCTATTACTGAATATTTTGAAAAGAATCCTACAATTGTTAAATCAATTGCAGAAAGAGCTTTAAGGGCTGCAAAAGCAAGAGCAGCAGCAAAGAGAGCATCGGAGTCTATCAAGAGACAAGGCTTCCTTGGACGATCTGGATCACTGCCAGGAAAGCTGGCTGATTGCAATTCAGAAGACGCTACCACTACTGAGCTTTATATTGTTGAAGGTGACTCTGCTGCTGGATCATGCAAAGGTGGTCGTGAGCCAGAATACCAAGCAGTTATGCCTATTCGTGGAAAGATCATTAACCCAGAGAAAAATGATTATGCAAAGTTAATGCAAAACGAAGAAGTAGCTGCAATTATTTCCGCCCTTGGCACTGGTATTCGTGATGATTTTAATATCGCAGATCTAAGATATGGAAAAATTATCATCATGACTGACGCAGATGACGATGGAGCACATATTGCTGCGCTTTTGATGACTTTCTTCTACCGTTTTATGCGTCCTTTGATTACAGAAGGGCACTTGTATATTGCTAAACCACCACTATACAGAGTAAATGTGAAGAACCAGAAGTTTTATATTCACACAGATGCTGAACTTGAGGGGTACCGAAAGAAGTATGGTGATAAAATTGAAGTGACAAGATTTAAAGGTCTTGGCGAAATGGATGCTGATGAATTGGGCACTACGACCATGGAAATTGGCAAACGTCAAATCATTAAAGTAAATATTGATGATTTGGATGAAGCGTCAAGAATCTTATCAGTTTTGATGGGAAGTAATGTTGCTCCTCGTAAAGAGCATATTATCAACAAGTCTGCGCAACGTGTATTGGAGTTAAACAATGGCTAGAAAACCAAAGAATATGGAAACAGAAGCATTAGTAATTGCTGATGACTATGTAATCCAAAAAGAATTTATCGAGCTTATCGATGAGAGGTTCACTAATTATGCATTTGCAGTTATGGAGGACCGTGCACTTCCAGATGCAAGGGATGGCCTAAAGCCATCCCAACGCAGAACACTAGTTGCAATGAACGACCTTAGTCTTCGTTCTACAGGCAAGACTAAGAAGTGTGCAAAGATTTGTGGTGACGTTTCAGGTAATTACCATCCTCACGGAGAAGCAGTGGTTTATCCAACTCTTGTCCGTATGGCTCAGGATTGGTCATTACGCTATCCTTTGATTACACCTCAAGGTAACTTTGGATCACCTGCACCAGAAGATAAACCTGCTGCAATGCGTTACACAGAAGCTAAGTTTTCTGCGTTTGGCGATCAAATGGTTTCTGAATTATCTGATCAAGTAGTAGATTATATTTCTAACTACAATGATGAGTTAATGGAGCCAACAGTGCTACCTTCACTTCTTCCTAACTTAATCATTAATGGTTGTTCTGGAATTGCAGTTGGATGGGCTACTAACATGGCTCCTCATAATTTGCGAGAAGTAGCAAATCTTATTGATGCTTATATCAAAAATCCAGATATAACTGAAGAAGAAGTGCTAAGTATTCTTCCAGGACCAGACTTTCCTCTACCATGTAAGATTCTGGGCACTGAAGGTGTTAAGAATTACTTTACAACTGGACGAGGTACTGTTCAAATTGAAGGATACTATTCAATTGAGCAAGACAAGAATAATCAACAATATATCAAGGTTACTGCTTTGCCTTATGGTGGTAGTGCCGAAGGTTTTTGTAGAGAAATCAAAGAGCTTGTTGAAAGTAAGAAAATTGAAGGCATTACAAACCTTAAAAATCTTACTAATAAAAGAGGAATGGACATTCGTGTTTGGATTGGTAAATATGCAAACACAAATGTAGTTCTTAATTTAATTCTCAAGCACACTTCACTTCGCACAAACTTCTCTGTCAATTCCACTGTATTGATGGAAGGCAAGAAGGTTGTTGAAAATGTTCCTATGATTAAACTTGTAGAAGTTTTTGTAAATCATAGGAAAGAAGTACTTACAAGAAAATTCAATGCAGAACTTGTTAAAAATAATCGAAGAACTCATATTCTGGAGGGTCTTATTGGAATTACCTCTAAGATTGATGCGGTTATCAAACTTATTCGGGAAGCTGATAATAGGGAGATTGCACTCCAAGGATTAATCAGTGGTGGATTTGTCGTATCACCTGAGCAAGCAGATGCAGTTTTGAAAATTACTTTGGGTAATCTTACAAAACTTGATACTCGTGCAATGAATGACGAATTCGATAAGTTGACTAAAAGAAGTGCTTGGCTTACAGAGCAATTAGCATCAGATAAGAAAATGCTTAAGCTTATTTCCAAAGAGCAACTTGAATTAGCCGAAAAAGTTGGTGATGACAGACGCTGTGAAATAGTTGAGTCTGTTGGAGCCATGTCAATTGAAGACCTTATTCCTGAAGAGCAAATCATTGTGTCTTTGACCAAGGATGGTTATATCAAGAGAGTTCCTTTGACAACCTTTAAAGCCCAAAATCGTGGTGGTAAAGGTGTTATTGGAGTGAAGAGCCGTGAAGAAGATGAAGCTTCTGATATCTTTTCAGGTTCAACTCACGACTTGTTCTTGTTCTTTACAAATCAAGGTAATTTGTTGAAGAAAAAAGGACATGAGATTCCTCTTGCAACTAGAACATCAAAGGGTATGCATTTAGCTAACTTGCTAAATCTGAATCCAGATGAAAAGGTAGCATCGACTATCACTGTAAAGTCACTTGACATTGATGGCTTCTTTGTTATGGTCTCGAAGAATGGATTAATAAAGCGATCTGAAATCCGTGATTATAATTCTTCCCTTCGCAAAAGAGGCCTTAAGGCAATTACTTTGGATGAAGGTGATGAGTTGGCCTTTGTAATGTCTACAACTGGAAATCAAGAACTCATGTTCATTACCGCTGAGGGTATGGCTGCACGTTACTCTGAACAAATTGTAAGAGAGACTGGCAAAAACTCAAAGGGTTGCAGATCGATGATTCTTGAGCGTGGAGACTATATCGCTTCAACATTAGTACTCAACCCTGAAGACAATCCATCTATTCTTGTAATTACAGAACAAGGTTATGGCAAGAAAACAGATGCTTCTATGTATCGCTCTGCAGGTGGAAGATATGTTAAGGGCTTGAGGACTATCGATAATGTCAAGAAAACACGTAATGGCTTGATTGTTTCAGGCTTAGCGGTGACTGATGAAGATGATTATCTTGTGCTTACTACCAAGGGCAAGATGATTAGAAACAGAGTAGCTGATATCAAGTCTAAGGGAAGAACAACCATGGGCGTTCCTCTTGTAAGCTTGGACAATAATGACTCAGTTCAGTCCGTAGTTGTTGTAAAAGCTGATATTGAAGAGGAAATTCAAGACGAAGTTAGTTAATTATTAATTAACTTGTAAGGAATTAAGAATATGGCTAACGCACTTTACGACACTGGAAGAAATGCTTTTTTAAGAGGCGATTTGAGTTGGAATTCACATACGTTCAAGGTAGTACTGCTATCTAGTTCATATACTGTTAATTTAGCTTCACATCAATACTTATCTAGCGTTCCTGGTGGAGCAAGGGTAGCCACTTCTACAGCGCTTACAACATCATTGCCAGGAGCCGGTATCGCAGATGCAAGTGACATAACATTTACATCTGTCACCGGCTCCCAAGTGACCCAATTTGCAATTTACAGAGACACTGGCGTAGAAGCTACATCTCAACTAGTTGCATATTTTGACACTGCAACAAACCTACCTATAACACCAAATGGGGGAGATATTTCCATCACTTGGTCAAATGACACTAACAGAATATTTAAACTTTAGGGGCAGAAATGGATTACACATCATATACTATTGAAGAATTAGTTGATCTTAAATTAGTAAAAGAAACTGCTCTAGAATTAGCAAAAGCAGACCTTGATGAGGTTGCAGACGCTTTGAGAGAAAAGCAAGTGAGTTTGGAACTTGCTAATAAATTAAACTCAATGACTGCAGAAGAAATTGAGTTATTAAGAAATTACAATCCTTCAGCAATGACAGTTGGCAGTATTTTATCTCAAGAGGAAGTTGGCAAAGTTTAGCCAGTTATTTCTTCTATGAGCGCCAATGATTTCTTAGCGCAATCAACTCCTCAAAGTATTGGCGCAACTTCTATACCATCTTCTGAATCATTTGATAATCAGGCTTTATTGGCTTCTAAAAAGCTTTCTCCTACCGCAATAACCACAAGAGAAACCTTTCCAGTAAACTCTAGAATTGCTAATATAGTTTTTCTTTATCCTAATCTAATTGAATCTTCAGAAAGCATACCCACTGACTTACAGCTAAATGTATTTAATGCTCGCTCATATTTTGAGTTTAGCAATTCAATTTTAAGTGAAGAAGTATTTGGTACTCCCACCACAACTTCAATAACAAATATATCGCTTAGTGCAATTGGTTCAACTGAATCTTTTCCTAACCTAACGTTTAACTTCTTAGTAAACATGTCAATAGGAACAGGCATATCATCTGCAGAGTCTTTACCAAACAATAATTTACTTAAATCTATTGGAATATTACTTCATCCTGATAATATTTTTATAGGGCAAATCTTTTCACAACCAAGCATATATTTAGCTAGAAACTTATATCCTGGTTCACTTACTAGCTCTGAATTCATTACTAACAATCATTTAATTAATGGAATACAGCCTACAATTAGATTTATCCAGCAATATTCCATCAATTCTTCTGAAACATTTAACTCCAATAATAGCTTTTCAATAACTCCAGCTCCGCCAACAATTATAGCAGCAGGGTTTATCAAGTCATGGATTGCAGTAGTCAATTCGATGCTAGTAAATGTCTCAAAAAAGAACATCCTTGACGTTGATACATTAATTGAATATCAAAAAATTGTTCAACCACAATCCAGATATATCATTGATTCTTACACCAAGACAAATAAAATTGAAGTTGATTATTATGAAAAACACTCAGCCACTTCATACATAATTAGCGAAGAAGTTGAGATGGCAAGACAAACCAATGATAATTTAGAAAGTTATATTAAACAGAAGCACCACATTGAAAGCTATTTTGTAAGTGAAAATATTAACCTGCCAAAAGTTACAAGATACAAAATTGAAAAATATTAGGAGATAAAAGAATTGCAATCACCGATTTACACAAATACTACTGTTAAAATCTACGCTAAAATTAAGGACGAAGATGGCAACCAAATTGATCCTGATGGCATAGATTTCTTCATCACTCAGCCAGGTATTGGGGCTACAACCATTCAGTATTCTTATGGAAATGTTGATGGTACAGTTCAAAAAACAGGTTCTGGTTCAACTGCAGAATACTTTGTTGAATGGCTTACTGATGACCCTGGTAGATACAAATACACCTGGGAGACAACAGGAACAGTTCAGACAGCATATAAGAGTTTCTTTGAAGTAGAAAACTCAAGGTGGTAATAAATGGCCTTTCCTGGTTCCCTAACTAGATCAGAGATAGCTTCCGGCTTATTAGTCAGAAGCGTCAAGATAAATGGTAATTATTTATTAGTAGAAAATTGCAGCATTAATCAAGTCCAAGAAATAGATATGAATTCTTTGTATCTTCAAGGGGGACCAGGAAGTGCTATTGCAAATATTGGTGCTAAAAAATATGAAGGTGATATTTCATTTTTTATACGAGTTGATAGAGATAACGTTTTAGATCCCGCAGTTCAAGTTATATTAAGACATGCTGAATCGCCAATGTCAGGACTAATATTGGACACTAATCATCTTCTTTCTCACTTTGATATTACAGCTGAGGATGGTGGAACAGACAATAATGAACTCTTGTCAATAGATCAGTTAGTAATTAAAAGTCTAACTATTTCAGCTAATGAAAATGATTATGTTAAAATATCTGCTTCTTTCCAAGGAATGATTGATACCAGAGCTTCTTCTGATTATGCAGTACCAGATGAAAATCATGTGCTAGGTAGGTCTTTATCTTGGGGTGACTGTAACGCAAGTAGATATCAATCTTCTATGCGCACAGTTTCTAATTTTGAACTAACTATAAATAATGAATTGGAATCGCTATCATTTCTTATGGCTGGAGATTTAGCTGGAGTAAATAGATCGGATCAAATATCATTAATTGGTGTAAAATCTGTCAAATGGGCTGGAGAATACTCAGAAATACTTCGTAAAGGCATGGAATTAGAAACAGCTATACATGGTGGATGGATGGTTGATGAAAACTTAACCTTTACAATAGGACCAATTACTGCGTCTTATAGAATACCTTTATTTCAAAAATCAGAGCTACCACTTTCTTCAAAAATGTTGATTAGGAAAGTAAAATGGAATGCTATGATTAATCCATCAGCTCCTTTAAAGCAAGGTGGATTATTTTCAATTTAAGAATAAAATAACAACATTTCAAATGAATGTATTAAAGGGAAAATTTGCATCATAAGAGAAAGTAAAAATTATATTGGTTTAAGGGAGAATTATTATGCCTCTAAATAATAATCTATTTGGTGTTTACAAGTCAATCAAGGTAAGCGGTCGTACATATGTAGCTGAAAGTGCAAACAGAAACGTGAGCATGGAAGTTGATGCGAAGAACTATATCCAAGGTTCTCCAAAAGCTCGTGTTCTTAACATTGGTGGAACAAAAGAAAGTATTTCCATTACATCACCAATTCTTGTAGGCGCTGGATCTGCTGTTGACGGAAGAGAATTGGCCAACACCAAAATTGCTGAGATTTTGGACCCTAACTCTGCTACACTTCCAGTTCTTGAAAGTGCTGTTTACAAAGTTAGCCCAGAAGGTGCCTCTGTATCTATCACATTAAAATCTGATGGTGATCCTGGTGATCCAACTTCAACAGATCCAAGACCTTTTGAAGTTACAGGTAGAGAAATCGAAGAGCTTAAGCCTGGATTCGGCGCTCAACCATCAAGAGTTGCAAGATTCTATGACTTCCGTGTTCAAATTGGTTTCAGAAAGTTCTTCATTCTTGAAGCTGAAATTACAGTTGCTGCAACTACTACAGAAGCTTACTTCTTAGTACCTTACAACACAATCAACGACGGTAATCCTGCTTATATCCAAGGTCCATCTGGCTCTGGTACAATTACAGCTGGTTATCAATTCCCGTTCCTTGGTATCTCTGGTATCAAGATTACAGGTAAGGGCAAAGCTGCTGTTATTCTTAGAGATATTCCAGGTACTGCTAACTACGGTGACTACTACTTCTTCGATTACTACGGTGGAGAAACCGTTGGAACCGACGAATCTATCAACCTTGGTCTTTCAAGAGGACAATCTGACCTTACATTCCAAAGACCTGGTGAAGCAGTTGCAGAAGCTCAAAGTTTCCGCCTTGAAATCTTCGACGGTCTTACTGACAATGCATGGGAATCACTTCTTCCAGTTACAATTGATACATCCAAGTCTGTTGTTTCTACTTCAAACTTCTCCGTATCAACTGGTCTTCTTACCGTTGACTTCGACTTCTACTGCTGGGTTCAATAATCTAGCTGCAGAAATGCTTATAAAAAAACCTCCCGAAAGGGAGGTTTTTTTATTCTCTAGTCCAATCTACTATAAACTCTTCATAATTCCAGTCATCGTAAGGATCTATTTTATCCCAAGTTTCTTTGACGACATAAAAGTTAAGTTTATTAAGTATACTCATAATTAAGCCATCAACTATACTACATACTGAATAATACCTTCTGTGTTTAGAATCGATGTAATGAAGGGTGCAATATAAAATATCTCCCACTTTCGATTCTAATACTACTTTTTCAATTGAAGAATTATTATCTTTTAAATGCTTATTAAATATTTGATAAATTGTATGTATATGAGAGTTTTTGTGTAAGCTTTTAAAGAAAAATGAGAGCATTGACCCTTCATATGCATTAAGAATTATTGCAACATCTTTATCATCACCCTCGAGTAATGCATACATCTTACTTTCAGGACTAATTAAAATGTGCTGTAAGTCAACTCTCAAAAGACTCAACTCTTCAATATCATTTAAGTTTTTTGCCTTTATAGTTATTTTTTTGCTTGGTAAATCTTCCATTAATGATTACAGCCTTCACTTTTACAAGGCTTGCAACTACCACAAAGCTTATTGTTTAAATAATGAGATGCAGCTACTAAAAATGAACCAAAAACTAGCACGACAGTAAATAGATCTATTTCAAAACCATGAACTGATGAATGACTATGCTGTAATCTTCCAATAACAATTAACATGATTCCAGAGCTTAAATAGGCAAATGCTTTTAATGATTTATGCTTCCTATACCCAAAACATAAACTGCTAACACCTAAAATTGCTGAAAATACAAGTAGCCCCCATTCAAATGTTTCACTTACAAAAAGAGACAAACCAAATACTGGGACTAATGTTATTACCAAAGGCATAACTAAGCAATGAATAGCGCATGAAACGCTCGAAAACATACCTACTTTATCTATCATTTTAATTGGTAACTCTTTCTATGAAAATGCTGAAGGCCATGTTCAGCAACAGCTTCTTTATGTTTAGCAGTAATATAGCCTTTATTGCTTATCAAATCATACTCTGGATGTTCTTCATGCAATTTAGCAAGAACTCTATCATGATGTACTTTAGCAATTATACTTGCTGCAGCTACAGCTAATGAAGTTGAATCTGCTTTAGGTATCATCAATTGAGGTTTTAAATTATTCTTGGGACCTTGATCAATTACATATAAATGAGGTAATTCATCTATATATTTGGTTGATTTAGATGCTGCGCTTACCATTGCATTTAAATTAGCTTCTTGTATGCCAATTTTGTCTATATCTTCTGCGGATATTTCAGTCACACCATAAGAAATACAACTAGTAATAATTCTATCGTAAAGCTCTTCTCTTTTTTTCTGGGTAAGTTTTTTAGAATCATTGACCCCTTCTAAAGTTTGTCTTTCATCTAAAACCACACAAGCAGCAACTAAAGGACCAGCTAAGGATCCACGACCACATTCATCAATTCCAGCAATGTATTTCCCGTATTTAAGCCTAAGTTCATCATCAAATTTTTTCAATTCAATATATGCTTGTGATTTCATTGCATTTCTTTCTTTGCTTGATCATGTATTTTTTTAGTCAAGAAATCAATAAGTTCTTTTCCAGATTCTACAAGGGAACTTAACAATTCAATATTTTCTGAAAAATAATCAGATTCAATACTTTCTCTTAAATCTTGTAGTTCTTTGACTTCATCACTATTCAATAATTTAGTATCAATCAATTCAAACAATTGGATTTTTAAAGATGCAAGCCAATCTCTCAAGGATGATATTAGTTTAAATCTTTCATCTTCAATTTTATTTTCTTCAGCGTCAAGTAACATTTTAGTCATCTCTTCTTCAGATAATGAACCAGATAATACCATGACCTTCTCATTATTGGTAGCTTCATCAATTGCTTTAACAGTTACAATTCCATTTGCATCAACATCAAAAACTACTTCAATTTTTGGTGCGCCTCTTCTTACTGGTGGAATATTATCTAGCTTAAACTCACCTAAATAATGATTGTATTTTGTTTGTGGTCTTTCACCTTGAAACACTTTAACATCAACTGAGGTTTGATTGTCTTCAGCTGTTGTAAATACTTCTCTATATTCTGTAGGAACTTGAGTGTTGCGTCTGATCATTGCATTCATAACACCTCCCAAAGTTTCTATTCCTAAAGAAAGAGGAGTAACATCTAACAAGAATATCATCTTATCTGAATTGCCTGAAAGAACAGAAGCTTGAATTGCAGCTCCTAATGCTACTGCCTCATCTGGATTAATAGTTTTGTTGGGCTTTTTACCAACCCACTCTTGTATTTTTTTAGAAACTAGTGGAATGCGAGTAGAACCACCAACAAAGACCACTTCATCAATATCTTTGGCCTTTAAGTTAGCATCGTTAAGTGCTTGTTCAATACAGTCTTTTGTTTTGTTTAAAATTGATGTTATTGCGCTTTCAAACTCTTCTCTTGAAACTACTACGGAAAGGTTTACTGGTTGCCTATTTCTGAAAGCAAACATTGGAATATTAACATTAGTGCTTTCCAACTGAGATAAAGATTTCTTTGCTTTTTCTGATGCTGTTCTTAGTCTGGATTTTTGTTGATCGGATAAATCTTCTATAAGTTTTTCATTGTAATCATAATCAAACTTTAAATTAAACTTATCTAAAATTATCTGACCAATAATTTTATCAAAATCAGCTCCACCTAAACTAGTGTTACCTGAAGTAGAAAGTACATGAAAATCTACTCCGTCAGACAATTTCAGCACTGTTACATCAAAAGTACCACCGCCAAGATCATATACTAAAATTGTTGAGTCGTGAGTTTTATCCAGACCATAGGCTAAAGAAGCAGCTGTAGGTTCATTAATAATTCGTAAAACATTAAGCCCAGCAAGCTCACCAGCAGCTTTAGTTGCCTTTCTTTCGTCGTTATTGAAGTAAGCAGGAACTGTAATTACTGCGTCTGTTACTTCATGTCCTAAATAGTCTTCTGAATCTCTTTTGAGTTTTTTGAGAATCTCTGCTGATATTTCACATGGAGTAAATTGCGAGTTATCAAAAACGTAAAGTTTATCGAATCCTGAAGACATTTTACGCTTAACTAGTCTGATTGCTCTGTCTGGATTTTCTTCTTCAAAATCAACAGCTAAATCACCAACCATGCGTGTAAGATTCTCATCAATTGCAAAAACCGAGGGCGTGATTCGATTCCCTTCACAATTAGGAATGACTTCAGCTACACCATTTTTTACATAAGAAACTACAGAAAATGTACTACCTAAATCTATGCCAATTGAAAGTCCCATACAATAAATTATACATTATTCAGGATTTTCATCAGGTAGCACAGTTCCTCCAGGCTTATAACCCTCCATTAATGAATGCAATACATCAGACTCTTCAAGTCTTTTTTGCATATTTTTAATTTCGTTTTTAGTTATAGGCTTTTCAGAGTTGATCATTGAAGGGTCTCTGTGTAAAGAACTTTTGTATTCATGAGCCATAGAAATTAATTGGACAACAGCAAACGTGTCCTTACATTTTACACAACGCATGACAGCATATATCTCCACTTCTGATTTAGGAAGCCAACCTAAATGTGACTCCCTGAAGAATGGATGTTTGCAAGTTCTATTAAGACAATTTTTTGGCTTTCCAACAATGGTTTGGTGATGCATAGTATACCTGCCTATAAGATGCTGATTCTTTTAATATTCTATTTCAATAAGAGTAATTCCTAAGGTTAAAAAGTATTACTTATGGTATATTATAAACAGTAGTACTGTTCATTGTCGAGCATTATTCTTCCAAAGATGGTTTGTTTGAAATCTATTTAAGGAGGTATTGGCAATGAATATACTTAGAGACATCGAGCAACTCTTTACAACTGTATTTGAGACTCTTTTCAAATTCGAGTTATAATTATGAAAACCGCTATTGTATACTCTTGCTTTTTAACAGGCAAATGGTATTCATTAGTATCTAATCAGCTAACTAAAATCTTCTCCTCCAAAACAGTGTTGAATGGAGGAGATGTTTTTATTTGTGCTTCTGGTACTGACGAAGAATATAAAAAACTAATCGAAATTATTGGTGACAACAAAGCTTTTGTTTATCATCATCCTAACATCAAGCATGCCTGTGAAGCATATGGCTTTAAGAAGATGCATGAAATAAGCAAAGAAGGCTATGATTACATTTGCTTTATGCATAGTAAGGGTGTTTCTAGATTAAAAGATCCAATGCCAGTAATTATAACTGTTAATACTTGGCGAACTTGTATGGAATATTTTGTTTTAGAAAGAGCAGAAGATTGTATTTCAGCATTACAAAAATCAAACAAAAATTGTGCTGGAGTTATGTTAGATGTCTTCAATTGGTTTCATAAAGATATAAGTTTTGAAAAATCTGTCTCACATTATCTCTGGGCAATATTTCCAGGTAATTTCTTCTGGGTTAAATGTTCATGGTTTGCTGAACAAAAAGAGCCTACGATTGGAGAAGACAGATTTGAATATGAAAGATTTTTAGGAACATGTGTTGGAACGAACCCCTACTATATCTGGATTAAAAAATACACAGAAGTAGGGTCTCATATTTCCTATTTTGAACCAATATATGAACAAGAATATAAAAAAGAATACAAAGAAGAAGAAAAGCTTATTTAATTGCAAACATCTTCCATGCTCTTTCATTTCTATAAACCTTTTTTCTCATTAGACAGTGAGTTTTAAGGTTTTTTTGTTCAGGCATAAAATCAATAATAACTGCATCTGGCTTGCCATTTGATACAGATTGCTCAATGTCTTTCCCAACACATCTTAATACTCTTCCTACCTGTTGATAAGTGGTAACAGAAGATTGATTTGAACCTGCTAAAATTAATACTGAAATCTTTGGTGCATCAACTCCAACGTTTGCCCATTGAGTAGCGATTAAAACAATTTCATTATTTTCAACAGCATTAAGCATTCTTCGACGATAATTCTTTTCCTCGTCAGTTGGATCATCAACACCTTTATCTCCACCAGGAACGAAAACAGAATCTTCTATCAATCCCTCCAATAAGAATCCATGTTCTCTTCTCTCTACAAGAATAATCGTAGGTCTTTTAGCTTCTTTGAATGCTTCGGCAAATTGTTTGATCCTAAAGTTTCTTTCCCAGTTATTAACAATGTTGTTTGAATAAATATCTGCATAAGTATCACCATCATGAACTTCAGCTACATTACAAACAAATATCTTGGGTGGTACTAAATACCCTAGCTCAATCAAATCACTCGCACTGACATCAATAATTTTTCTGCCCAGAGTGCCTTCTATTCTGATTTCTTGGTTGTCCATTCTCCATGGGGTACCAGATAATCCTAAGCGGTAATATGCCTTAGTAGCATATGAACCTAGCTCTTGAATAACTACTGACGCTACGTGCGCTTCATCAACTATAAAAGCCTGACAAGAACCAATGAGATTTCTCACTTGACTTTTTTGAAATAATACTTCTTGTCGATTATCCCAAGCAGTTTGAGCTTTCTTGTATACTGCTAAATCAACTTTAATTAATGCATTAAAATCTTTGTTAAACTGCTTTTCCAAGCTTAAAGCTGCTGCTGCATAAGTTTTCTTCTTTTTTAAATCTGTTTCTTTCAAAGCTATTTCTGCAGCTTTTTCCATATCCAAAGACAGCTTGCTTAATTCTCTTTTTGCATTATTTTCTGCAATCTTCCATTTCTTTAAAGCTTCATCTAATTCTTTTTGTAGCTGAGCAGTTGTTTTTGGACCATCAACATTAGGATCATCAACAACTTTATTCCCTTTTTCAATGTATTTTTTATCAAATGCATTTAATGCTGTTTGGTAAGTAACAACATTAATTCCTTCTAAATTAATGTTGCATAAACCACCACCAGCAATACCCACTACTACAGGCTTGCCATTAAATCTTAAATATCTTTCAAATTCTTTTTGTGTTTGTTTGAGAAGTTCAATTGCAGGTACTATAAAAATTACAGGACTTACTCCAAGATTTTCAAATATCTTGCAAGAAGTCATAGTTTTACCAGCACCAGTACAAAGGGATAGCATTCCTCTTTGTGTTTTACGTGCTAAAGTTGCAGCATTCTCTTGATAAAATCTTAATTCTTTGCCATCAAAGTCACAAGTAACTGGGTAATTGCGTTCTGGTTTTTTTCTAACATCAATTACTTCGTGTTCTATTTTAAGAGAATCAAATAATTTTCTTATTCTTCCAGTTAATCCTGATGGAAAAGATTGTGTTCTTTTATTGTAAAGAGATATCTTTCCATCCCACTGTCCTTGTTTAAACTTCTGAGACCATTCAGCCGAAGGGACTTCATAAGACAATTCAGTCCTAATTGCATCATGTAAATTATTATTTACAGCATACTCATTGTGCAAATTGCCAACAAGCTTGCCAAATGAATTATCAACTTCTATTTTGACCATAGCATAAATATTCTATCATAAAAACAAAGAAACGGGAAATATTTCCCGTTTCTTTTCTGCATTAGGTAACTTTATTCAGGATCAGTGAATGACATAGAATTAAACTTATTTACAGCTACCGCAATAGCCTTTGGCTTTTTACCTACAAACATATCAAGCGTACTCATGACAAGTGTTTGAATGTTTTCAACATCTGAGTCTGTCAACTCAATACCTTGATTAACAGCGGCCAAGCGAATAAACCTTACAAATTGCTCGACTCTGTCTTCATTAGAAAACTCACCATCTTTAATTTGTTCAAGTCCAGCAATCCAAGCGTCTACAAGCATAACGCCCTTTCTGCCTAATTTTACTGCTAATACTGACCTAATTACGATCAATGTTTGCAATGCGACTTTTGTATCATTTGGTGCACTTCTTGACAGTAGAAACAAAGCGACCATTGAAATAATACAAAGCATCCCAATTACTAATAGGCCTTGCCAGTTAGTAAGTAAAGAAGTTATTTGTGAAAGTTCCATTTTTAACAATCCTTGGCTACTACATCATCGCCTTCATCAGACGAATCAAGGTCAAGATCAACATCAAGAGTTAGGGGAATTACAAGCTCGTCCTTAATTGGTTCTTGCTTCTTTTCATCTGCCCAAACCACTCCTTCGTTAGATGCAACTACTTCGTCACCCTCTGCATCTGTAAACTTCTCAATCTTACCTGTGGCTCTCTTAATCATTGCCATAATTTTTTACCTCAATTATTTAAAGTAGAAACATATTTAGAAAGAATATCTTCCTGCTCTGCAGTCAAACTGTTAGGATAATTATACAGAAAAGTGATAACAAACTCGCCCCTTGAAGAATCTGGTCTTGGTATACCTTCATTTTCAAACTTAAGTAAACTATCTAATCTTGTAAGCTTTTCAACCGTAACTTCTTTTTCAACGCCATTTGGAAATTTGATATTTTTCTTCGTTCCAACCAAAGCTTCAATCGGGTTTAACGAAAGCTTATAAAATATATTACCCTGGTTATCAAAATCAAAATCTGGATGCGGATTTAAATTAAACTCTACAATAGCTTTACCAGGCGGTTGGTTAGGATTTTCTTGATTACCACCATCAGGAATTATAATAGCAGAGAAAACTTGGCCTAATTTTAAATGCAATGGTCTTTGGATAGTTTCATTTATTAGTCCATTTGAATGACATTGTCCACAGATAACATCCAATTTCCAACCCCTGCCTCTACAATCATGACAAGGACCAAGTATCTGTTCAAAAAAGAAGCCAGCATGTTGCATCGTGTGCTTGTTCTGCCCAGATCCCATGCATGTTCTACAAACCTGTTTAGCGCCAGAACCACCTTCACCATTACAAGGTTTACAAAAAACTCTTCTCTGGTACATAACATTTTTTATATCTTCTTTAAAAAGATCTTCTAATGACAAATTAACCTTAAGAGTTATAGGGCTGTTGAAAGATTGAGTTTTTACTACGTTCCAAGAGTCAAACGGGTTGTGATGCTGAGGAGGTTGGTCGTATCTACTTTTTGAATTAGGATCACTTAATACAGAATAAGCTTCGTTAATTTGCTTAAACTTGTCCTCAGCATCTGGTTCTTTATTGACATCAGGGTGAAACTTTTTTGATAGATTTCTGTAAGCTGATTTTATTTCGTCAGAAGTTGCGTTTCTGCCAACCCCTAATATTTCATAATGATCTTGCATACTTGAAATATACAGGTTATCTATTTATTTTATTAAGTAAATCGATAATCTTATTAGAAGGACAAGCTGCATTCTGACCAACCCCAACATCAGCATGTTGTCCAGTTACACCCATAACACAGCCAGCAACAGTACCATCAGTAAGAACTAACATTCCTCCTGATGCGCCCTCTAAAATATCAGCATCAAAGAACAAAATATCTTGCCATGCCAAACTTGGACTTTGTTTTCCTAATGTCTGATGAACATTAGTAATTCTTCCAACGGTTGCTGTATCGTGAAATCCCTCTGGAGACCCTAAAACTGCAATAATATCTCCAACTTCTACAGTGTCAGAGTTAGCAAGTTTTACAGCTGGGATGTTTTTAGCAATAGGAGTAGATAAAACAATTCCAGCATCATAATTTGGATCAGATATTTGCATTTCTGCTGGATATAAAGTTTCACCATCAAAAGATACTTTAATCTCGTGAGGTTTATTTGTCAATATTGGAGGCACAACGTGAGAAGCAGTGACTATGTAGCCTTCCCCTACATGAAAACCGCTACCAGTCCAACTTTGATCTCCAGCATCTACGTAAATAGTGCAAGAAGACTGAATTGCTGTTTGAATAATTTTCTTTACAGGGTCTTCAATCTTTTGCCCTAACTTCATTCTCCATGCAAGAGAATCAGCGTTGAATGAAAACAAACTCATTTATTTATAACCTTGTACATGATAACAGATTTTTCAACTGGTCCGAATCTTCTTGAGTCATCTGAGTTTTCAGAATTATCTCCAAGCACATAAACATAACCCCTAGGAACAACATGCTTCATTACTAAAAAATTATGATTACCTTCATAATACTTTTCAGCCATTACTCCTATATGTTGATCAAATACTTCAATTTTTTCAGAATCAAAACTCATTAAAGAATAATAAACATCATTTTCATCAAACTTTATTCTTTTTATAATAGTTTCGTTATAATCATTCTTCAAAACAACAATATCATTTAAAGAAAAATTATTAGTTCTTACTGCTAAAAGTAATTGATTATTTTTGAGGCTAGGTAACATAGAATTACCAATAACCACAACGACTTTAAAAGGTATAGCCCATAAAGTTAAAACTACTAACAAACAAACAATTAATTTGATATATTTTCTCATTGCACTTCTCCTATTTGCAGAAGAAGAGCTTAAAGATTTTTGTTTTTTGCCTTTTGGCTCTTTTTAAATTAATTTCTCTGGTAATGGCTGTGGATCCTCAACTATTTGAGTAACGACAGACGCCTTGTAATGATCTGGGTTAATATTAGCAAAATTAGGAACGCCGTATCCCCATTGTTTAATATCACCTGCAGTTATAAAAGGACTATCATCAGCTACAGTTTTTAAAGCTTGCATCATCTCAATGTAATTCTTGATTAATGGTACACCAGCAGTTTTTCTTGAGTATGATAAAAGTAAAGCGCAAATACCAGCCATGAAAGGTGATGCTTGGCTTGTTCCTGACATTTTTGCATAACCATTGTTGAAGTGTGTTGAGTATATATCAACACCAGGCACAGCTCCATCAACTTCCTGACCCCTAGAAGAAAAGTGTGCCAAATTACCATTTTTGTCTAAAGCAGCTACAGCTATAACTTCATCATAATGTGCTGGATAATTAACTTTTCCAGAATCATTACCGGCAGCTGCAATAATAATGATGCCTTTAGAAACAGCTTCTTTAATTAAATTATAAATCTCTCTTGGCGGTTCTGAAGGAGAGCCTAAAGACATGTTGATAATATCGCAATTGGCATCGATAGCATATCTTAAACCTTTTGCAATTGCTTCATATGATCCAGAGCCATCACTATTTAAAACCTTGACTGGCAATATGTGGCAACCAGGAGCAACACCTACAATGCCTCTGCCATTTTCTCTCGCAGCAATGATACCTGTGACGTGAATACCGTGACCACTTCCATTGTCAAGTCCAGTACCTTCGCTTGTAGCATCAAGCATGGTTCCCCAAACTTTCTCTAAATCGTTATGTGGTACGATGCCAGTGTCTAAAACACCAATTAAAATGCCTTCACCTTTAGAATATTGCCAAAACTTTTCAATATTACAGGTCATCATTCCCCAATCTTTCTTCTCTCCATCAGAAAGAGAAGTCATAACATGGGTAACTTTCAAATCCTCTTCTGGAATAAAGTCTAATTGATCTTTAAGGGAAACTTTTTCTCTTTCGATTGCTGCCATTTTCTTAATCTCCTTAGAATACTATATATAATATTCTGAATGCAAGCAGATTAAATCCTATACAATTTGAACTTGATAACTGAAAACTTTAAGTCCAGTATTTGCTCCATTTGAAGGTAGAAGCGAAACAGATATTTGACTTCCCTTAGCAAATAAACTTGCATCTAGAGTAGTGTTAGGTTCAGAAATAGATATTTGTTTATCTTTATCAAACCATGCCAATGCTGTTTGATTATTTATTGTAGTGGGTGAACCAGAACTTCCATCATAGTAATCATATGACAAAACAATATTTGGTCCTACAGGCATTGAATATATCAATGTTGAGCTATCTAGAGTAATAGGTTTAGTTGGGTCATTTGAAGTTAAAACTATATTAGAAGCATATGGAACGTAATTGCCTGCTAATATTACAGATGTACTTGTAACAGCAATTCCAGTTTTAAATCCATCCGAAGGAGAAACTTCAGCATAAATTACATCTCCAGCTAAGAAATAATTATTTGCCTCATCCAAATCTTCCAATCTCTGTACTGTTCTATTTCTATAATTTGGTAATGAGTTTGTAGTAAAAACTTCTACAGTAGTTCCACTTCCAGAGACTTCTCTATATCTAAACCATTTGGTCTGAGTGTTTCTCTCTCTATTTCCGTCAGGTGAATTGTACTCATAATCCAAAATCATTCTTTCTAATACTGAAATAGATGAGCCTATAGAAGACATTGATATAATTTTTGGCTTTCCAGTTAAATTAGGCAGTGTAGAGTTTAGATAAGAAGAAAAAACGTTTCTATTTTTAACTACAGAATACTGTAAAGCAAAATCATATGTATTAGCTACAGCATCATCATAATCTTGAACTAACAGGCCTATTCTAAACTTATTTGATGGGAGGATAAATAAAGTTACAATATCTGTTCTTTCTAATTCCTGAACAAATGTAACCGCACCATCCTCCCTGTTAACGAAGTAATTGCCCCTATTAATTACTCCATTTTTCAAAACAACCAATTGACTATCAGCAGGCCATCTTCCATTTACTGCAAAGAAAGTTCTATTATCTACAGTTGTTGTTGGTTCACCTTCGTAGAAGTTTTGCAATTCAGGATAAACAATTTCTACAGTTGGTAATTCAAACAAAGGAATCTCAAATGTAATTGTGCCTAATTTATAATCAGTCTTGTATGTAATTGGGCTAATAATGTCACCACTCGCTAATGTAAGAGTGACAATCGCATCAGATCTCCAATTTTTAAACTTTGTTCCATTTAAATATGTTTGGAATATCTGCGGAGTTAATGGTGCTCCTTGTTCATCTAAACCTGTAGTATCTTGTAATAATAATCCATTTTCAGAATTGTAAACAACTTGATCTAAATATTGGAATGTTTTTTGACGATTAGACAAGCAGCCATTTCTGTTAGTAAATATCAATTCATAGTCAGCCCAGTCAGTACTATCTCCTCTACAAATACCCCATTGCAATTTACTTGTATCTGGAACTGTAGAATTAGAAGTTAAATTATATTCAAAAATACTTCCCTTAATATCATATGCATCTGTGAAATAATATCTTTCGGAAGGTGAAGTTTCTACATGATAAAGAGACGTTACTACTGGTCTCACAGTAGTACCAGCAGAGTATCCTTCAGTCATATTAACTTTGTATTCTAGGTTGGTAATTTGTTTTCTAAAAGTATAACCAACACCACTATTCAAAGTAATCCAAGTTGAGTAATCTTTTCTGTTGCTGGACCATCTAAATTGAACGCTACAAGTAGATCCTGATGCAGCTGAATAAGAAGAGTGTAATTCTTTTATATAAATCGGATCTGTATACTCAAAGTCTCTAACCCATGAAGCAGTATATAAATCATTTGCTTGTCCATGTAAAAATGAGTTCAATGAGTTTTCAAGATCGCCATTATCAGCACCATTTAGAATATCAAAATAATTACCATCTGTATCAATGGATAGTGTTTGTAATTCTCTTTGGTCACTAGCTCTTCCAAAACCAAAAGAATTGATGTTTACTCCGGTTTCAAGCCAAGAAGTTTGAGCAGTAGTGACAACGTCAGACGCTAAATCAGTTGAAATATTGTCACCATCAGCAAAGACCATTGAAAGAGGCTTATAAGTTTCTGACCATTTTCTAATTAGTTCTGTTCTTGCTGTATCGGAGTTTTTAATATCTGAAGAAGATCCATCCCAATCTTGCCTCAAATAAACTTCTAAACTATCACCTGAAGTTACTCCATAACCAGAAGCAAATACTACAGAACCGTTGGTAGGAGAAACAGTGTAATTTGTAGTTCTTGTAACTCCGCTTACAACTACCTCAACGTCAGGATAGGTGCTAGAAGACCATTTGTATGTACTTCCAGTGCTTGATTTAGAAAGATACACTGTTGGGTTTGTAACAGCAGAACCAGCCCAAAGACCAAGTGTAACCTGCTTATCACTTGAAGTCTTGTACCAATCTCTTAAACTATCTAATCCTAAAGCGCCAATTTGTGTAAGATATCCTACAATTAAATTAACTCTTGAAACATTGTTAGTCTCATCATTAGATTTCAAAATTGACTCAGAAATTGATTGTGGAGAAAGCCCGACAATAGATAAAGCAACAGCCTCAACTAATTCAGACTTTGTGCCTTTCTGCTTTAAGCTAAGTAAATTGGTATTAAGTTCAGTCTGTGAACTTTCATATCCAGTAGTTTTTTGAGTTACAGAAGAACCATATTGCCAAAAGTCAAAATATGTGGTGAATAAAGTAGTTCCAATTCCAGCAACATATTTTTTGTTTCTAGTTATAAATGTGTCAAAGAAGTCCTTAATTGTGTAAACATATTGAGTGCTTCCAAAACTTGATTTGATTGATGTTGAATCGTCAAATACTAAGCTTGTGGCAAACTTTAAATCAGTAGTTAGGTGCCCAATATCTTTAACTAAAACACCTGAGCCTGTTCCATTTACCCAATCAAAAGAGGTTGCTCCTGAACCTGAATAATATGCGCCTACAGGAATGGCGGTATCTGTAGGTGTTGGCGCAGCTTCAAAAAATACTTTAAAGAAGTAATCTAAAGTTGTATCATTATAAACTTCATCCCAAGATCCATCTAACTTAAAAGCTCTACCATTTGTGAATGGATTTGATAAATTGCTGAGTTTCCATTGAACAATAGAAATACCTGATGCTGCTAAAGTCTCAGTTATTACTAATGCATATGTAGTACCAGCAGTAGCAGTATATGCAAAATCAAATGTTACAAAACTAGAGTTGACTATATCTTCTGGATTGTAAATAGTACTTGAAACAGCAAGCTGGCTCAATGGAAGTCCTGAGCCATTTACAGAATAAATGTAAGCTCTTATTGTATTACCAGCAAATGATGTTGAGTATCTACTATCAGATGATAATTCTGTTTTGACTTTAAGATATACAGAGGCTTTAACTAGATCTACTTGTCCAACTCCAACCTTAAATGTTTGAGCTAAAGAACCACTAGCAGTTAATGAAACGCCTAAATTGACATTATTGTTTGGTCTACTTGTAAATGAAACTGCGGGGGTAATTAATCCATTTTCAAAACCAGGCTCATACCAAGTGTCACCATCGTCAATGCTATACCAGAGTCCATCTTCTGTAGCTGCTAACAAAACTTGATCAGATGTAATTGAACTGGTGAAAACTTTTAAATCATAAACCGCATAAGATGCTGAACTAATCTTTTCACATCTTTCAAATGTGTTTCCCTCGTCTAAGGATCTATAGACTCCATTATTAGTGCCAATAAATATTTTTGATTTTCCAGGTTCAGTGCCACCTGGTGATGCTTCAGAATCTAAGGCATAACAATAGCAAGATATCCCAGATAGGTATTTATTTTCTATAATAAAATCTGGTGTAGCATCATCTGTCGGATCTAACCATCTCCAGTTTCGTACTTTTAAAACTCCATTGTTTGTAAGTATAAACATTGGAATTGGAGCTTTAGTTGATGGTGGAGTTGAAAGGGCTCTGAATATTCTATAATATTTGTAGTCTTCAACCTTTCCGCCAAACACTTCTCTGCCCTTTAAAAATGCAGTAAGATTAGTTCCAGAAGTTGCGCCATTAGTAACAGCAAATAATCCATTTTCAGCACAAACATACAATGCATCAATTTCAGATTGTTTTGAATTGCCTTGTGAATCAGTAGTAATCCTAATAAACTTATCTTGATATAAACCGTTTACTCTCTTTTTATCTACTAAAGTAAGGTGGTCAGATTGGAATGCACTTGCTCCTTCCGGGGTCCATACAAATGATAATCCATCTTCCTTTCCAAAAGCTTCATAAGTTCCACTAAACCAACTTCCTCTTAGATAATCAAATTGAGGCTGGTTGAAAGTTATATCCTCTGTCCAGTTTGATGATGTTGTTCCATACCATAAATTATTGTCAGTACCAGCATTCAAAGTTGATCCATTACTTTTAATGTAATAAACTCTAGAAGAATTACCTAAATCTGAAATCTGTTCCCAGCTATTTCCATAAACCCAAAGCCCCTGATCAGTACCAGCAAGCATGTTTGAGCCTGTAGCTGATGCATCATGTATAGAATAAATAGATTTTGGATTATTTGCTTTATCGTTTCCTGTTGGTATTAATCCAATATAGTCGTATGAAATTGAATTGGTGGTGTCAAATAACGCACTTGCATCAACATCAGAAACTAATGTTAAGTTCTTAAGGCCAGTTTCTTTTTCCACACTTTTTGCTGAAATTGTTGGGTATGGATCAAATGTAGTAGCATCATTCTTATATAGTTTTAAAGCTGCATGGGATGTATTAGCTACATCAACTGACTCATAATAGTAATGATGGCCTGATTGTTTTATTGAAATAAAATCTTGAATACCAGCATACTTTTTCGTTCTAACTGCATAAACTTCAGTATTAATTGGAAAAACAACTGAACTTGTTCTAGGAGTAATATTATTTATGTATCTTTTATTTCTCTCATCATAAACAATGCTAACGATTACTTGCTCAGAAATTGCTGGTTTAACAGTGTTATTTCTAAACTCAAGAATATTCAAAGCTGTTTCTGTAATTGGTTTTTTAGTATAGAACAAAGATTCAGAAGCAGAATTAGATTTACTTAAAAGAGTGAGAGGTGATGCATCCGCTACTAAATCCCTAATAGCTTCTTCATGATACGTTTCGCCAATATTTGTTAAAAAAGCTCCTTCTCTAACAATAGTAATATAAACACTATTTATTTGAGATGCTTTTAAACTTTGAACAAACTGTATTTTGCCCAAAGAAGGAGTTAAAATATATGGAATAGTACTTGGATTCTTGCCTACGTAAACCACTACTTTAGCATTAGTATCTGACCAAGGATCTACATAAAAGACACTGTAGTCTCTTTCGTAAAATAAGTTTTTACCATAGTCAGCAGTAGAATCCAATTGAATTAATTGATAAGGATAGTGTGTCGTAAAGTTATATTCTTGCACTAAGTCTTGGGCGTTAAATATTGAAACTTCATCTGTTTTTCTAAATGAAGTATATGGTCTTATCCATGGGTAATTGACACTAGCATTGGAATAATCAGAACTCCAAATGAAATCAGTAGAAGTGTAAACCCCTCTGTTTGTTCCAGCATAAATTAAACCTAAACCAGAATCGCTTGCTTCTTTTGAATAAACTGTATTAACTTCACCCTGTAACACTGATGACCAATATAGATCTCTTGATGTAGGGTTAATTCCAGGGCCAGAAGCATCAGTAACCAATCCAATGCCTTTAGTATGGCCAATTAAATATTCATAAGATCCAGAAACATTTCGTTTTGTAACACTTGTGATTGTAGATCCCAAGGCTGCAGTAGAAAATATTTTATATCTATTAATTTTCCAATTCAGTTCAGTTGTTCCATAAGTGACAGTTGATGTATCTTTATCTAAAAACCAAATACTGTCTGAGTTTTTAGTACCATTTAGTACCTTAAAATTATCACCAGCAGTTGGAACAGATGATACTCTTGACAAAATCCAGTTAGCGCTTGAACTACCTAAAGTGCTAACATAGTAAACACCATTTTGTGCAGGGCTAGATTGGTTTTTAACTAAAACGGTTTGCCCAACTCCAGTGCTTGCAAAAGAATATCCATCAACAGAAAATGCAGTATTAGGATATCTAATAATATATGTTGTTGATGCTGTTGAACTTCCTGAGTAGCTGCTTGATAAATACAAACCAGCATCACTATTGATTGAATTGATGTTGTACCAAGTAGATACCAAAGATCCTAAAGTAGCTCCAATACCAATACTAGCTCCAGTGCCAGAATATATTAAAAAGCTTGTCCCCGTGCCTGTAATAGAAGTAGATCCATTTGATGCTGAAATAGTTCCTAATGTATCTTCATCATATGGATTAAATGTTAGAGTATGGGGTGAAGAAGCAGTGCTATAATTCGCTGATAATTTAGATACAGTGGCTGCTTTGACTGGGGTAGATGTTATAGTACCGAAGAGTGGGTGTTCCCAATAAGTAGTAGAAGTCGTACCATCATCAGTTTCAACATATCTTGCTGAGTGTGAAATATAGGCATTCTGTTCTGTCCACCAAATTAAATCATTATTATTGATATTATTAGTGCCATTTTCAATCCAATATATCCCTTTAACACCCTCATTAAATACTCTAGTAATTAAACCGGAATTACCATAAAAAAGCCCTGTATTTCCAGAAGAAGCAGCAACATACAAAGTTCTATCATAGGTAATCTTTAATGATCCTTCTTTCTTTTCTGTTCTTCTAGTTGATATTTCTTTAATGTCTGAGATTGGCTTGACGTAGCTTAAAGTACTTCCATTTTCATCATAAATAGATTTTACTTTTGACCATGTCCAATCGTTTTCAGTCATTTTATCTGCTATGACTGCTGTGTAAAGTCCATCATCTGTACCATTGTAAGAATTATATGTGTAATTATATTTCCCAGTAAATCTACCAGCTTTGTCATATATTTCTTCTCTATCTGAAGAAATATAGAATGAGGTAGTCTTTATAGCTGGTATTGTTGAATCTATAGGATTTTTAACTACGGTCCAATTATCACCAAAGTCTACAGTAGTCCAAATCCTGCCTTCTTTAGTAAGTACATATGCTGTCTTAAAATAATTGACATTTTCTGGCCTTAATATGTTATCAATAAAGTATTTAACTTGCCCTCTATCAATATTCCAACCAGTTAAATATGACCCAGTTGAAAGATCTGTAGACGATAAAAAGCCTCTCTTGTTTCCAACCAAATATTTAGTTGTTTCTACATTTAGAGATTTATCAATATAAAATATTTCAGAGGTGTTTTGTAAATCAGAAGATGGTATTTCAGTATAGAAGTATGTATGATTGCCTTCTGCAAATAATCTTTTTGATGGAATTAAAGATGCTTTTTCCTTATATCTATTTAAACCAATGTGATCTAAATTATATATTCTTTTTGGATCAAGAGTGCCAGAATTAAAAGAAGAAGCATCAATATCTTTTAATCTTTTTCCAGATAATTTGTCATCAATTTCTCTACCTACAGCTTCAATAACAACACTCACATCAGAATAATCAAAAGTCTCCAAATCAATTAAAGAAGATTTGAAAGAAAGCTCTGCAGAAAATGGTTTTATTTCGTAATAATCGCTGTCAACAAGAGTGTCATTTATATAAACTGAAGCTGGTAAGTAATCTGCATCTGACCATATAGTTCTGTTGTAATATGTAGTTTTTGTATTGGTATTTGCATCTGTAACTGTTGTAGTGCTACCATCAGACAAATATATACTATAACCAGCAACAATATTTCCAGTTAATAAAGATCCATAAGATTTATTTGTAGAATTGAGGCTGATGGCTTGCAATGCTTTTTGAGGCGACTTTGGCAAAAACACCTGAAGTTTATCAGTGGAAAGTATGTTATTTTTAAGTGAAAGGCGTGATGAGGATAAGTTTAAACTATATTGAGATGTGTCTAATTTAACATCATTAAGTCTTACTTCAGGGATACCGTAAAATCCAATTGTCTTTCCAGTTCCAGAAGAAGTGGAAGTTGGTTTGAAATTATCATTTGATTGAATGACAAAGATATTTGAAGCATAATTTAAAGAACCATTTGATTCTATTGGTAGAGCGTCTAGAACGACTCTTGTAGACAAATCTATTTTTGATGGATTGTTCTCTCCTCCAGCATGAACGTGCTTGTAAAAACTCTTTCTTAAAGCTTTTTGAAATGAACCAGAAAAGTTTTTCAAGTCATTTCTACTATCAGAATAAGTAATTTCATCAACCACATATGTATCGAGCTGAATAGAATAATCTGAATCAACTTTATTGAATGTACTAACTTCAGCTAAATAAATTGCATCGTTTTGTAAATAGTATTCATCGTCAGGAATTGAAGGTGATGTAATGGCGCAGATACCTTCAGATTGTAAACAAATGCTTGGTTCTGCCCATACATAATAAGTATTGTTTCCAATGTATCTGAAGTAATTATATTTTAATGTTTTGGCAGAAAAAGTGCTTACAATTCCGTTACCATGTGTGACTAAAACACACTGCTCAAATGCATTAATAAAATAAAGGTTTGAAGTTCCTAAAATAAAACTTGTTTCAACTCCAGCTGCCTTCCAAGAAGCGAGCCATAAAGTTTGCTTGTGCTTATTTCCAGTCTTGACATAAACAAGAAAATTTGAATTAAAATCACTGTTATTGTTAAGTTCGGAAGCTCTAGCCCATGCAGAAGCGCTAACTACATAAACGCCATTTTGGCTTTCATCACTTTGTAATCTAACTAAAACTCTATCTCCAACAATGCAACTTATGCCGTCTATTGTTTGAGTGCCAGAAAGTGTAATATTTTCAGTTGTTGCAGCTACACAATATCTTTTTTGTGCGGAAGTTTCACGAGTAAAATTAAGATTTAAATATGTAAGCCTTTGGCCTAATTCGCTCTCAAAGTTTTCTAAATAAGCATCAATTAACAAGAGCTGATTTTCTCTATAATCAGATAACTTATATACATCCCAGCCTTCAATAATTCCAGGACCAACAAACTTAAACATAGCTTCAAGCTGATTTTCAGCAGTGAGCATATTTTCTTTGTCAAAACCTGGATACCATTTATCTCCATACTGAAGATATAGGTAATTATATATATTTGTTCGTTGAGCCATAATTACAATTCGGGCATAAAGTTCATATCTTCATCACCAGCATCAAGTTGAACAGCAAAGTCATAGACGATTGAAGGATCGCCGTCTATGGATGTTAACAAGATAGCAAACTTGATTGTGGAAGATGGTGTTTCAAGTTCAAATGACTTGTTAGGTTCGATGATTGTGTATCTTGCAAAATCATACTTATAACCATCTCTGTCATCAGTTGTATACCCATAAACAATTTCTCCATCCTTCTTATCTTGGTTTGATGTCAACAAGCCTCTTCTAAATGTAGGTACAGGAGATGTTGTACTGTAATCTGTAGAATCAAATGTCTTAGTAAAGAAATATGATCCTGTTGCTGCTGAGTAAGAAACAGTAACTGCTAAGACTTCAGGTGAGTCACCTTGAGTTGCAGTTACAAGCTCAAGATAGAATTGTAAGAACTTGCCACTGTAAGCCTGTAGATCAATGGATAAAGTCTCTGCAGAAGCTGGAGCTGTTGAATTATTGATGTATGATTTAGAATAAGCACTGGACCAATCTGCAAGCAAACATGCAGCAGAAGAATCTGCTGTTCTAACATATACATTAACCTCAGTTCCGGCATCTAAGCCTAAAGCAGAGTTTAGATTATATTTATTCAAAACAAGAACTGACATTGTGTCCCATCTTGTCAAAGTCGGAACATAGAATGGTCTGCTTACATAATTACCTGTAGATCTAACCCTTCTCTTAGGTGAGTAAATCGTGTCTAAAGTGCCAGATTTATAAGTTATAGGATCAACTGTAGAACTCATTGCTGGCTTGACTTGATAAATGACTGTTGTAGTTTTGGTTGTAATTGTTCCGCCACCACCGTCTGCAGGGTTGATATTTAATGTTCCTGTATAGACTTCGTCGCTAAGTGTTGCAGTAACTGTTGTGCTTGTTATTGTACTAGCAATAGTATTTGGAACAGTAATTGTAAATGGATCTGAAGACCTAAATCCAGCATCTACAGTAACACTTGTAACTGCTGATGTTGAATTACCATCTGTAGTGATTGTGAATACTGATGTTGTTGCTTTTGCTTCTGCAATGGTTAAAACTGCTTCAGAAGTATTGCCAGCTGTAATTTTCACTGGAGTAAAGGTAATTTTTCCAGTTCCTATTATAATATCATCTTCGCCTCCTTGTTCTTCAGCGCCAAGGATAATATAGTCATCTAGCGAAGCATACGGAATACTACCGTCCTCAAGTTGGTAATTATGATAGTTGCCAGCTTCATCTTTCAATCTTACATAAGTATACTTTTTATTACTTTCATAAAAAGAAGGACTGAATGTGTAAGAAAAACCATCTAAAGAAGACCCAACATAATTGTTAACTACATTGGAAATTGATGTAATATTTGTTGGTCTATAAATTACCGTATTTGGCACTACGTCCATAGATCCAAAATCTGTTGCATTATCCTTCCATAGTAAACTAAATGTAGGGGTTATACCTCCAGATATTTCCTTGACAGCTAATTCCAATTTAACTTTATATAATTGTTCTTCAACAAACTCTACTGTGCTAGTAGAATAATAATCAGTAGTAGTATTTGTAGTAATATTGTTTTCAGTAGTCCATAAAGACGCTGGTGTCAATACATTTTCATCTATAGTTAATCTTGCCGGTGAGTTTGTTTTAAGAAGAAATTGATAGTTTGTAGTATCAGGAGACTTAATCAAAAAATCTAAAGTAGCAGTATAATACGATGAACCTATTCCAGAAGGTTTAAGCGTATTAAAATTAACAGTGCTCAATGCACTTTGAAGTGTTTGCCTTTGGATTAAAGAAAAATCTCTGTCATTTTTATAATCAGTTGAGCCTGCTGCAGCAAATTGTTTATAGGTTAAATTAGAATAGTTTTCAGTATTTTTTGGAAATACACCCTCGTACCATATATCTAGGTTTTTGACATAAACATGGAAGCTGTCAGATAAAGAAACAAACAGAAACTTACCTGAAGTATCATCACTAATATTAACAATTTCAGAATCAGTACCAAACTCATTCAAAGAAACCCATGAAGAAGGGTTTGAATTAGAATCATATGTAAGTTTGTATACTGTACCATTACTAAATCCAGCAACAATTGTGTCAAGAGCTGTAGAGTAAACCATTGATAGAGTTTCGTCAAAGCCAGAAGGGTTGTCTATATTATTTATGTCTGCTCCATCAAAAGTGTAAACATTTCCATCAGCACTTCCAGTAAGTCCAGATGTTGCAATATAAAGTAAGCCCTTATTAGTAGCTAAAAGTGAAACTTTATTTTCAGTAAATGAATTAGAAACTAAAATAATTCTTTTATCTTGGTACTTATATAGCGAAGCATTTTTTAACGTTGTTTTTTTAGTGCCAATATATAAAGAACCAGCATGAGAAATCAGTGCTGTAATAGGCGGTAATAAAACTCGAGTTGAAGTGTCTAATGGATTTTTAGTGTTAACAATTGTCCAATAGTCTCCTCTGGAAGATTGTAATAAATATCCCAATCTTGTTCCAGCATAGATGATAGAGTTATGGACAGTAGTACATAAAATAGTATCACCAGCAGCTAAAGATGTATTGGTTGCATTCCTAATTATTGATCCTTGAGAAACATTTATTTCATTATCACCAAAAATAGCAGCCTGGTTTGATGATGGTGAAGTTAACAGCTTAGGCTGACCGAATGTGATTCCTGAATGCTTTTGCCATAATCCAGCTTCGTTTGTTACATTCCAATTGTAAACTGTTGAACCTTCGGTAAAAGGCGCCCAACCCCTAGGATTGGACCCTGTGAAATCATCAGCATCTCTAAAATCAGAAAAATGAGAAACTTGAACTTCAGTTACATCAGACCAATCATCAATACCAGCAATAGTTAAAGTGCCACCAGTTCTTTGAAGAGTGTTGTAGTCACCCTTGTATACAACTCTAATATTTGAGAGCCTTGTAGATGTCGTGAACTTGTACCTAATAAAATCAATGGTTGTAACATCTGATACATTTATAAATAATGTTTGCCACTTAGCTGTAGGAGCTGTTTTTATTTCAACACTATAATTTTTAGAGACAGAAGAAGTTACACCAATATCTATCGCACTGACCAAAGGATATAGATAAGTTTGACTATCTGGAGTAAAATACATATTCAAAATATATGCATCCCCAGAGCCTATCCTTTCGTATTTTGATACATTTGAAGAACCACCAAAGTTAGTAGCCTCATAAAGATTTTTGCCCAGAATGTCTTGAGCCATTATAGTATTAGATATAGCTGAACCATCTTTAAATGAGCTTACAAAACCAAGATAACCCACTTGCTTGGCTGTTAGTCTTCTCCAAACATTACTTTCAAAAACTGCATAACTATAATCGTCACTTGCCTTTACTGGTATTTGGATACTTCCAGCAGAAGTAACACCAGACTTTATAATTGTTTCAAATGACAAAACTACCCAATAAATAGCTTGTGCATCTAAAGTCACAGGTAAAGTTGGAGTAATTGTAAAGTCTTGATATGAAGCACTTAATTGATCATATTGAATAAATCCAATATCTTTAATTTTATTATTTGGAATGTCGCCAGTGGTATTTGAATAAAGCGAAATTGTAACTCGACCTGCAGTATTACCAATTGCAGGATCAGAACCAGTTTGAGTATATTTCATTCTTAAAATAAAAGACTTAACTACTTGACTGGTACTAGATAAAAATTGCCAACCTTCCACGGACGCTGAAGTAAGTAGTAAAGTTCTATCTGAAAAACCGCTAGTACTAGTATCTACAGGGGCATAAGCTGAAAATGTTCTTACTTCAATTCCATCATCTGAATTGATTTTGTCATTTACAATAATAAGTCCATCTGGTGGTGTAGTATCTAATATAACTTCGGCAGATGGGTATGCTAATTCTCTTTTGAATATATCTGTGTCATCAGTAAAAAACGTATTTGAATTACCAATATTTTGTTCACCAGAATCTAATGCATTATTCCAATCAACAGCATCAAAATAAAGTGGATCATACTCACTTACATTATTAGTAATATCAATTGCATTAAAGCTACTTACTGCTGTTGTATCTGTGTCTGTTAAATTACCACTAAAATATTTAATAGACACAGTGTCATCAGAATTAATTTTTACATAAGTTTTAAGTTTTATGGTTGATTGCTCTACTTCAGTTCCAGTGGGGTTTAAAACTGTTGCAGATTTAACGCTTACAATTACATCATTAACATAAATATGAAACCCGGCTACTCCCGTAGATGGAAGTAATGGCAAGGTTACAATACCAGATAAAGCTACATAAATTGTATATCCATCTGAAAGCACATAGGTATTACTTGTATCTAATGCTACTGTAAATGCCTTAAAATCTTGACTTGGGTTATTATCTTCCATTATGCTTATCTATTTTGATTATACTTAATAGAGCTGTATTGACCACTTAAATAAAATGCATTATCAAAGCTTTTAGCAGTAAGTGCTCTTACAATTCCTAAGATATCTCCAGTATTGGATTGAATCTTTCTTTCAAATGAAGAGTTCTCTTTAATCCAGGTTTCTTTGTCTGGCGAATAAGAGAAAATCTTTATTTGTCTATCGTCTGGATTATCTGAAAATCTGTTAGTATTTAGACCATCACAAATAGCATATAAAGTGCCATTATGAAAAGTTAAAATCCTAGTTCCACCAGCAGAAGGGAATCTCCATGAATTGTGGAGATTCAATACTTTTTTACTGTTCGGATTGTAAGTACCACCTGCTATAAATCTTAGTTGAGTGTATCCAAACAAAGAATCATCATCAGTAGGAGTTAGTTTACCAATTTTAATTTTTGGTCTATCGTAATCAGAAATAGAAGTTTTAAAAGTATCAGCTACAATAAAGTTTTTGTAATCTAAAATAGGATAATCTTGATTTCCTGCCCAAACTTGAATATCTTTATCTTGAACCGTTATTCTCACTTTGGATGGGAATAAATTAATATCAAAGAAACTATCTTTATTTATAATCTGAACATAGTCTATATATGCATTTGTAGGTCTAGAACTATCTTCTGACAATCCATTGAACTCTATAGCGATTTGACTAATAGATCCATGCCATGCTGGGCTTATTTCATACAAAACATAATCACTTGAGTTTTTTATATCAACACCGGACCAATTTTCGAACTGCTGATTCTTGTAACTCCATGACAGTCTTATTTGACCCTTAGAAATTGTATATCCAGATTGTGCATTGATTTTAAGTTTAACAAAGACTTTAGTATTTGAGTTCACTTCAATATTTACAGAACTATTTAAAATATAAGGATTACCTGTTGCTCCCAATGTTTCTAAGAATAATACTTGAGTTTTCTTAGCAACATTGTCAACAGTATATTCATTTTGCTCTACTACTGATAAAGCTTCAATTAGACCGCCAATTTCCCAATCTGATGTTGTTCTTGCATCATAAAAGTTCCAGTTTTTAAGAAATCCAAAACGTGGCAAATCAATGATAGCTTGACTGTTTCCACTCGATAATTTAATTTTTTGGAAATTAAACTCTAACTTATATTGTCTGTAACCATCAGAAACTTCTATTCCCTGATAGCCACGCTTAATATCTTCAATCAAATCAACATATGAATTGTTTGCAAAATTATTACCAAAGCCTATCCAATAAGGCTCAGCATCTTCATTTGAATATTTTTTATATCCAGCATTAAATAAATCTAATTCTATTGTGTGTTGTGGTTTGTAAAAATTAAAGTTTCCAAGATAAACATCATTTGTGTCAATAAGATATCTGGTATTAGAATTGATGCTTCCATTTTTAATAATGAATCCAACTCTAACAGAAGAAGCAGTATTAAATGAAGCTCTTACTAAATTATAACTTCCACCAGAAAATGCTACTTTATATATTCCGTTCTGTGATTCTGTAGTTTGATCTTTAAGTAAAACTGTTGAATTGATTGCTGTTTGGAATCCATCAATTATAGGAAGAACAGTATTAGTCAAACTAACATTCTCAGTTGAAGCACAGTCAACTTCATTAAAAGCTAATTGCGTAGATGTTTTATCAAGGACTTGTTCCCAATCTGAACCTGTCGTAAACTCAAATGCAGTTTCAGCATTTGCAACACCAGTAACAAGCATCAAATCTTTTACTTTACTTGGATTAGAAAGATCATATAAAAACTGATGATTTACGTTTGAGTGAAATCTTGAATTAGTTACTCCGCCTTGAGTATAAAATTGTGCTGGTGAAGGGTCATCAATAAAACTTCTATCAAAAATCTGCATACCCCATTCTTCGTCATTCAAAGGGTTGTTGGTTTTGACTTCTGAATATGACCAAACTTCTGGGCGATTAGAAATACCAGCAAATAATTGATTATGACCCACTTCGAAGCATTGTATATCGAATGTTTCTCTATCGTAATCTTCAATATTGTCTGGAGTTAAAATATGAACCTCAGTGGATTCAGTTTCAATTATTACTTGTTCATTTGCGTCAGAAAGGAAAGACTCAGGAGGATTTAATTTACTTTCAGGGATTCTTGAATATATTCCAAATTGATTATTCTTCATACCCAAAAAGAGTTTATTAAAAGCTGAAGCCATGCAATTTACGCCTGGATTAGAAAGATCTCCAACTGCTTCCCAGGTATTGCCGTATTGCGCTTCTGCTAATTCTGCTCTAAAAAGGCTTGTGTCATCACTACTTCCGGCATATAGATAAGGAATTGTTTCATGAGCAAATTGATGTATACATAAAGCTGATACTGGTTTTAATACACCTGAATTAGCAAATTGATAAACTTCTTTAATTCTAATTCCATCATAAAACCAAATCTTTCCAGACACACCGCCTAAAAATAACCCTTCGTCACTGCTTACTACAGACAAGATTGCTCTTTCATTTTGGTAAGTAAAATCAATTAAAAATTGAGGTCTTTCTTGATTTCTTTTCCAAATTGATGCAACATTCTTTACAACCTTAACAGATACTGAAGTAGCACTTGTTACTGGGTAATCTGGATCAAAAATTAATAAGTTGTTAGCCTCATCAATACCAAAAGCATTATTATTAGGTGCACCAGTAATTGTTATAGTATCTGAAGAACTTAAAACAATTCTTCTACCTATTGAACCTGTATCTTGTGAAATTAAATAATACGCAGTATTATCATCATAGTCAGTATTTTGAGAATTAAGTAGAGTAGCATAATTATATGTAGTCTGAGTGATTCCCATCATATACAACCATGATTCAGAATCAAACTTACTTTGCCAAACTATGCTTTGATTAAATATTGTGCTACTCATTTACAGTCTCATTACTTTTTAATTTTAATTATTTTATTCCACTTTACTTCAGGTTGTGTTATATTGTTGCCATAGTCTCTAAAAGCTATTTCAACTTTCTTAACACCATCTGATTCATTGGTAAATAAAACTGGTGCATATGAATTGTACATTTGCCAATTTGACCAGGTAGAAGGACCATCATTATAGACTCTTCTAATTTTGAAGTCTTTGATACCAGAAACTGTGTCTGTTCCATTAACTTTTAACCATGAGTTTACTTTATTTGTTAGTGTAACTTTATTATTAGTCTCTAAATTGTAAAACTCTATTGTTCCAGAAGGAGACTCTGTATCAACTGCTGCTATGGCTTGTGCAACGAATGTATATGGATATGATTCAGATATATTTCCAGCAAAGTCCATTAATTGAACCCAAACTTTGCGAGCTCCTGCATATCCAATATTTTGTTGTGCAAAAAGATTATTTGAAGCACCGGCATAATCATATCTAGAAGAACCATGGAAGAAAACTGTGTAAAGATTATCCCCTTGATAATTAGTAAAAAGATCCCAGCTCTGCCATGGTTCAAAATAAATTAAACCATAATCAGTTTCTTTAGCAAATCTAAATGCTAAAATACCAGAGTCATTATCTGTTGCAATAATTTCAAAAGTGGCTGTTCTAACTGTTACTTTGTCATGTAAAGAAAGTGTTGGTCTTGTAGCTAAAGAAGAAGTTACATCAGCTGGACCTTTGATATCAACTTTTACTGGTAATGAAATATTTGATCCATCACTTGATAAACCTGAATGTGAAATAGCTGATATTCTTGCTTGTTGAATTGATAAATGTGTAGTATTTGATCTTCTTTCTGAATATCTTGCAAATAATTTAAACCATAAATCAGACGCTAGATTCCAACCAGCATATTTTCCAGACTCTATTTTGTTACCAGAATCATATTTAATTCCGTTTGCTGTTCCTAAATCACATCCCATTGGAGTGTTAACAGCAAGCCAAATCTTGTCTCCTGCATCTAAACTAAGCAAATTGTTAGCAAGAACAAACTGAACTAAATCATTGTTGCTTTTTAGAGTAGAAATTGATGAAGATATGTTTTCAGAATTAAATGAAATCCAATCAGTCAAAGGACTATCTGGAACATTATTTGCAGAGTCATTAGAGTAGAATCTAATTTTAAACTCATCATAAGGGAAAGATGTTTCAGCAACTGTCCATTTTGATTTTATTTCAAGCAACAAAGGGTTCATGGAAGTAGAAATAAAACTTGAGAAAGATGATATCTCTATATCCTTGAACCAGATTGTGTTGTAAAAATATCTCTTAGCCCCTTTTCTCTGAACAAACCAGATAGTATTGGCATTTACTGTTCCAGAACTTACAGTAATTTTTTGATTATTTACATAAGAATCATAAATTGTAAATGTAGTGTTGTTGACTTTTTTGTAAATCTTATTGTATGAATTGTCTACTTGATCTTTAATAATTATCAAATCATTTACATTAAGACTAGCTATAGATACACCATCTATTGAAGAAGTTGTTGTCAGAAATAATGTGCTTCCAACTAACAAAAGATCATCAATATTTCCACCTGCTGAAGCGCAAGACACCAATAGGTTTGTAGCATCGCCAGCTTGAGGTGCAGAATAATTAAAACCGTTAAAATCAGTATTGGAGCTCATATTGACTTGTCCCAAATACGGTTTTGATTTACTGGCTCCTTCATTTGCTAACATAAAAGATCTTATGCTTTCTGGCTTATTAAAATAATCTTTCTCTATTCCTGGTAATGATCTAAATGTTGCTTCATAAATAAAGTTTTCATCAGATGTAAGTCCATAATCATCTTCTTTAAATCCAAAGCCCACGTAATATCCTAATCCGTTTGCGTTAGGGCTGAATTTTTTTGATAACTGAATGTAGCCTTCAATATTAGTACCTCTTCTTAAGCAAACCCATGTTGCATCGGCTGACTTTCTTTGGCTTGTACCGGCTAGTCCTTCAGGATTAAAATCTGTTATTTCGATTGTATAGGTATCATTTTCAATACCTGTAAGTGGTTTGTATGACCTTAATACATAATTTGATAAAGAACTATCAGAGTTTCTTTGACTGACATTTACTTCGTTTTTAATAGCGCTAAATCTAACAACAAGAGTTTCATTATTTGTGTAATCTTCTGATAAATTGTATTCAGGATCGCAATTAATACCTAGAACGCTTGCATAATTCAAATCTGTTGGTAAATTTGTAGCAAAAACAACATAAAGCTCATCACAATTATGCTTATAATTTAATGTTAAACTAGCTCTGTTTGACAAAGATGGTTTTAAAAATTGAAACTCTTGATAACTTGCAGCAAAAGGAGTGTCTACCGAAATATCTTGTATTTTTGGAACTGTGATCTTGTCAGTGTCATAAGTTGGAATTGTATTAGATGATTGCTCAAAATAAGATGCTAGTTTCATCTCTTCATCAAAATATACATCCCAATTTGAAGTTATAGATGATATTGGAAAGTTCAAACTTGTAAAATCATCATTCTTGCAATCACCTAAATCTGCTGCAATTATAGAAGGACCAGAAGCAGAAATTATTTCTTGAACTTTAACAGTCACTCCAGTCGCACTAGAGCCTTCATAAAAAACATTAAATTGAGGATAAAAATTAGTTACTGTTGGAGGATGTGGAATTAAAGATCTACAAAGCAAATAACTTTTTTTATCAATATTAGCAGAGTGAGTAGAACCAATATTTTCAGTAAAATAGCTCTCTAAAATAAACTCGCTGTGCCCGGTGTCTTGCAAATATGTTTCAAATATTCCACCATTTAAAATCTTAGGAGCAATATGGGCTGGTAATGTAGTTTTTTGATATAAAGAAGACTCGCCAATAGAAGCTGTTATAGTATACAAATATGCTTCAGGAAAAGATAAGTCGCTCACGTCTACTCTGGTAACAATTTGGTCTTCATCATAAGCAGATTGTGTCTTAATTGTATTAAAGAAAGAAATTGTATACCCATTACCTGCAGCAGTGTTATCAAATGTATATTTTGACTGAACATAAACACCGTTGTTTTCTGAGTCCAAAGTTAGTCCTGTTTCACCATCGAAAGAAACACCTTTGCTATACACTCCACCTGAATACAATCTATAATCTGTATTTATATCGGCTGTAGATGGACTGTTGTAAGTAAAAGAGGTTGTGGGGTTTGGAAGTGCAGTGCCATTTCTAACAAATTCATAAGTAGAAAACGTAAGTGCAGCTGTTGGATCTATAGCTGCAGTGCCTAAAGTTGAATAAAATATGTTTGTATTACCAATGGCTGAGTTTAAGTTGTATGATCCAGTTAACTTAGCAACTTCAATAATACTGCCAAGGTATGCAGATGGTCCATTTAAATAAGTTTCATTAGCATCTGAAGACCCTTTAAATGTAATTAAAGAATGAGCGCCAGTCCAGCCACTTTTTAGTGCTGAATATTCAACTTGGGTTGGTGTTGTTGGTAATTGCCCTTCCCAATATATCTGGTCAAAAACTCCACCACCATTAGGATATTCTGCCTGATCATCTCCAATAGCAAGAACAACTTTCATGTAAACAGTTGAAAGTCCACCATTTGCACTCAATGGCCAGTTATTAATTAAAAAATAACCAGTTCCTGCGGCTGATGATGTGCTAGAAATTGATGATAATGAAGTATCGTAAAAATATTGTGGGTTTAAATTAATTGTGTAATCTAAATCAGGATCATATTCTGATGGGACAGCTGGGAAATTGCTGATTATTAAAGTTGCAGAAGGATCAAACTGTGGATCGTTTGAAATGTACAAGTTTTTAATTCTTGTAGGAGTGTAAATAGTTTGTCTAGTTTCAGCATCCCTTACTTCAAACTTAAATTTTAAAAGATTTCTATTAAGATCTAAATTAGGGTCTTGCGATGATTTCTTATTGACATAGATTTTACCTAGCTCAATGAACTCTGAATTGAGTGATTCGCTTCTTAAATTGTCAGGTAAAATAATCTTAGTTGAAAACGCCATTTAGAGCACCATGTTATATTTTTTTGGGAGATCTTTAATGAAATTATTCTCGTAAAAGAACTCTTAACCCTTGACTAACTTATAAGGAAATCAAATTGTAAAGGTATATCTCTTTGTACAGTTACGGGAGAATAGACATCTAAGTACATATATCCATCAACATATTCAACATTGTCTTGTATGCCAGATTTGTGAAATATATATTCAGCATAATAAATTGAAATGTTTTTGGATGTATCTTTATGAAGCAAAGTCATGGAAATATACTCAGCTGCCTTAACAGTATCCAGTCCATTTGGAAGATAAAGTTTTAATTGGCATTTAGAAGTAGATCCAATTGTAAGTGTTGACTCTAAAATAGAATTACAAACAATCTTAAAGTAAAGTCTCTTATTCATTTCACCCAGACCAAGGTTATATGCATTCTTTTCAGACTCAGTAAGAAATGTACTGTCTTCTGCTGGAACTGTAGAAATGATAGGTACTCCATGCCTTATTAGTCTTGGTAATTTAAAAGCTGGGTCTACCGATGACGTAACTGATTTTGAAGAACTATAATAATCAAAAATACCAATTGAAAACTCTGGCTCTCTCACTCCAAAAGGTATAGTTGGTAAACCAGAAGGGCTAGTAAAAGCAACTACATCTGGGATATTTAATTTTCTAATTCCTGTATCTTTTGCTTGTAATTTAAGGTTCGCATTGTCATTCAGTAATTTGACTAAAATTGTGTTGTTAGAATTAAACTCAAACTTTCCAAAATCAATTGAAAGTTGAAGTTCATCATCTAAAGTTAAAGTTTTTTCATCAATTTGATTAATTTTAACTTCATCAATCTTAATTGCAAAAGAAACGCTATAGGAAGCTTCTTTACTTATTTCAAAAATTAAACTCTCATCAGATTCAATGATTGTAGCTTTGACATTTTTTCTTACAAAAATTACTGGGTTAAATTGATTTGTATTTTCTATAAAGTTGTCAGGAGCAGAGATGAGCTTTATATCAATTTGTCTATTGTTAATTGTGGTTTGTATTGATGGGTTTCTTGCAGATATATTCATGTCTTTACTCAGCTATCAAAAGATCTCCATTACTTAAAACATTAAGTCCTGTTGGTTTTGTAAGCAATCCCTTATTATTCCAAGATTTTACAACAGTGCCAGAAGTGTTTATTCTTAAAAGTTTGGAGTTTTTACCACTATTAAATCTGTCATCAACTAAAACATAATATTCGCCAGATTTTTCACTAGGGAGAGCATAAACAGCGTCTCCTTGCAATGTTATGTTGACAATCGGAAAATCATCTGTATTTGTTCTTCTTATGACCATTAGTTTACCAAGAACTGTGGATGATTGAGAAGGCAAAGCTATTAAAATATTTCCATTGTTCAATTCATATGCTGAACCTAACAAGTCTGCATTGAATGGAACTAATGTGCTTGGTAAAGTCCAAAGTACACTATTTGCTGTGTCATAGTCAAATGCAATAACGGAATTAACAAATGGCTGGGCAACAATATATTGATATGATTTATTTACCATTACAGATATTGGGTTAAATATATTTGCATAGTAAACCGGGCCTGTCAACATATTTAATTCTATCGGAGTTGTTTGAGCAATAGTTTGACCCGATTTAGGAGGAGCAATTAAAGTTGTGGTTATACCATCTCCATTATAATCAAATATTTCAGTTATATCTCCATCAGCCATTGCTTTAAAATCAAAACTCTGGAATCCTGAAAATGTATTCTTTTTAGACATTGAATCAAATATTTCAACCGTTCCTGAAAGATTTGTATTTCCTTTTAATTCAAATCTTTTTAAGGAAGGACTGTCTAAAATATCCATGACATTAAAATCAGCTCTAACAGAAAGTGAACCAGGTTTACCACCATCTCCTAATCCGCTGTTTGTATAGCCAGAAGGTGGTCCAACTATAGTTCCTGGAGTTGATGATCCCGTGCCAGAAATGTTGTTTGTATTATCTGAAGATTCACTATCATTTGTTGCAGTTCCATTTGTTGAAAAAGCACCAGTCAATATAATGACTCTTTTATCAGTAGCAGAAGATAAAAGCTTATTCATTTTTGATGTAAGTTTAATTACAACAGTAGATGATTTAAGGCTTACTAAAGGTGTGAGTAATTCTACAGATGATACATATGCTATTTCATTTGCAGATATGTCTAAACCATCATAAATAATTTTAATTTTGCTAGCATCTAAAATATTGACACATTGTGAGAATGGAAGATATATAACTGCTACATCAGGATTATAATGAGCAGCCAAAACCATAAAATCTCTTTCAGCTAATTTAAGTCTTAAATTACCTTGAATTATTTTTTTAACCACTCCAGCTGAGTCAAAGTGGATAATTCTGTCATTCAAAGTATCAGCATAAATTGCAGACTCATCCCACAATATTCTGAAATCTTTTGGTTTATAAAAGCCATAGTTTGAAGATTTGTTGAATATTTGCCAAGGAGTTAAGTAAGTTGAAAGACTATTGACAGCAGTACTATTGTCATTACCATCTTCATAAGTAGACTTTGTTGTTGTTGAAGCGGTTTGTAATGCAGACAAAGCACTACTTTTTGCTAAATAAATCCAATTACCAACATCTTTTTTATCAAGTGTTAGAACGTTTTTAGTTAAACCGCCTTCAGTATAGTTAGGTCCATATAAGATGTTAAACTTTTGGTATTCACTTTCAACCCATCCTGATTGGTCGTCTGCTATGTTGTCGTATTTTGTGTTCCAAGTTCTACTTTGAGCACCACCAACTGAAGTGTAATCAATACTCAACTCTTCAAATTCTGGTGTATTTAAACCCTCAGAATCTGCATAAAGATCAATAACAATATCTAACCATTTACCAATATTGAACTTTGAGCTTGTATATGTGCCTGAGCCTGGAAGAGTAATGCTATAAGATGATGGAGGCACAATTTCATATGTACCACTAATTAATGTAGCCTCTTCGGTAATATCAAGAGCAGTCAAAGAGTTTAAATCATCTTCTGTTGCACTGTCAGTTATTCTCGCAGATATAGTATATGAAGTGCCTGCAGGAACAGTTATTTTATATGAATACAAATTAAGAGTGGCTGATGTGCTTCCAGTATCTAATCTAAATATATATCTTGAACTTTCAGCATACAAATATTCGTTCCACAAAAATAAAGCCGAAAGATTACCATTTGATTCATTAAGTCTAGCATCTTGTAAAGTTGTTAAATCATCACCAGCATTATCAACAAGTAACTCAGAAGCTGGAGCAATTAATTTTAAAGTTGGAGATGCATCACCATTCCATCTTTCGGTAGATGTGTCATCAGTTTTAATATAAAAAGCAAAGCCAACAACATTTACTCTATCAGAAGGTAACTCTATCATTTCTGAAAGATCTACATTAATAAAAATATCTGTTGCGTAATCGTCGGTGCCTTTTGTAAAAATCTTTCTTGGAAGTGTTCTTTTAATTTCTAATGTCTGAACAGTTGCATTAGCCCTATCTTCAATAGTTTCACTAACTAAAGTTCCGTCAGATATTCTATTATCAGTTGGGTCTACTAATAAAACCATATAAATGGAACAAGCAGAATCAGTATCAGTTAAATTAATTCCTAGACCAATATTAGTTACGTTGCTCCAATCTCTTTTTGTTGCAGGGATTGTAAATAAAGTATATTGAGTGTCAGTGTAGGTGTCGTCTGTGTTTCTTAATTTCTTGGTGTAATAATTCCAACCGTAAGCTGTATTTTCAAAATCAGATCCAGCAGCATTTGAAAGTATAGTAAAGTTAATTGGAGTATCAATTTTAAAAATACCATCAGCATTATCGTCTGTAGTACCTTCAATTTTAATATTTGAGTTTACATACAATTCACCAATGTCTTTGCCATTTATGTAATTTAACATTGTGGTAAAGTTATTTTTTGAAGTAAAAAATACATTAAATGCAGTATTTGAATCACTCGATGCAGCTTCTATAAAGTTTACTGCAGTATCGTAACCAGCTCCAGGATCATCATATACATTAGCCTCAGTTATGTAACCTGGTAAACTTAGATCCCTTAAAGTAGTAGCTGTGTCTGTATCTCTACTTGGGAAAATACCTGGAATATAAAACAAAGCATTGATTTGAGTAGAGTCTGAATCTGATGCAAATTGTTTTTTCATAGCTAAAACAATTTGTAATCTGTTAGCCATAGACAAATCTGATAATCTGTATGAACTATCAGGTAAAGATAGAGCACCAAGTAAAGAGTCTATTTGAGTATGGGTAAGTGTTCCAATATTATCAAGTGTTTTGTGGTCAATTTGGGGCAATCTTTCAGCAGACAATGTACCTTTAGTAACTGTAGATATATCAAGATTTTCAATATATTCTCCAGACAGTTTTCCTTGAACATGTTTGGCTAAATTAATTGGACTTGGGTTATTAGATCCACCAATATGTTTGTGTGAATTAATAATTCCTGAAAGAGAAGAAATTATGCTTATTCTTACTCTTCCTGTAGTAAACGGTTCAATAGTGGTTGTTTCACCAAAAGTAACAATAACACCACCTAATGAAACGAAATTGTCTATGTCTGTAATCTCTACCAGTGATGTAAGAAAGTCAATATCTTTGGTAACTGGAGTATTATCATTTGTAACTGCATAAACCCAAACTGTTGCGCTTGTAATACCTGTTGGAAGAATAGGAAGTGCTACATCTTCAAATGATGTTGTTTCAGCCGCTTTCCAAGAAACAAATCCTTTACCACTAGATATTCTAATATTTTGAACATCATTAGGAATTACACTGATAACCCAGGATGAATAATTATTACTTTCATCCTCAATAATTCCATTACCAAATATTTGATAAAGAGAATATGTTTGGGTATCTATAGCACGAAAGCGAAGCTCATCTAAATCGAGTTCTTCGCTTAAATCTTGATTGGGCTCTAAATATCCAAGCCCATAAATTGGTGTCTTTCCCATAATTAGTTAATTGGCTTATCTTCGTTGATTACTTTTGCCTGTCCCCATCTTGAAGCGCCCCAAGTCAATGCATCTTGATTTGGATCATAGGTATCCCTTCTGAACTTAGACAGCATAAGATCAGCCGCTAATTGAGACTGTGAGTTGAGCTGAGCATCTCTTTGTTGCTGGTTACTTTGTATCTGGTATTTGATCGCATCAGAGAGGTTGAAGAATTGAGGCATAGTAATCTCCTAATTCAATTATTTAAGGTTGAAGATTGATTTCCCTTGCACAGAAGCCGTAATAATATTTTCTTTTTTGTTAGCTTTATATGTTACTGAAGAATAAAAATAATTATCTGTAACCTTAAAACCACCATTCCAAAGATATTTTATATGAAAAGTGCCCATATGGTGCAAAGGTCTAGTGACATAACAATTAAAACTAACAGTGTAATTAGGTTTTTTATTCAACTCAATTTGTTTGTTATGCCATGTTCTTAATGCCAATGTATCAGGCATTGCTTTTCCCCAGTTTTTCCAATGAGTTTTTTCAAAACCTACATAACCTACTACATTAAAATTCCCGTTTAAAATTGGGTTTGGATTTTGGACAATAGGAATACGATCAAAGATAAAACCTTCATATCCTGAGCCTTCAGCTATCCAATTGCTATGATATCTTTCAGTGTCGGATTCAATTTGATATCCACCTTCAGATAGTAATCCATGCCAATCTGTCAAACGCTCAGTAAATTTCGCATTTCTAGAATTAGCTTGTCTTAAATCAATGTCAAAAAGTTTTAATTCATCTCTATATTTTGGATCATATTTCCAGTCTAATTTTAAATACTGTCTGTTTGCATCATAAAACATGACTGGCCAATCACTTTGTTTATTCATTCTAGGCCCTAACATGTTAAAAACATCTATGATGTCTGTGTAAATAGAGGCTTTAATTGCATCTTCCTCTAAAGGAGTATTTGAAATATTAAGGTTCATTCCTGCTTGAAATCCAGGATTTAAATTATCTATATCAAAGTCAAAAAATCTGTGGAAAGATGAATGTTCCATAATTCTTCTGAAGCAGTATTTATATTTAGCTCCATGAAATGAAAGGAACCCAAATAACTTTGTGTTTTTTAGGACATAAGAGCCTACATCTACGGCAGAAACACTTGTTACACTTCCAGATGCAGTTCTATTTGTTTTTAATTTGGTTATAAAACCTTGAAAAAACACTTCTTCTTGTTCATATCCAGCAGAAAGCTCTATAACTAATTGATTTTGCTCAATTAAGGTAAGGATATTTACTCCATTGTAAACAGTGTCTAACGAAAAAGCTACATCAATATTTGCTAGATTAATTTCAGCAGTAGATGATAATATTTTGCTGCCTTCATCAAATTGTGTAGATACAGACCAATCTTCTAAATATTTTGTAAGATTGCCGCCGTGTGTATCTATAATTGGCTTAAGCAATGATTTTGGAGGAGCTAATGAGTAGTTTGGAGTATTTTCTGATTTTACAAACAACGGGCCAGAGATTGCAGAGTTAAACTTAATTTGAGCATATTTACTACCACCCAATGATGTGTAATCAATTTTAAGCTGATCATTCAAACCAGATCTTTGATCATGGAAAAAAGACACACCATTTTCTAATTGTGTTGAATATCCCTGGTATGGCTGCAATACAAAACTGTTTTCAATATGCTCAAAATATCTGTAAGTAAGAGTAGGTAATGTATCGTCAATTAGTTGTGGGTCAAAATTATTAAAACATAATGGCTCAAACTGGAAATTTACTGAAGCATAATAAATATCCATATATATTTGTGCTTGTTCAGATATACCGTGAGTGTATTTGTCTAAAGGTTGATTTTTGTTTTTTGAACTTGGGAAATTAGAAACCCAAGTGCTTGGATCTGGTGTAGTTCCATAAAGCAAAATGTCATTTAAAAAATGAAAATAAAGATTAATTTCATTTCCAGATGTAGCAATAATACCCAAATTAAACTTTGCTACTTGAACATTTGCTTGATTTATCATTTTTATTTCCACTTTTTCGTTAGGTACTAAAACCACTATGTACTTAAAAGCGTTTTGTTTATTCTTGATATGTGCAAACTCTTTTGCGTCTTTAGATGATGCTATGGAATCTATGACAATTTCAATTCTGGATTGTTTTCCTTGGATTTGTTGCTGAGGAAAACTAGGAAGTAGTTGCAAATGAAAACTTGAATTGTATGATGCTTTCTCCTTTACGTCAAATGAATATTTTTTCTGTTTAGCATCAAAGCAAAATAACTTTGCATTTTCTTCAGATGTTCCATAAATAATATCACTTGATATCGTAAAAATTCTTTTTACTCTGCATGCATGATCGGGGCTAGTTACTTCTACAAAAGCACCATTATTTATATCATCAACCGTATTAATGCTAGGAGTGTAAGGATCTTCAAATATTTGCCCAGAATATTTTTGACATTTAGTTAGATTAACTTTTTGTTTGCCAAATATTTCTGTAATTCTCCAAATATTGTAAGTTGTAAAAGCACTTGCATCATATAAATTAGATTTCCTATAAGGCATGAAAGGTTGTTGCGGTCCTTGCAACACATCTAATGTTGGAAAAACATTTTCTACATTACTGTTATTTCTTGGGTTATTATCAAACTGCGGAAGTGTGTTATATTGATCCTTCCTTGGTCCCTTGATTAAATTAAATACTGGGTGAGGCAGAGCGTCTTTATCAACATCAAATGCGCCAAAGGCAAATGTACATTTTGGAGCGCCAATAGCAGTGTTTACTTTAGGTATAAATCCACCATAAATACTTGGTACAGAACTTAAATAATCTGATGTATTTAATGTGTAAAGATTATTTTTTATCTTTACTTGAGAGGAATGCATCTTGTTATTTTGAGGTGAAAAGTTTTCTACATTTTCACTTTTATTTGCAGTGTAAAAACCCTCAGCAATAGGCTTATCAGGATTATATAAAAGATATAATCTGCATGTTTGCTTTAATTCTCTTGTTGGATCAATTATCATTATGATAAACCTTTGTAGTATTTTTTTTCTGTTACATAAGAGTAAGGAATAATATTTCTTGAAACTATGGTATTGTCTCTGTCCTTATACCAGACAGACAGCGAACTAGACGTTCCTTTATTTTCAAGACTAATTCCAGCCCTCTGCAACACAATATCTACTTTTTCATCTCTGTCATTATTATTCATTACTAAATATTTTTCTTGATTCAATGCATATACTAATTTATTTTTCTCATCTAGAGTAAAATTACCCGCTATTAGCTGCAATTTTGGATTAATGTTTGCGCCGCCAGGATAGCCAGAATAACCAGTTTTGAAATAAAATAATTTACTATCACACCAAAAAATTGTATGCATTACTCTTTTTACAGAATCATATTTTGAACTGATGCCATATATTTGAAGAGAAGAGTAAAGCTTTGGAAGTAATGCTTCAAAAGTAAATATTGTAAATTCTGGGCTTGCTTGACTTAAATTAAAACTTTTCGATTTAATTGCATACTGTGTTGAGTTTTTAACATAGTGTAATAGAAAATCATTAGTATTTAGCTTAATTAAATCTACATGTGTTGGAAGCAAATTGTCAATAGTCGCAACTTCTTCAGCAGTTCTTAAATCAATAAGACCAGGAAACAAGCTTAAATCTTCGGGCTTGTCTCCGGCTAATAGATAATTTCTATATTCGTTTTTGCCATCTGAAGAAACGTTGACAGATCTATTAATTTTAAATATAAGAGAGCCTGGTTGTGCAAATCCAGCTCCGTAAAATGTTTGACTTGCCTTATCTATTGCCGCTGTGAATAAATTAAATCCAGAAAATATCTTTTTTACTTCCTGTCCAAATCCTGTCGTTGTTGCATATCTTTGTTCAGCAGGTAATCCCCATCTTTTAGCATCTCCATCGTTTTGGTTTAGTGCCGCTGAAATAAAGTTGCCTTCCGAACTTACTGCTTCTGTCATCAAATAAATATGGTCAGCGCTATATGGGTTACCGTTTGAAGTTGAAAAGTTGAGCATTTTTGGTTTAGAACCATGTAAATTAGCAACTAATGACCCTGATGAATCATAATTAGCCACAGTATATTGATCAAGTGAACTTCCATATGAATTAACTCTTAAGACATCAATCTCTCCTAATTCACTTGCACTTGATCTATTGCTAGAATAGGCCACAATAAAAGAGTCACTGAAGCCACTATTGACAACTCCAATTGAATCTTCCGCTAAATCTGCAACTCCAGCAACCGTTCTGAATTTTGGCTCTGCACTTCCAAAGCTATGGTTTAGTCTTATCTCCATATCGGAAGGAAGATTTACATACCAAGTAGGTGAATAAAGTGTTCCACTAAGGACATACGGCTCTTGAAATGTAACTGTCTTTGTGCCTAAGCTTTCTGGAGCAGCTATAAAATAAAATTGACTGTCTGCATCAGCGTCAGCTCCAAGAATTTTAGTTGGTGCTAACGGAAGGTCTTCATAATATGCTGGAGAACCTACTGCAGAGGGTGTGGAAGGAGAATTGTAAATAATTCTCTCTTGCTCAATTGTATTTTGCTTAATTTCTATGCTGTCAATTCTAAAACCAAACTTAATTTTAAGAATCTTATCGTAGTACTCTTTAAGTTCTGAATAGGTGTAATTTAAATCACAATAAGGTAGATATGTTAATCTCAAAACAAATTGAGTTTCTGCACCATCAATTAAGAATGGGAAAGAGATATTGGCTCTATAGGAATATGTTTGGAATGATAATCCAACAGCTTTTAGCTCAGAAGATTTGAATAATCTGCTTACAACCTTGCCTTCAACATCAACAAGCAAACCTTCAATAATCAAATTAAAATCAATGCTTATATCACTAATTCTATTTCTTTTAACCTCAATCTCCCATGAGCCTGTATTAATTCTGCCGTTTTGTAATGAAACTACATCAGTTACAAAGTCAGTAATGATTGTTTTGCTTGGGCTGGTAGTCTTTGATAATGTTCTAAAAAGTTCTTCATTTATTGGTATATTTAGCTTACCAGTATCATAATTTTCAAATGCATCTGGCTTTTTGAGAAGTGCTACGTCTTCAAAAGCATAACTATTTTCAGCACCAGCATAAGAAATAAACTTATTACTATATGGTATATAATCATAATTTTTTTCAAAATCAGTTGCATTTTCATAAGTGATAGGTATTGGTCTTTTGCCTGTCATACTAGATGAAACTTTTAAAGAATCAGCTATTTTCAAATATGAGTTAGATGTAAAGCTTGTCTCCGATGGGTTTCTTATTGCATGAAGTTCTTTTGAAATAACTTGATATATTGGAGTTTCAAATCCATTCTTTTCAGTATCAAATGCAAAGTTAACAACAGTACCAGATACCCGACTTCCTGATGCCCTAACATACACACCAACAACTAATACTGCTTGATCAAAAGAAGCTTCTGGCATTGCTATAATTTGTTTATCGGAAATATATCTTGCTATTTCATATTGTGCAAGGTTAGTTGGAGAAGGTGGAGCTATTAAAACTTCATCATATTTTTTGGGTGATTTTTTTACTAATTTTGTACTAGTTGCAGTAGATTCAAAACATATTTCAGTTTCAGATCTGTAAGCTAATAAGTTGTTTTTTGCATAAGAATCTTTAGGAGCAAACCACATTCTAAAATATACGTGATAGTTGTTATTATTAAAGTTATTAATTGTCTGAGTTTCAAAAGAAGCTCTAAATAATCCCTTTGAAAAATTAATACCATTTTTTAAAGAGACTGGATTAGTTTCATCTTCCGCTACAAATGTTGCTATTTCTTGATCAAAATCTATAAGTCCAGGTTCTTGATTAATTGTTTGTTTGAGTGAAAAAGATTCTTTTTTAGAAAGTGTTGCAACTTTGTTCAGTTTCCAATATTGAGACGCAGGGTTGTCTTTTTTAAGTTTGGCATCTTCAAAGAAAACGTATCTTGCTTGCCTTTTACCAGCTTGAATACCTAAAAGTGTAAATTGATAAGCTGAAAATGGTGTTTCTAGTCCCAAACCTCCAAAAATATCAAATGCTCCAGTAATAGGAACAGACGCAAAATAAAATCTTAAGTTGACACCGTGAGCAAACCCTGGGCTATTAGTTCTATATTCTGGGTCAAATAATTTTAAATTAACTGTAGGCCTATAATTATCGCCTTTAGGAAAAGTTACAAAGTATGTATTTTTCTCAGGCTCAATAACTTTTCTTAGAGTAACTGCATAACCTAATATACTACATGGCAAGTTTCGTGGATTTAAATTAGTTTCATTAAATGCTCTAAAAATCCATATTTTCCTAACTCTAAATCTCAAGCTAGAACAATTTAAAGATTCATCAGTCAATGCAAACTTAAGATTATCAACAGAGGGCCTTGCCAAACCTGTTAAAGATGTGCCAGTTAACAAGTTTTTCTTAACTACTTGTGGATATGATGTTGAAGACACACCATTTTTAGAAACTTCTTTATGTATACCAGTTAAGCTTAAAGTTAATGGAACAGTGCCATTATCAGGACTAAATTGTTTACCTTCAAGCAATAAGCTTATCAATTTATATTCATCAAAAGGAAAATCATTTAAAGCTGTCGCATCACCTTTTCTGTATGCAACTATTTTAGCAACATGCTCTTCATTAGTGATAAAGCTAAATATAGAATCATCATAAGGATCAAAAGATAAACTATATTCAATTGTTAAGCATCCAAGTTTAAATGTAAAGTTGGGCATCTTCATTGAATAGCTTAATGAAGTTCTAATTGAGAAATCTTCATCAAGCTCATTAGTTAAAACAAAACTTTTCATAGGTGGTAAGCCAATGTATAAAGTTGGGTTTGTTAATGGACGATACGTATTAAAGAATGGCCATAATTCAGAATCAGTATCAGTTAATATAATTCCAGTTTTTCTAATTAAAATCTTATCAGTTTCTAATATAGATTTTGTGGCTTGAACATTATAAAACTGACCTCTTACACATCTAGCAATAGAATATCCAGTACCAATGTCATCGCCATTGGCATTTGTAGCTGGAAACCATTTTTTACCAGCTTTAGGTGGTGAAAATGGGGGATTGATATGTGAGTCTGGCATTTTAGGTGTTTAAGAACTTGATAAACATATCTTGGATATCGTCTTTTACTCTTTTCTCTGTTTTTCTTATTTCTTCAGAAGTGCGTCTTTCATAATACTCTGTCACTTCAAATATAATTTTCTGTTTCAAGATTACAATGTCTTCTTGAGTGACATTGTAAGATTTTAGCTTTTGTTCTATCTTTTCAAATACCGTCTCTGTGATTTGTAGAATATTAATCCTTTCAACTTCAGTTATTGTTGTTTCAGTTTCTCTAATAATTTTTGAAGTATTCGGCGCAACTACTGAACTATCATTTAGGCTGTAATAATTTGACTCATTTTTAGTTGATGAAAAATCTTGATTAACATTACTTTCATAACTATTATTTACAATGTTGCTTGATGTTGAATTGATATTACTTGATGTGTTATTAAAAGTTCTCTGATCAACATTGTTAACATTATTTATTTCGCCATCAGAATTAATTTCTTCAACTATTTTATTAACTTCAGTCTTGACAAAATTATTCCAAATCTTATCAATTCTTAGATTACTTACGTCTACATCTTCTTCGTTGTTAATTACTTCAAATGATCTGGTTGTATTTTCAAATGTTTGTTCAGTTGTACTTGTTGTATTAATCTTTGAAATATTATCAGGTAAGCTTATGTTCTTTGAATTATTATCGTAGTTTAGTACACTTAACTGGCTATAATTTTGCGCACTGTTATTTGTAATTTTTTGACTTATAACTTCATTAATTTCATTTTGAACATTATCCAAAATAACAGTATTTAAAAGAGAATAATTATTTGTAGATTTTAAAACGCTAGCTAGATCATTAGGTAATTCAGTGTTATTTTGTTGGTTTAAAATATTGTCAATATTTTCATTAAATATTTCTGTTTTTAAAGTATTTTTAATTAAATCAGATGCTCTACTTACAACTTGTGAATTAAGAATATTTTGATTTATATAAATGTTGTTATTTAATGTTTGGGTAATTACTTTTTGAATGTCATAATTTTGTATATTTAGTTCAGCTTGTTCGACTAAGTTTTTTGTCAAATAGTTGAAAGTTCTCTCCATGTTAAAGACATTATAATTTTTCATTAAGCTATTTAGAATAGAATCTCTAGTTGTGCTCATGAATGAAATTGAACTTACAATATTTTCAACTTTTTGCTGAACTGAAAGACTATTGTTTAAATTGATAAGCTTTACAGTTTCCAAGAGATTTGAATATGTTTTGGTTTCATAGTTTTCAAATCTTTGTTTAACCACCTCTTCAGAATAAATATTATTAAGTTCTGTAATTATGTTATTTTTTTCCAAAACATTCATATTGGAAAAGTTAGCATTAGTAGATGAACTTTGATAAACACTTGAAATATTTTGTTGTGTTACATTTGAGAAATTATTTATAACATTTTGCAGACTGTTATTGGATTCTAAAACATTACTTAGAACCTGTTTTACTTCATTATTCAAAAACACAGAATTAGTATTTAATGTTTCTTGAAAATTAGAAAAAGTCAAAAGTTCTTTATTTTCTTTGACAAAACTTTTGTATTCATTATTTTCAATTAAAGTGTTGGCAATAAAATTAATCTGCTCTAATTTAACTTGATTTATTTTATTTTCAAAATTATTTATAACTTGCTTTAATTCATTATAATTTTCAATATTTTCTATTTCATTTCTAAGTGTGTTAAGTATTTTAATTTCATTTTTTACTTCAGAAAATTCAGTGGTATATTTAAGCGCTGTTTCCCTTGCTAAAATATTTATTTCTTCGAAATTATTTATTGTGGTTGAGCTTTCTATAAGATCTACTTTAAATGCTAAATTATTCAAATAATTTGCAAAATAATTTAACTGATTGTTTTCATTAATTTCATAATTATTTGCAATAATATTTCCTTGAATAACATTTTTAAGTTGATTGACATTACTAGAATTAAAGTTATTTACATTTAATGTTTTAAGTACATTTGAGATATTTTCTATCTTAATATTTTGGTTACTAAAGATATTTTCAGCTGTGGATAAAGTTTCATTTAAGAATTGTTGCTTTAAATTATTTACATAATTTTTATTTTCTTCTTGGCTATTATTTTTGACAGAATTATAAATCTCATTAATAAACTCTGAGTTTTCATTTACAATTGTGTTTTCATTTAAACTTTGATTGACACTTAAATTGTTCAATTCAGTATTGATAGTATTAAGTATTTGCTCAACATTTGTAGTAGCGTTCAGTTGCTCGGTTATATTATTTACAGCAGTATTGAATTGTTGAGATAAATTAGAGTTATTTATTTGATTTAAAACTGATATATTTTTAAGCTCAGAATAGTTTTTATTTTCAATTAAAGTCTTTGCCACTAATTCGCTAGTAATATTTGAGAGATTATTTACATAACTGTCTATATTTTCAACTATAGAATTATTCAAAATATTATCGCTTGAAGAATTTGTGATAATGTTTTTGATGTCTACAAATGCATTCTTCACTTCTTCGAGGTTATATTTATTCAACACTTCTTTAATTTCGGTAAGTGTGGCGAAGCTATTTAAAGACTCTTTTTTCTCAATAATATTTTTAATTTCACTTACAAAAATATAATCATCAAAAGCAGAATTATATACGTTCTCTTTGATTACATTAAGAGTGTAGTTAGAAATAGTTTCATTCTGACTGATTAAGAAATTCTTGACTTCTTCTTCAACAATATTGCTAGAAGTTATTAAATTAAAAAACTTATTAGTAATATCGGTATTTTGAGTCTTAGTTAATCTTTCTTGTATTTCAGAAACTACTTCATTATTTGGTGCAAGAATAGATATTTTGTCAATAGTGTTTTGGAATGTTTTAAGTATATCTCTAGTGCCAATTAAAGACTGAGAGATATTTGTTAGTTCAATTGAAGTTTTATAAACCTTGTTGATGAATGATTCGATATTATAATTTTTGATATCAGTAAATCTATTCAAAGACTCGTAGGTTGAAAGACTGCTAACATAATTTTTATTACTTAACTTAGTTTCAAGATTATATTGAGCAAGATAATGTTTAATCTTGTTTATAATGTCATACTTACTTATGTTAGAATTAAAAATATTAGTTATTTCTTCATATTGTTTTTGAGAAATTACCGAGCTGTTGTATTCTTCTTCAATTACTCTATTTGTGTTATTAATAATTTCGTCACCCAAAATATTGATAGCACTGCTCAATGAATTATCTATCATTGTCAAACTTTGTAATGAGTAATCTAAATTATTATTATTTTGGACTGTAGAATTAACAGTCTTGATATTATTTAACAGATTTGTAATTGATTCATTTTCTGTGTTTATCTCTATATCAGACGCTTTGTAAATAATATCCTTGGTGAGGTTTGTAATGCTTTCATTAATTGTATTTTCAAAGTTTTGAACAATCTGCCTATTTTCAGTAATGCTTAAAGATTTTAAATTAAAATTGTTAACTTCTTGGTTGATGATATTTTGAATAAAGTTTTTAATTTCATTATTATTTATTAACTGATCAATATCTTGATTGAGTGTTGAAATAATAACATCTACATTTTCATTTTTTGAAATCGTATTTACAATATTTGATCGAATATTATTTACATTTAGAGATGTTTTAAAATCAGTGAATGAGGAGTTAATATTATTTACTACATCTTGCTTAACATTATTTAAAACTAAACTATTATCTAAATTTTGCAATTGGCTTAATGCTACACTTGAATAGAAGTAATTTGCATTATTTACAATTGAATTTTTATGCTGATTGTAAATATTTTCAATTTGCTGGATATAATCTACATCATTATTTGAAAGATTATTTTGATTAATGTACTGTGCCAATCTTAGCGCACTTTCATTTACAATTTGAATATTTGAGTTTTGAGTTATATAAGAAGACAATTCATTTCTAAGATTATTAACTTCTTTGTTTTGAATGTTTTGAATATTTGCTAAAAAACTATTATATAAACTATAGTTGTGTAATTCATTTGTTTGATTAATTACATTTTCAAGTGGAGATAAGAAGTCTTTAAATGCATTAGATAATTGCTCAGTTTTAACTTCAGAAAATATATTTTTAATCTGTTGAATGGATTCTAATGCAGAAACTAAATTAGTGTTATTTTGATTATTATTAACAATATTAATTATTTCATTTTTATAATTTTGAAATAAATTATTTTGTTCTAAAAAATCTTGCTCTGCCTTCATTATAATTTGTGGCAAAGTTTCATTTAAGTAGACATTCAATACCTGAATTGTTTTCTCATCTTGTTTGTTTTCAAGTTTATTTACAATTACAGATTCAATTACTTGTTGAATATTTTTTACATCTTCAACATTATTTATCTCATTTAAAATTTGATTCTTAATTTCTTCAATCTTGTCTCCCTCAAAAACTGCTAATTCATTAACAATATTTTTGATAAGATTTTGTCTAAATTCTACTTTAGTGTTATTGAAGAATTGATTTACATCACTTGATATTTTAGATAAGTTTACTGTATTACTATTTAGTATTTTATTTTGAAACTTGACGTCTATAATTTCAGTTTTATTATTGTTTATTGAAAGAAAATCAATGGGCTGAGTATACTGAGAAACTCTTGTAGTTTTTACTGGCTTTTCAATTTGTATAGACTTAAAATCTTCTTTTGGAATATTTGTCTGTTGGTTTTTATTGATCAGTATAGATTCTGACGGTCTAGCTTCTCTTGTTATAGATGAAGTTTTAATTTCAATTGGTTTTGCAGCAATATTGTAAGCTTGAGAAACATTTTGAGTTTCATTATAAGACTCTGAAATTTCTTGAGCTTCTGGAACTTTAATTTCAGGATTAGTTTTTTGAAGCATTTGTAAAAATTCTTTTGCTTCAGCACTAATCATATAGTCTTCTTTCTTTGATGCTAATTGCTTAACATTAAAACCCTTTTGATCTTTTTTATCAAAATCTGCAACATTCTTATATTTTGTTGGACCTTCGGTAACAAGAAAATTGCTTTTAGAGTCTTGATACGACAAAAAGACAGGGTCTGGTGGTCGGTATCCACTATAGTCCTGCTTATTTGCTGGGGAATATCTTCGAGCTACGCTAGAAGGGTTTTGAGTTAAGAAAGACTCTGATGAAGAAATACTTTCACTGGCATCATTAGTATTGCCAGCAGTGTACTTTTCTGTTGGAATGCCTTTAGCTCTTACTGGAGAGCCTTGATTTAAGTGTTCAAATGAATCGTTCAAATCAAAACCTATGTCTTTGATGTAAGAGAAAGCATCAGATAGATTAGAAATCTTGTCATAACTCAACCATGGTTTTTTGTTTTCCATTAGTTGTGTTATACGTTAGAGAATTTAAATCAATTTGAAGTTTGACTTTTTCTTTAATTCTGGATGATCATTTAATATTTGCTCAATTGTATCTCCAGCATGATCAGGAGATTCTTTTAAAGCAGTGCCTTCACCAGGAAGTAAACCATCCCAATAATTTGCAGCTTCATCATCTTCAAGCTTTTTAAATCCAGCAATTTTGACAAACTTACTTTTAGTTTTAGCAAATGCTGCGCTAGGTGATTCAATTGCTTTGGTATAGAAATCTTTAGTGAACGAACCACTCAAAGCATCTTGCAAATTAGATAGACCCTTAGATTCTAATTGGCTTAACTTACTCTTTTCTTGAACAATATCAGCTTGTAATGCAGTTTTTCTTTCACCAACTGCCGCAGCCTCCATTGCTTGTAGATTTTGAATTTTTTGTTTTTGTTCTTGAATTAAAGGTTCATTAAGTCTATTAAGTTCCATGACATGGCCAACTGCAAAAGGTCCACCTAAGGTTTTTTGAATTAGCTCAGCGTCAGTAGCTGTTTGAGAACCGCCAAAGAATCTTATATCTCTTTGTTTCATTGATTGCTCAATGGTTGCGCCTTCTCTTTCTACTTCTAACTGCTCTTTCTTAATATTGTCAATTTTAATCTTTAATTGATTTAAGTTAACTTTTAATTGTTCTACTTGGGCTGCTGCCTGTTCACTAGTAGACGAAACACCAGCCATGATTGTAGGATTAGAAAGAACTCTTTCATAAGTTTGTAATAAAGCCTCTCCAGACTTGATAGCGGCATTAGTACTCTCTACCATGGTACCAATCTTGCCTTTAACTTGCTCAGCGCTGTTATAGGCAACTTGCTTATCTTCTCCAAGTTCTTTAACTATAGTTTTAATCATTCCGGCATTTGTTCCGCCGGTACCATAATAAGAACTCTTAGCTGTTTCGTAATTTTTGATTGCTCTATCAAACTGTTGTTGGTGCTGTCTAAATAATTTATTATTTATAACTGCGCCAAACACAGCTTCGGAAGTTTCTTGTAAAGTTGCGTTTAAGTCACCAACATTTGTAGTGGATCCAGTTGTAACAAAATCCAGCCCTGCACTTAGAGCTTTTTGAAAATTGGGTGCTCCAGCCACAGCTGCAACATAGTTTCTCAATTCTCCACTTAATTTAGTGACTTCAGTTGCATTTCCACTTATTGATGCATTATTAAGAGCTATCATTGCGTTTATTGCTTTTGAAGCATTAACATTGAAAATAGGGTTTACTCCGAGTAATGGAGTTTTTTTAATATCCTCTTGAAGTTTTGCGTCAAGCTCATTTTTTAAGATTCTAGGGTCCATGTTTGCTG